>Ga0247814_10000297_pt1 | contig 43341 bp, 69 predicted proteins | sample UWRJL179409R1_FD_179947 | JGI IMG/M metagenome (GOLD analysis project Ga0247814, IMG submission 179947) | Plant litter microbial communities from Arlington Agricultural Research Station in Wisconsin, United States - UWRJ-L179-409R-1 | ecosystem: Environmental > Terrestrial > Plant litter >... | reverse complement strand
TAGACTTTGTATCTTTGCTTTGCGTAAATGACTTGTTTGCGCCACGATATTTTTTATTTACTACCATTTCCCCCTCAAAGAAATTAAAGACCAGATTTTGGCACTTACGCTGCAATGCGGGTTGATAATATTCTTCTTCAGTAACCGCAAAATGAATAATCGTGCTTTGACGTATTTTCCGTTTCTCTAATGCCTGAATAAATACATCTGAAACGTTTGTATAATTACGCCACGTTTGCTCTGGTATTTTATAATCTTTTTTCAAAGTTTCCTTTTCAACGCTATCCCGAAAACTTAAAGCCTCGCAATTAAAGCATTTTGCAACACCAGAACCAAAGCTAACATACAAACTACGGTCTGATTTGTTTTTACGCGTTGGAGTACATTCAGGACACTTAACTTTTGTGATGCCGGAAGTCTTGTTTGTTTCTATTTTTGACCAATCGAATATGTGTGCCATTATCCTGAGAATTTAGGTTTTGATTCATCTTTTTTCAGATAAGGCATAGTATTCAATAATTTCATTTTCCAATTTGTGATTTTGGAATTATTACCGTCTTTCCAATCGTTTTCTACCCACGCATCGTATTTGTTTTTTAAAGCCGAAAGGTTAACGGTTTTTTCTTTTTCCTTAGCGTATGCTAAAAATTCAGAAAAAGCAGGAATATTATTTTTTTCTTTATTTTCATTTTCATTTTCTTTTATATTTAGTTTACTTTCTATTTGCTTAGGGGTAGGCTTTACATTTTTTTCTTCAAGGCTTTCAATAGGCTTTAACTTAGGCTTAGGGGTAGGCTTACCAGCTTTTCCGCCTTTTGCTCCTCCGCGCGCTAAATTTAGCCTACTTTCACAGCTTGGAATAAATAAAAGGTTAGATTCTATTTGAATAACACATAGTTCTATTAATCGATCTAAAATCGTTTTTAATTCAGATTGAGTAATTGCAAATTTCCTACACCAAACATCTGTTTTGACTTCTGTTTTATTATCGTTAAGCATAGCCAAATCGATAAGCTCGCGATATAAACCGCGTTCTTTTAAAGTCATTTCGAAAACTGCTTCTGAGTTACCCCAATCTTTAGGATACCATGTATAGCCAAGTTTAGACATTATCAACCTCGCTTTCTGTAATTTTATTAATTTCAGTACGAAGTGTTTTAGCGAATTTTATCGCGGTAGATTTGTCTAGAAAGATAGAAAATTCTTCTTCTGAATTAACTCCAGAAACAACTATCAGTGGTTCTTCTGACTCTGACGAGAATTCGCATTTAATATGATCTTTGGGCTGAAGCAAACACTTAAAACGTAACTCAAACTTTGCCATAATTATAAAGGTTTTAAGTTCCAGTAAACTATTAAAAAAACAAAACCCTTAATCGCCGCATCTACTCGGTTTTTAAGGGTTGTTCTTGGTTAATGGTGGTTAACCTAAAGTCTTAAATGAGGTAGATGATCTCGAATACAAATATAACAATTCTTTTCAATTCCACAAAAAAAGCCGGAGAAATTTCTACAAAACTCCGGCTTTCACCAAACCAAAATCAATTATGAAGTTGGAAAGGTAGGGATATTTTTTCTTAAATATTCTTTGTACGCCAAAATAACTTCATTTCGATCAACTCCGTATTTAATAACACGCAGTTTTCCTTTAATCATTTTCTCGGCGTACCACATCTTTTTAACGTAATTGTAGTAAATACCTTTCAGTTTTTCAAATCGTGAAACTACCTGATATTTAGCGATGTGTTCGGCGCAATTTCTTACGGCAATAACGTGCTGTTTGTGCGGATTGTTTTTAATGCGCTCCAACTCGTTTATTAAAGCCTGTATTCCGTTATCTGATTCGATTTCAACGTAGGACAGGCTGTTTATTTTAGAAGGGATTAGCATTAGAACGGAAGTCCATCGTCTTCAACTTCGTCGTTGCTTTCGATGTGTTGACCTCCTGAAAGCGCGTCTTTGTACTCGGCCGAATTAATCATTTTATTCCTGAGGTACTCCGGCAAAGAGTTGAATTTTTCCTGGTCGAAATTTTCGTAAGTCCAAACAAAAGGCTCGTTGATTGCATCCGGGCAAACAAAACCTTTTGGCATTGTAGACACGGATCCAATTTCAGCATAAATTCCGCTACCATCTTTTTTCGTCTTGTGCGTGATGTTAAGCATGCACGGCGCGCCAACAAGTTTCTCAATGTCAAACGATTTTGCTTCTTCGTCCGTGAAATCTTTGCCTCTCCAGTTTTTAAGGAACCCGCGTAATGTTGCTTTCTCATGTAGCGAAAGTGTAAATTCTTTTGAAATAACTTGCGGCTGTTCTCCGTTTTCCTCTTTGAAAACCTTTAGTTCTGTTGGTAGCTCCCAGGTAACCCGAACTTTATTTAGCGTTTTTAAAGTGCCTAAAATGTTTTCCTCGATTGTACCGATGTGAACCATTGAATAACATCTTGCAGGATAGTTACCTGTTGCTATTGGTTCGAAACTTGCGCCGCCTGTGTTTGTTGCGATAATTGCCATAATGAATTGTTTTTGATTATTTTGTTTTACGAATTGTTAAAAATGATTTTCCGAAATTAACTTCCGGGAATGGCTGTAATTCTGAGTTTTCGTCAATCCAATATCTTACACCATCCTCTTCTGTTGTTTGAACTACGCCCTTTTGAAACCCCTCAAAAGCACCTTTGAATTTATCTTCTAGGTTTTTGCGTGTCGATTCAATTTCCTTAAACTGAGGGATTGATTTAAAGTCGAATGTTTTTCTTCCGGATGTCTGGGTTATTAAATAACCTTTGTAGCCTTTGGGGTAGTCTGCCGCCTCAGTTGTGATGTTGTCGATTCTGCTGTTTTCAAATTCTTTAATGATTTCAAGAGATTTTTCTAATTGTTCCTTGTTTTCTCTCATTTCGATTAAGCCATCAAGATTGGATAGTTCCCCATCTTCTACCTGGTTGTGTACGTTCAATAGATAGTCTTGCATTTGTATATGCAATTCGCTGCTTTTACTCATAATAATTGATTTTTAAATTGAATATTGAGGCGTGTGGCAATTCTTGCAAACTAATACGCCGTTATTGGTTGTTTTGAATTCGTGACCGTTTAAGCAAACCAAAGGATAATAAAATACATCCGAGTGTACAATATGCTTTTCCGGTGCTTCTGCGGCAATTTTCGGATAACCTTTTAATTTATCCATCTGAGCCGAAAATACTTTATCCTGAATCACCTGAGCGCAGGATTTGGCTTGTTTTAATATTCTTACTTTTATCATAATTTCAAAAGTCTTAATTGGTTTTTTACATAAGCATTGTCCATCGTGTCGAATAAATCGATCAGGTTGTTCAATAACTTTCGTCGGTTCTCTAAATTGGCATACAACTCTTCTAAATACCACTCCATTTCTTCACTTTCAATTCGCTGGTTATCCTCTTTAAGATTATCCCACGCTTCGAATAGATTGGCGGCTTTGAATTGCTCCGGGTCTGGTGTTAGGGTTGGGTCTGGCATGGTTTTTCTCTTTCGGTTAACATTGAATCGGCAATCGAATAAGCTTCTGGCGATATGTAAGAATCATAAGCTCCTTTCACATTATGCATACCTTTATTTAGTCGGTATTCTAAGATTGTTTGCATTGCTTTTGCTGCGAAATAATCTCTTAATGTCATTCCTGGAATATCATAATCTATTCCTGCTGAATTTTGTCTTTTTTCCGGAAATGCTGGTTCTTGATTTTCCATAACTCTATTTTTTTAATGCTTCCTTTTCGCAAGCGGTTAGATTGGTTTGTTGAATGTTTTTGATTAGCTTATTCCCGTGCTCCACTAAAAACGCTTTCAGGTCGTTGTAGTTCTTTTCTGTGAAGTTGTTTCGGGCAATATCAGCTTTGCAGTTTCTAAATGTTCCGTAAGAAATAAACATTGCCTTTGCAGCATCTTGATCGGATATTTTAGAGTCGGTAATTAATTGGATAATGTGATCTTTGTAGTTCATTTAAATATGCGTTACAGCCGCATCCCTGATTAAGTTGCTAAAGACTTTTGAAATAATCTAATAATGTTTGAAATCTTTTTGAATAAACATCTTTAGAATAATTGTTTAAATGCTTAAAGCTTTTAGAAGCAAGTACTTCGCTTGGCATAATTCCTGTAATACCCAAAGTTTCTGCGGCAAATTTAATAAAAGCTTCAAATTTAGAATCCAACCATTTGATATCGCAATCTCTAAAACTGCCTTCTTTTATTTTACTTAAAATATCCTGAATAGGATCGATTAAAACGGTATTGATAATAAATTGATTTATTAGTGGGTTTGAGGTTTGCATAATTCCTATTTTTTTAATTGTTATTGTTATCTGAGTTCAAATATACATTACAAATCTGTCATGTAATAATATAATCGACGAACTACACATTTATACGTCACAATGTATTATTAAGTAAGAAAATCCACCGATTAAAGTGGATTTTTGTTATTTGGCAGCTATCACGCCGCCGATAATTCCGATCAGTCCGTAAAATATCGGATGTTTGTACCAGGGAGTAGGCTTCTTTTCTTTCAACACGGTATTGTCAACCTGCAATTTTCCAAGTTCGTCATAAAGTCCACGTAATTCAGAAGCGGTTTTCTCGTTGTCGGCAATCACGTCTTTCAATCGCTTATCCTGGTTCTCAACAATTACAACGCAACTGTCAGCGGCTTTTATTAAATTGGATATTTGCTGCTTTTGGGATTTGTCGGTGTAGTACATTTCAATCAATCGCTGTGTAGTTGGCGGTTGGACTTGTGATAGCGCCGGGATTGTGAATAGGAGTAGGAGTAGTTTTTTCATAATAATTCTGGGTTTTCGTGAATGTTACCGATAACTACTGCCCTGTATTTCCATTCCTGATTGGCAATACCGTTGCTGCATAAATCAAATTGATATCTAATAAAGTCCGTGTCGAATTGAGCGGCATGCGGATGCCAAACAACTTTAACTACTCTGTCTTGGCAGTCTAAAATATCGCCCTCGTAAATGTCTTTGCCGTTTTTGTCTTTTAATCCTGTGAATTGCATAGCTTCATTGCTATAAGTAGGAATTGAGTTTTCTTTCCACCAGGCAATCCCATTTCTGTCTACGTAATCAGGAGAAATCATTTGTTCCCCGTTAAATGCTCTGAATTTAATTTCTCTTTCCATAACTACTCTTCTTTTAACCAACGTTGAAAATCCTCACTATAAATAACCGAATCTGAAACTTCGATCACAGGTTTAATCTTGGCCGCTTTAACGACCTTTTTAACGACTTTCACATCCGATTCGCTGCTTTGTATAGCCGATGTGTTTTTGGTTAGGTTATCGGCTGCTGTTTTGCCTATTGTTTCCTTTACGATTTGTATTTCGGCTTCTTTGGTTTGGATTGCTTCCATCCTGGCGTACTTTTCGGAATAATGGCGATTTAAGAAGTAAGCAATCACAGCAATTGCCGCTACGCCTAAAATAAGCCATATCCACCATCTTGGTAATTTGTATGTTGTTTGTATCATTTTTTAATATTTTTGGTTGATAAAATTGCTCCGAGTTTAATTCTGAAAACATCGCCTTGCCAATTGTCCGACCATTCGGGTTTTGCTTCGCCAATATCGATGCCTTTGAATTCGACTACCATTTCTGGAGCGTTCTTTTGATATCCGTTTTTGAATGTGATTGTGTCGAACTTATTAAATATAGCGTTCCAATCCCCCCAATTTGTTTCGTACTCAACCTCGTTACAAAGTCGATGAATCCAATATCTTTTAACTTCCCGATATTCCTCAGTCTTTTCCCCTGACAAAATCATATCGAACCACTTCTTTTTTAAAGTCAGATTTAATGTCTTCATATTTTTTATAAATTAACCCCGTCCATCAACTCTTGAAATTACCACATTTCGACCGTTATTAAGGTTAAATCGTGGACGGGGTGTTTTGGTTTAGTTGTCTGAATTTCTCCTGTCAAGCTCAGCAGCAATTAATGCTCCTGCAATCACCAATCTTTCTTTATAAGGTCTTTCACATAGATTTGCAAACCATTTAACGTCCCATCCCTTTGGCGCTTGATTATACGGAACAGGAGCGCCTATTTTTACAGACGCTTCGATCAATTGGTTTTCGGCGTATAATTCTGGATGCAAAGCATGATGTTGTCCTGTAAATCCGTGTTTTAAGATTTGTTTTTCTCTTTCTTCTGAAATTAATTCAATTCCTGTCTTCATAATCTTTAAATTTAGTTTATCGTGTAATGTTCCTTAAAGTTCCATAATTGCCTGTTCTAGTTTAAATATTTCTTCGTTAGCATAATCAAGATTCACTTTCAGTAATCCGACTTCATTATTTAAAACCGATAATTCGAATTGATCTTTTAAAGGCAGTCCTAAAAAATTTCTAATTAAATACAAAACAGATCGATAGTTTTTCTTTTGCCTTTCTTCGTCTTTTATCAACGCCCTCATATATTCAGCGTATTTGTTCCAATTATCAAGTTTTTTTTGATAATCTAATATCTTGTCTATTTTTTCAAGCGCATGCATTTCCATAACTACAATTTTAAAGTTGATTTTTCTATGTACTCCGATTCTGGGAGGTTAAAAATGTTGAAGTGGTTATTGATTAGATATTGGAATATCTGCATAGTGTTTGAAGTCCAAGCAAAGTGATTTTGAAATTTTAATTTAAATTCTTTCTTTTGAGGGTCATAATAAAAGAACCAACCGCCAGATACACATTTATTTTCTTTGCTCAAAAACCAATCTAAATCTGGATCATTTATCTTCGCCAATTCAATCAAAGGAATCTCCCCGTTTTCAAGCGGCATAGTTAAGCGGTTCATGCTGTGAAGCGCGGGTTTGAAATTCCAAATTTCAGAATCGTAATATCCTTCCCTTGCTCTTATAATTAATTTATCATCTTTTTCATAATGAAGTCCTTCAAGGGTAATGATTCTGCCTGACTTTTCATACATCATTTTCAATCCCGTTCCTAAATAGTGGTGTAATACCGTTTTTGATTGTTTCATTGCTTCATTTTTCTAATTCTGTCAAACAACTCTTTTATTTGGTTTTCTCCATCAACACTCCATGACGTTGTTTTTAAAACAAAATATCCGTCACCGTCGTTATCAATTCCTAAAGAGCTATTAAACTCAATTTCAATTATCTCAATGTCGTTTTCATAATCATTACAATTTGGTTCCTGAGAAAACTCAAAACTACACTTTACAAGTTTTGGTTTTTCATCGGTGTTTTCTTCTTGTGTGTTCATTGCTTAAGGTTTTTCATTGGTTTCTGATAGTGAGGCGAGAAAATTCTTAATTTTTTTATAGTTTTCTAACTCTGATTTGTTTAAATCATTTCTGATGAAATAACAGTATGACGTCTCAATAAGCAAAAGAATAAAAGCCGTTTTCATTTCTTCGAATTGGGTTAAGCGGGTTTCAACTTCAATCAAATAATGATGAACTTTTGAGTTTGATTCCCGGCAAAGTAAATTTGTCCTTTCAATCATTTGAATAATTTCAGTCGTTTCCGGCAATGCTTGCTTGTTCTTTTATTTCCTTGCTTACTTCCATATCCCCTATTATTTTTGTGATGCCAAAGCATCGGTTTTTAGCTTCTCTTCCAATTGTTATTTTGATTTCTGAAAATGAAAATGACTATCCGTGTTAGCATACCATTCTTGAGTCCAACTATGCAATCTTTGAAAAAAAGCACTAGCCACTTCTTCTGGTACAATTGCAATTGATGTGCTATTATGACCCTCTCCGGTAAGTTTTAACTCAATTTGCACTGCATTATTTTTAGATTTTTCCATAATCCCTTTATTTAAGTTGTTTATCCCGGAGTTCCAAATACTTCTCAGTAAGAACTTTTTTGCCTAATTCCGGATTTCCTTTTCCGTGTCTTTCGTAATCTGCTTGCGAACATTGAATAGCTATTCTGTCCGTTTTTTTTTCTTTAGCGTCTTTTTTTGGTGCTGCCATTTTGTATTATGCGTTACAGCCGCACCCCTGATTTGATTGCTAGTTCTCTTTATTTATTAAACACTTATCGCAATAATATTTTTCATCTATATTTTTCCAATCTTTATCGAAAAAAGCGTCTTCTAGCTCTATTTTACTTAAAAAGTAATACGTTTCTATTCCTTGAATCTCTGTAAAAAATTCCACCCTGCAACCGTCACAATTTGCGGTATAACACTTATGCTCTACTAATGGCATTGTTTGATTTTTTTTATGTTGTCAATAACTAAATCATTGAACTCTGAATTGTTCATTAAATCAGCATGAATTTTATTTATTGTTTCTGCTTTCATAATTCCTGTTATTTAATTTGTTGTCTTTTTTACAAACTCCTTTATTGCTTCGAAAGAAATAACTTTGCTGCCTGAGTTGGTATTAAATTTAATACCGGACTTTTGCCAAAGCTCATAGCATTTGTATTTTGCTAAATTTAGATTATCCAAATTTGTTATATTCAATCCGGTTTCGCTATTTATGACCGGACATAGTTTCGATAAATTCATCATTAAGATATTTTTTGTTTGACTTCGATAACGCAACCCGTTAACTCTAACTCATTAACATAAGGTAAATAGAAATCTAAACCAGACTGATCGTAATATGCTGGCTTACCTTTACGAATAGAACCCTCGTTGTAATTCCCTACAAAAATTCCGTTTTTATAAACGCAAATTCTGCTTAATACTTCTCCTTTTCTTGGTTGGTTTGATAATTGAGTAGTCATAATTCCTATTATTTAGATTGTTATTTCTTCTACAAATATACACCTTTATTTCTATTGCAATGCATTTACATACATTTATTTCAAACTTTAACACATTCAAACAAAAAACGCCCCGATTAAGGAGCGTTTGTAAGAATAGTAGTGTGGTGTTTATGCAGCGTATTTCAACTGATTATATTTTAAATTGTCATTTCCTGTTAGGGAATCCATGAATTTGTAATGATGTTCAGCTATCAATACGGCTTTGTCGGTTCCGTTAATTATTTTTCGTGCTGATATTGGCAAATTTGTTTTTTTATTAAAGTACATTTCTAAGCATTTGCCTGTAAAATCACCAAACGAACTTGAACCCATCAACATGCCCTCAAACATTATTTTAACGGATATTTTAGGATCGCAAGCCAATTCCGGGTTATGCAGCAAGTCAATGCCTAATAAACGACCCATAAGGGCGTAATTTTCAAACCAAGTCAATTGAACAAGTCCACGACCGTAGTACAAAAAGTTTGGAAGTAAATACTTAACACCGGAGTGTTTTATTTTGGATCCGTAAGGTTTGCCTTTTCCACGACCGTATTCTCTAATCGGCTGCATAGTTTTTGCTGTTTCGTGCCAAGCGGTCGCAAGCATGTAGCCAAGGTAACGTACATCGTGTATCGCTTGCCTATCCCATTCGTCAAAAATAACCTCAAAGCCTTTGTATTGGTTTGTGGTAAACCTTCCGAATTTGGTTTTAAAAATGGTGTAAAATCTAACCCTGTCTACCATATTTCCTTTTTCTAATAAAATCCTGAATTACACCAACGGCTATAAATATAAAAACCACGAAGCCGATTAATGCAAATATACAAATTGGGATGAAATATGATAGTGTGATTTGGATCATTTAATAGCCTCCATTCTTTTCACTTCTGTCGCCTGTACGCTTTTAGAGTATTCGTTTAAAGCTTTATTTATAGCCAATAAACATTCATTTGTAGATTTCTGGCTTTGACTTATTGTGTTGTCGTATGTAGTTTTTTTAGGCGGTAACTTGACGTTATTCTCCAAGCTCTTATTGCTGGATAAAAGTAAAAACATACAAATGAATAATGATATTTTATTTTTCATTTCGCCTTTGAATAGATTTTTCAAAACTCGCCCGGCTGCTGTCGCTATGCTTAGTGGAACTTTCCGCAAAGTTTATAAGTTTTGTTGTCACCACAACAACAACGCAGTCTTTAGTTTTTAGTGCTTTTTTCAAATCTTTATTTTCTTTATGTGCGTCCGTAACTTGCGCTTGTAATGATTGTATAAGGCTGTTTCTATCGTAGAAATACATAAAGCCAAATAAAGCCATTACGCAAAGAAGAACGACCATTGTCTTTTCTGAATCTCGTAGCTTAGCCCAACTTAAAGCAAATGCGCCAGCTTCGTTTGGATCCATATATTCAAAGGTATGTTAATTGTCAAATAGAAATGTTACACGATTTCCACTTCGATGTTGTTGATTTGGGATTGTTCGGTTGGCGTTGGGTGGTATTCGTTAGAGTTCATCGATGTCGAATTTAATGATATCGCCAAATATAATGTCGTCTTTCATATCAATTATTTTTATTTTGTTGTGTAATCTGTTCTGAAATAATCTGGTCTTTTGTCGCTGCGCCCTGGCTGTTTCCAAAGTAGTAGCTTAACGGAATTTGCATTGCCGCTACAATGGCGATTATAATCTGCGGATCAGGCTTGTACAGCGCAATCAAACAGTAAAAAAAATACGCAAATGATAGTACAACTACCAAGAGCGCAAGCAAGGGTTTTATAACGTCTTTAAGGGTATTCATACGCCAAATTTTAAAGTTAACATCAAAGATATAAAACTTCCCAACACCCCGCCATAAAATCCCCAACGAATATCCGACCAATCGAAAACGTGATAGTGCTGTTCCCTGAATGTTTTCACATCCCAATACTCTTCCCGGGCCGCATTTGGAAACCAACCGCAGACAAAAGAAACGGCAAATACAATGCAAACGTAGTCGAACCAAAACAGATTATAGAAATCCTGCCAATCAATAAAGAAATACGTTACAATGGCGCAAATAGCGGCGGTAAGTAGAAAGTGTAAGTGTTTATTGTCGTGAATCCAAGCGGCTAATCCACCAGGCTTTACCAAGTGCATTAAATCTGTCGTACTGAAAAAGGCGTTTATGAACTTTTTCATCCTATTTGTTTTCAAATACGTGCCAAACCAACCCTGCAAAATCCTGAACAGTTCCGATATAAACCAAATCGTATTCGTTTACTTCAACGCCCGTTCCGTAAACCTCAATAACACGGTCTTTTAGTTCGTTTGAATCATTGACTTTTGCCCAAAGTGTCGGAACTCCATTTTGCAACTGAGCACACAAAATTTCTGCTCCCTCTGGCATTTTAATGGTTTGTTTGAAAGCGCCTGTAAGTGGATATTTAAAAATTGTTTTCATAAGTAAAGTGTTTAGATTGTAAATGTAATGAAAAAATCCTTACTCGGTTAAAAGTAAGGATTTTTGAATATATCTGCCCCGATAAGTTTTAAAGACCAACCAAAGGCAATCGTTTTTGAGTAACCAACCCGCATTTGTAAGGGTTAGTTGTTTTTAATTCCGTTTCGTTTTTTTCAAGGACTTTCGTCACGGAAAAAGAATGATCACGAAGTATAGCCTTAGGGTGCGTTACTCGACTGGGCGTGTAATTCCGAACCGTTGTAAGTCGCAATTGATTTTTCCGTGAAAGCGGTGCTTACCGAAAAGGACATTGCAAGTAATAGCGAGAATGCAAATAGTAATTTTTTCATTGTATTTAAATTTAGTTAAACGTTTAGATACCAAACATAAGAAAAAAAACCTCACTTTTTACAGCGAGGTTAAAAATATTTATTATGAAAGTGTAAATGTAGGGAAAATTATTTAAGAGTCCTGCGTTTTTCTTTTTCTTTTGCATCATAACGCAAATGACATAGTTGACACATTGCTTTAAGTCGATCGTCTGAAACGTCTTGATTTGTTTCGTCGTGATCTAAGTGCGCAATTGTGATAATCACTCTAACCTGTTTAGGCGAATCAGTTTTTATCCAATCTGAAAATGTTGAATCTTTCCATAAGGTTATTCCGTTTCTCTTGAATGAATTTACAACTGAGTAATTTTTCAGTCCGCAGCACTCACATCTATTTTTTGCACGCTCCAAGATTCTTGGCCGGATTTCAGTTTTCCAGTTTGGTGGATATTTTTTGTAGTCGATCGGCATAATATTTTTTTATTTTAAGATTTAATTTTTGCCCATCCTCGTTCAATAATTTCTTCTGTTGACAGTCCATTGAATGGAAGTAAGTAGCCTTTTGAGCGTAGGAAGTCCACGATTTTAAAATGCATTAAGTGAACAGAAATTTCGTTGTTACAAAACCAACCCGCATCTATTCTTCCAAATCTTACCGGACTGTCATCGGTACCTAAATATAAAACTCTACCCTCTTTTTTGTTTTCTAATTTATAGTTCTTATCTTTAACAGGCTCCCATTTTAAACCAGGGAATACCATTTTAGCTACTTCAATAGCGTGTTCATTAGAAGTGTCTGTTAAGCTTTTTAATATAAGTTTAGAATCTTTTACAGCCTCTTCGCTTAAAGACGCATAACCTACATTGCATAAATTTTCAGGAAGTTCTTTCCAAACTCTTATTTCTTGTCCAAAATACTGCGCAAAAAACCTTGCCTTGTTTTCTAAATTATTTTCCATAATATTCATTAAATAGAAAAAGTCCCAACACGGCTACATGAAGGGACTTTTATCCAATTAAATTGTTAGTTTAATTTTTACGTTTAAGGTAGCCGTCTTTAACGTATCGCAAACATACAACTTATTTCGGAATCTCAACCAACAAACTATTACTTTTTTCAGTTCGCCAACCGTCTGAATTTTTGCCTTTCACAACGTATATAGCGCTGCCTTTGAGTTTATCGGCCGCATTGAATGTTACGGTTATGAATGTGTTTGTAGTACTCGCCTGATAGTTTTCTTTTTCATTGCCTTTGAGTGAGTTATCGTCAACATCAGGATTTTTGTACAAACTATATCCGATCGTTGAAAAATTAACGGGGATGCTCCATTGTAATTTAACTGATGTTTTTGTAAGAGAACCGGGAACGTATGATAAAATCGGTGCATTGCTTACTTTTGGAATTGGCGGCACAAATGTAACTTTTACTTTTTGTTGCGCCCTACCGCCTTTGCCGTCCGTTACTGTAAGCATGAAATTACAGACCCGTGAAATTGTTGGGTAAACGTTCCATTTGTCACGCAAATAAAAGTTCCGGTAATTCAGTTTTGAAGGCAACACGCTTGCGAACATTGATCCGGAAAAGTTTGTAGACTTCGGGATTGTATTAGCTATTACCGTTGGATCTATTTCGTCCCATTGGTAATATAATTCGTCACCATCCGGATCAGTAGCGATTGCCGACAATGAAAATGGCGTATCGAATTCAACGACTCTATCAATAGAGCTTGTGATAATCGGGTTGCGATTACCTGTATTGATGCTGCCTAAAGATGTTTTTGATGCTAAAGTCTGGGCAATTTGGTCAATCGATCGACCGTGAAAAAACGGATAGGAATGTGCCTGTAAATTATAATTTGCTCCGGCAATTCCTGCGTAACTCATAGCCGTGCATCCGCTGCCAGATTCCATATTTGCCACGCCAACACCTTTGTAACTGAAAGTGTGGGTTGCGCCCAATTGGTGACCAATTTCATGAACAACAACATCGGTAAAGAAATATGGGTCGTTCATATTTGGTGTTGCAGAATAAGCGGAACCCTTCAAAGTTGGATTTGTAACCGTTCCGATACCGCCAGCATTGCCGCCAACTCCAATAGTCAAAACGTGTCCGAGGTCATAGTTTCCAGAACCGATCACTTTGTCAATAAATACCTGGCTTTGTCCTATCCATTTGTCTTGTGTTGTAAACGGGTCGTCAGAGTTCATACAAAGCAGCTTTTCATTTCCGACTACCAATTGACCAATTACACCGTTATTGGCTCTTAATTGCTTGTTTACGACGGTCATTAATGTATTTAAATACGCAAGTCCTTTCGCCTGTGTTAAGCCGATTTGCTTCATGCCTTCAAAATTGATAGCGATTGCCATTCTGACAACGGTTATATCACCTCTAACAGCTGCAACTTTACTCATGTTTTCCTTAAAGTTATTCGGATCCCAATCTGTAAACCGATTATTTGCCCGATCAGTTAAATCAGATATAACCCGCCTTTCCTCAACATCGCAGGAAAACTGCCTTTTGCTTTCAACCCGCCCTATCTTATAACCATTGCCTGTTGGCTGTACAAACGTTTGTAGGGAATCCGTAATTGTTGCCTCAACGCCTTCTTTTGAAACTGCAATGCTAATCGAACGCCCGTCTTTGTCAAATCCGTGAAAACTCCGAAGTCCGTATTTCTTTGCAATCTTATCATCAGCAAAGTTGAAGTCTTCAATAAGTGCGTACTGCGATAAATTTCCGGATGCGTCGGGAACGGTTGCTTTTTTAGCGTTCAGTTGTTTTGTGAACGCTGGTATATTAAGTCCGTAACTCGGTTCGCCTGCTTTGGATTGTTGTTTTGTCCATTGGGCGAAAGTAAGGATTGGGAAAAGTAGGAGGATAATTAGTTTTTTCATTGGTTAATTATTTATTTAATATTCGTATTGCTTTTTCCGCGCATATCTTAGTAAGTCCGTAGCCTATATCAGCGCAATCATTATGATTTATATTGTTTGATGTTTGGACAAAATTATACTTTTGCTCTGGCAACATATCTGAATCATCATCTAAAATAACATATGATTCTATATTAGAGTTATTCTCTAACCAATGTTTAATTTCTTCACCTCTAACGACTTCTTTTTCTCCGAATAATTCATAATATTCAGGATTAAAATAACCAATTGTTCTGCCTATTATTTCTCCAGGTAGTCCCCTGTTTTTCCATAAGTCTATTAAAAACTGGTCGCCTCTATATCTCCAAGTACTGCTGATTACAATTTTAGCCTTAGTACAAGCAATTATAAAGCTTAGGTTATTTACAAATCTTTCTGTAAATATTTGACCAAATTCGTCACGGTTTTTAGAGGGTACATTTAAAACGCCGTCAATGTCCAAAAATATAACCTTCATATTTCCAAGTATTTAATTAATCATCAAATGTAAATAAAAAATCCCGACTGTTAGGACGGGATTATGTCAGAAAATAAATTTACGCTTTCTTCTTTTACAGATTTATTACTTATTAATGAGTTAAAACCGTCATTGATACTGTTAAACTTTTGAATATATGTTGATTCGATTTTAAAAACTTCTGAATCTGGGATGTTGCTCGGTAAAACATCCAATACCTCAAAAGACCAATCGCTTAATTTTGTTTGTCGTAAATAAATTCCGAATGGACTTACGGAATGCTGTAAATGATTCCACCACCGAAAGAAAGGTGCGTTTCGGGTTTTACCAATATAGCATTTGTTTGTTGATTTTTCTGTGCATTTGTAAATGTAATTTGGAGAATCAGTTTTTACGTAATTCATGTCGTCTGGAATTTCTATACCGTCATTTTTTGACTTTATAAATTCCTTCATACAATAGTCATCATCGCTTTTGCAAAACAATACATCCAGACCAAACATTCTTTCGTTAAATCTCGGACGGTTTACGTAGGTGTTAGCGTGGACGTGACCACACGAGGCACATTTCCATTCCCCTTTATCAATTTGTTGCTTTTCGTAATCATAAAGAGGATACACAAGTACATAAAAGAATTGTGCTTGATCTTTTGTTTCCTTTGAATACACTTTACCGTTCGGAAAAAACTGTGGGTAACGCTCAAGCAAAATAGATTTTACTTCTGCATTATCTTTGGCTTCAATAAGTGGCTCCCTAATAATTTCAACAGTATCAAATCCTCCAGCATAATATTCATCTTTTGAAGCAATAGATTTTACAACACGTATCATTGCTTTGAATAGTTTTTTGTTATTTTCCATTTCAGGGAAAGTATTAAACCGAAAAAACCCGCAACACTCGAATGCTACGGGTTTTCCCTATCAAATTAAATAGTTTGATAATTGACTGTTAGACGTTTCGAGCCGATAAAACAGTACGCAAACATAAACATTATTTCACACTTCTAACCACTTTTCCCAATTAATTATAAAATAAAAAAATACGAACATTGCAAACAACCCCGATATAAAGTAATGAAAGCAAAGCCATTCCGCTTGTGTTTGGTCGATTATATTTTCAGTACCGTAAAGGCAATAACCCAATCTTTGCATATAAATCACGCTGCAAAATACAGCCTGTGAGATTGAAAACACATTAAATGCGAATAACGATCCAAGGGCAGCCGAAACAATTACATTCTTTTTTTGACCGTCATACTTAACAGCAATCCACGCAAGCAAATAAAGCCATTCTACCCCGTAAACAAGACCTGAAAAGTAATAGTAATACCCAAAGTGATCTAAATACAAAATAGCCACAATCCAAAGGAATATGGCTATAATATGTTTGTGCAAAACGCTCATTTAAGATGTCGGTCTTGTTGGTCTTGGATGGATTCCGGCTCTTGCCCAATCAACGGTCTGCACCAGATTTCCGGCTGCTTCTTCTGCCAAAACCATATCTAATAACTCCTGTGCTTCTGCTGGTGATTTAGGTGCTTTCGTCCTGATGATAACTATGTCCATTTGTATATAAAAATTAATTGGTTATAAATCTGATTTTAAATTGTGAATTTGGCTTGCCTTTGATCAGGCATCCCGTTCGGTCATTATGGATTATTTTAACGCTGTCTTTGCCGTCATACGCCTTTACATCAGGTATGGGATAAGAAACCGTTTGATACTTAATATATATGTTGCCTTGTGCGTCAGATTTCATTACGATTTCCTCAACAGAAGACAATCCCATTGCGCCTTTAGCAATCAATAGGAATCCAAACAAGGCAACGAAAACAAGTATCTTTTTTCTCACTTGACAAATATAAGTATTTTTCTAAAGCAAAACCTCTTGACCTCTGCCATAAGTTACAGTTGCCGTCCCTGTTGTAGTGCTTCTGATCCTGACTAGTGCATTTGCAGGGATCAATCCCGACAAAATATACTTGCTTGGTTGGGTAAGCGCAATAGTTACAGCCAAAGCCACGCTAGAAGCGTTTGAAACATCAGAAACCGTTATCCATGTAGTCCCCGAATCTGTGGAATATTCCAAAAAAGCATTTGCAGAAGAACTTCCGGCTAATAAAGGGTTTGTACAACTCAAATTTACAGAATAAGTAAGTTGAGCGTCCCTTGTTGTAGAAACGGTAAAGTTTGAATTCAATGATCTGGACACATTGTTTGAAAATCCTTTTGCAAACGAAGCTAAAGGCGTTGGAACATTCAAAACCCCGCCAACATAGGTTGCAACACCTGATCCGGTTGTGGTTAGTGTGATTGCATTTCTGGCAGCGGTATCGAATCCTGTAATGTTACTAGGTAACCAAGCGATAGATCCAGGTAGTGCAGTTCCCCATAATCCCCCATTGTTTCCATCAACAAAGACAAAATTATTAGGACTTACAGATTGTGGAATTGCCAAAGAGGGCAAGGGCTTTGTAGAGGTCTGAGCCTGTAATGTAAAGCCGATAAAAATAAAGAGTAGTTTTTTAATCATGCGCAAAAATATTTAAAGGTTAATAATTACAAAATAACAAATTTGGTTCCGTTACCGTAAATTACAGCGGTTTGCCCCGCCAATACGGTAACGCTTGCCGACGATGTTCCGCTATCATAAATATCTGAACCTCCGGCGTTAGAATTTAATGTTACGCTACCCGAACCCATATTTATTATAGTGTACTGAATTGCCGTTCCGTTTGCTAGTGTTGGGAATGTGTAAGTAGCAGTTGTCCCTGTATGGGTTACGTAAACCTGGTTATTTGTAACAGGTAATGCGTATGTTGAAACCGATTGAACAACGTTTAGCATTTGCAGGAATGAAACTTGCTTCTGCAAATTCCAAAACCCCTGTCTGTTAGACATCACGTTAGTAATGATCGCATTTACACCGTTATCTGTACCGATAGCATTCCCTTGTATAGTATTACTTATTGGCAATCCCGACTGAGTTCCGTCTGCCCTTAAGAAATAAGTATTTCCTGAACTTCCTGTAATAGAAAGTCCGGCACTTGGTATAGTAACGGTTCCTGTAAATGTTGGTGATGCTAAATTCGCTTTTAAAGCCAATGCATCAAATACAGCATCTTCACTTGGAGCCGTTGCGGTTACTCCATTTGTAATTGTCTGGGTTACTTTTCCATTAGCCACCGCATCCCTCGCAGTCGTGTAAGCCGATGCAATTCCGATTACAGGTGTTGTAGTTCCACTTGCCACGGTTGTTTCTCCTGATACACCTGTGACATTTGTAACCGTTCCATTGCCTGTTCCGGCTCCAATATAAGTTCGTACGTTAGCCGCACTCGTTTGAGTTAATACGCCACGCCCAAATGAATCGGTTGTAAGTGCTGCGATAGCCGTTAAATCCGAATCAAGCGGTTGCGATGTTGAATTTGGCGTATTGTCGCCTGTGTTGGTTCCGGATTGATTACTTAGCTTGGTTTTTTCTGCCGGAGAAAACAACCCCGCATTAGTGCCGTCCGTTAATGGAATTGTTGCATCTGTTCCCGTGTCTGAGTTTACGGTTCCATCAGTTGGACTTGGAGTGTATGATAAGTTTGTTGCACCACCGCCTGTTGAATATCCCTGGTCAATTACCCATTGTTCACCCGCAACCCTGTCAGTACCCGCAGCCAAATTTGGAAAAACCCAAGTTCCTGTGTAATCGGTAGGCGTTTCAAATAAAATATTTGTTGCTCCAAATTCTTCAGTATGTGTAATCCCGTTAAATGAATATGCGGTGTTTTTAAAAGTACCTAACTCCTGGGTTCCAATACCTCCGCCTTGAATGTTAGTATAATTCCCAAATTGATCGGTAAGTTTAATATACCCACCAATCGGATTAAAAGGATCAGTACCGTCTTCAATAAGTTCCATTCCAACACCTAAAGCTGTGTTGCCGTTGTCTAGGGTTTGCTTGATGTTTTGAGAACCGCCACCAAAGCTATCTACCCAAACAGAGCCATTGTAATACTGATGTTTACCCAATGTAACATCAATCACTTGCGTAAACATTGTCGGACTTACAATCGCATTCTTTTGAGTGGTTGTCATTCTCGGAATAAGCAAACCGCCTGTTGTGGAATTTATGGAAATGTCCTGATTCACATAACCGTCAATCCTACTCGTTTTAATCCCGCCTGAAAATGGTGTTTGAGCAAATCCCGAAACAGCCAATAATAGCAATAAATATTTTTTCATCTTAATAAAATCCTTCAATTGTTAGTTTCATATCCACTTCTAAATCAGATCCGGTTATTGTTAGCGTTGTGCCTACTATTGAGCGTTGTGACGGATAAATATGTGAACCCTGTTCAATGTAGCAACTCATAATTTTTAATCCATCAGGAACCGTTATTGTACCGCCTGGATAAACTTCTTCGTAATACCACGCAGTTGACGAACCGCCGCCGCCTGTAACTTCAATCCATTCGCCGTTTTTTCTGCCGTATAGTTTTCCGTCTTTAGGCGCTTCTGGAACTCCGCTTATTTCATCAAAATAACCAGGGAAGTTATTTTGCTTTAAATAATACTTCAAAGCGTCTGCGTTGGCGAAACTAGAAACTAAAGGTTGTCCGTAAAGTTTTACTGAAATGTTTTGCCAAGGATATTGAGGTCGTTTTGCTCCTGAGCCTCCTCTACCCTCTTTTGCTTGAAACAACCCCATATCTAAATCAAAGAAAAACTTAGATATATGGTAAGGTAAGGGAATATCTGCATCGAAGAAATTCCAAATTCCCGGTAAACTTTCCTCTATCCTTACGAATCTTGCCATTACTTCTCTATTTTAATCAAAAAGTTAGCTGGCGTTAGGTTAATTGATGAACCCGTATCGTTTTTAAACGGAATTGTTACAAATCCGGCTGTATTTACCCAAGCCTTGCCCCAATGACCGCCCAATATCATAATTGCATTTCTAACACCGTAATGAACAATGTTTCCGTCCTGTGCTTCAGGCATTGCTACAACTTGCGTTGTGCTTGCTCCGGCCGCTACCGTTCCAAAAGTTAGTGCCACCAATTTTCCTAACAATTCAGGTTCAGCATATACACTTGGAAATCCTGTTTTATTCGGATCTGCCTCGACTTTTAAGCCGTCTAGCCAAAATGTGCTATCTGCCGACCCACTCGTGAATGTGCCTTTAAACGAAATGACATCCCCAGCGGTTAAATTAATTACCTGAGAAAAACGCTGCCATACATTCTCACTTTCCGATCCTTGTATTAAATCTGCTTGTATTTGAACAGGATTAATGCCGTTAATGTAGAACTCGGCGGTTAAATTCGGGTCATCGCCTAACAAATCCTCGTGATACGTTTCAAATGAAACAACATACATTCCTGTTTGCTCAGCGGTAAAGTTTAAAGCATCTGCCAAATCAAAATACAAAGTCGTGTCTGCCGTGCTGTTAATACGCAAAGCCTTTGTTCCGTATCTGTGATGTGTTGCATCATTTACAACTGTTCCCGGAGTTACACCAACGCCTGAAACATTCCAAGCTTGCGTTTCGTTGAAAGTCGAAGCATAGGGAAGCAAATTCCTGCTGAAATCAGGGCGTATTGTAGGATTGAAAGTAGCTAGTATAATTGCCATAATGTAATTTATCATTTTATTGTTTTTGGTCGTAAATCATGTCTAGGGTTGTGATTCCAAAAGGTAATTGTCCGTAGCATTTCAAAACAGGTGTGCCTGAAATCCATCCAATTGCGAATTGTGCTATTGTCGAAGTTCCGTTGAATCCTCTTTGCGTGCTGATTTTAGGAAGTCCCGTTGCAGGATCTTCAATATCGCTAGGCATAAAGTTGTTTATGTAGCCGCCCGCATCCGGTTTGAATGAAAACAAATTGAATCCATTAAGAGCCGAACTGGTTGCGTTATTTATGATAAGGTCAATCCGTATTTGTCCCCCAATTTGTCTGAAGCAAATGTTTGCCGTTAGAGTTCCCGAAGTACCTCCAGGCAATGCCGTGGTCACAATATTTGTTTGTGTTGTAAGGTTGTCAAAAACAGGTGTCGTAAAAACATCATCTAAAAATTCCGTAAGTAATGCCCGAACTTCGGCAGCGGTATTTAAACCGCCATCAGTAAGTCCGGCTATTTTTGTAACTAATGTTGCTTTTTTTCCCATATCTTAATTTGTAAAGAAATCGCTGTTATTCCAATCTGTATTTAACCAATCTCCTGCGCTTATTTTAAACTTCCAATCAACAACATATTCGCTTTGCCCGAATGGAAATAAAAACAAACTTTCATCAAAAGTAATATAATATTCGCCATTTTCATCGGCAGCAGCTTGATTTATTTCAAAGGAATTGTCTGTTACAACAATATCGGCTTGCGTGAAAGTGTTTACAATTGAATCGTCAGAAACTTTTCTAACGTACAAATTACCAAAACCCAAAGTAATTGGGTAATTGAATTGTCCCTGAATTTGTGGCAGCAGTCCGGCTAATGTATAAACCCCGACCGGATAAATAGGCGTGAATGATAAAAGCGGCGCGATTTGTAGTGTTGGCGTGTAAATGTCCGATTCGTTGGAATAACCTGAAAACTTACCTTCGTAAAAGTTGCTGTTTCCTTCACGTTCGCCAAGTGATAATTGGTTGGCCGTGTGACGAACGCCGTTTAAATAGAATCTTGGCGATCTGATCCACCTGGCAAGTGCTTTTTGGGCGTGCGCTGAAACGTGTTCAAAACTATATTCCGCCAACAACGATACCGTTGCGTTGCTGGAAACTGTATTGCCGGACTCTTGTAAATACTTTTCGGTTTCTGTTTCATCTGTAAATTTATTAAACCAGCCTTTAAGTCCAAACGACTGCATAAAATTGAAGTTCGTGTAATCAATACCGTTGTTCATTCCATAACCTCGGTAATCCATGCGCAATACTTGTTTCAGGTCATAAGCAACGTGAAACGGATTGCTGTAAATAACCAAGTCGCTAACAGGGAAACCACCCGCCCAATGTGATATTTTTAAATAGCATTTACGCCCCCAATGCGGGTAAAAGTCGCCAATGTAAGCAAGTTCAACAGCTATATTCTTATATCCTGATTCCGAGTTTGATCCCTGATAAATAAAAACGTTATTCGTGATGTCTTTTAAAACACGGTCGCAGCAATCGACTAATTCGGCTTTGTAATCCCCACCGAAATTAACATCGGTATTGAAGTTTGATATTTGCAAGTATTCCTCAACGGGGGAAACACATAAAAATGACCAATCAAACACGTTGGCAACTTTACTATCGCCTAATTTTTTAGCCTCTTCAAGTGTTGGTTTAAAGCGTAAAAGTGCGTTGTCAATTGTCATAAGGCAAATATAAATAAAAAATCCTTACCATTACAGCAAGGATTTAAAAGTGGTATTAAAAATGTATTCTCAAAAACGTTCTATGTATGTCGAAGTGTCTATTTGAGGCTTAGCTTTTCTTTCAGGTGCCGGAGGTGTGTGTTTGTAACGCAAGTCTTTCATTTTTGTTTTCGGATCTATACTCATTTGAATAAGCGTAAGGAATCCATGAAATAAAAATATCATAAATTGACTCAACAATTTTCCTAAAGCAAAAACAATAATAAGTTCAATAATTGTTAACTTTTCCATATCAATCTACAATTTTTATGTTTAACATTTTCTCAGCATCCTGAACGCTGATTGTTTTTTGTTCCGAAATCAAGAACTTTAAATCCTAATTTTTCTTCGGCTTCTTTTTTTTCGGGTTAGGGTTGGGATAATTTCAGTCCATACGCCCTTTTCCAACAAAGGAAAGAATTCATTATTCCTTGTGTTTTCATAAGTTTCTACCGCTAAACAATTTACTCCTTCAGCGTAATAAATATCGCCTTTAATTTCGCCTAAATGACCATCGTATTTTATAGTAACGCCTTTTTTGTAACCTTTTTTAATCGCCTCGTTTTTTAAGGCTTCGGTAATCTCTGAGGTTGTGGCTGGTTTAAATCCATATTGCTCGATGCTCCAAAGTTGGCTCATTTCATTCATCCATTCTCCCAATCCGTTGAATCCATAAGCGTAATGATTAGTTTCATTACAGTAAGCTATTTTTTGTCTGACATAAATCAGCATTTTTTCAAATTGTCCTGATCCCTTATACCATCTTTCAACCTCCAACTCAACAGGCTTTTCTTCAACCGGAATATCCCGCCCAATACAATCCCTTTGCGAAATCAATTCTTTTTGACGCTCGATTAACTCCTGCTGCTTTGACTTCAATTTGTTTGACTGATCGATGTTTTTAGCTATTTTGTCGCTTAGCTTCAATGTATCGCAAAACAATTTATGAAGTTTATCTAAACGTTCATCGGTTGGAATGTCTGATTCCTCTTTAGGCATTATCTCGGATAGTTTGATGATTGGGAGGTTTTCGAAATTCCATACTCTTGAATGAAGCGATATTCCTTCCATTTTAGAAAAACGTAAAACCTCACTATTGGGGTTTCTGCCTAAAATATCAGAATATATTTCGTTTATAAGTACAGGATTACAACAATCCTTTTCAATTTGATGCGACCCGTCACGAACGGCGGCAACAACGTATTTGAAGTTCCATTTCTCACCGAGGATTAACGCTTTCATTTGTGCGTAGGTTAGTGGGGTGGTGACTTTTTTTGACGTTCCAAAGCCGTTTTCCATAAAAAGAACACAGTCACTAAACTCGAAATCAATATAATCAAATTCGTTTCGAATTGTTGGATATCCTTTTTCGAATATTAGTTTCATAATCTCTTTCCTTTCCTCTGCCGTACTGTTTTCGATGGTCATTCCATCACCGATTTTGAAAATGTGTTTCATAATGTTATTTTTTTTAGTTTTTAATATCCTATAGAATTAAAAATCCTTTGCAATAAATTAGGCTTAGTTGCTTCTTTTAATTTAGTTTTTAATACAGATATTTCATCTGATAAAATACCTATTGCTTGTTCTTTTTTGAAATACTCACAAAAACCATTGCGTATATTTACATGAATTAAAAACCCATTTTTTAACGCTTTGTTTTCTTCTAATAGTAAGTTGTATTCTTTTAAAGAAATTGTAACTGTGTTTTCCATAATCCTAATTATTTATAAAACGCGAAAACCCGACAAATTAGAGGTTCGTCGGGTCACGGTTTCAGAAGTTAAACTATTAATTCAACTCTGTATATCGTACAATTGGAATCCCTCTAATATTCCGCTTGTTATATTTCAGTAGACAATATTACTAAACATTTTCCAATGCCGCAACAAAATCAACAACATTTGTATAGGTGTTTCCGTTTATTGTTACTTTTTGGTAGGGTTGTGGCTTATTAAGTAAGATATTTTTTACATCGAATAACGAAACTAATCCGTATTCTGATACATTAAATCTAAATTCACCGTAAGGCGTTCCGTTAATCAACACAAATTCACCAGATCTTTCAATAGCAATAAAATCAGGTTCATTTTTACGCCAACCTGTTATTTTTAAGAAACCGCCCCGTATATTGTACTCGGACTTCTTAATAAATATTTTCTCAGTTCCGTTTAGTGTTTGAACCCGGATAAACCCGAATTCGGTTTCTTGTAAGCGTTCCAACTCGACAACCTCTTGTAAAGTAGCCGATACCGTAGTATTTATTAATTCAGGTCTTAAAACGGCTGTTTTCAATGATGAAACAGGGATTTCTTCATTTTCCTGATAAAAACGTTCGTTCCTGAATTTAGTCCTTGCAAGTCCGTTGTTTTTAAATGATGTCGTGCGAATGATTCCGGTCGGATCGTACATTGCGGCAGCAGCTAACCAACTTTCCCACTCTATGATATTTCTGCGTGGCGAATGAAGCAAGTTTCCGAAGTTATCCCCGTTTTGGATATTCTCAACTATCATTTCTTCGTCGGTTCTGTTCATGAATGAAACTCCGGTAATGGTGAATCCGAAAACTACATATCCTTCATAATCAACTATTGAAACGGGACTTGTCGGCTGCAAAACCAACGTAGTAGGTGTAATTGAAATAATTTGAAACAACCCTCCATTCGCCGCATTTGAGAATATTTCAAAATTACCCCCAACCGTTACGCCTATTGTATCCCATCCGAAAGATGTGCTGTTTGAATCAGTTGATGTGTTAAGCAGTTCCAGGCGTCCGTTGCTTTTTCTGGCTAATAAATTAAGTCCGTACTTTCTGTATGTACCTGGGGGTAAAGGCACAATGTCATAAACGAATATCTTAGTATCATTTTCTAATGAAGTGGTGTTTTTGGTATTAACTCCGTCCCGACGTGCTTTTTCTCCGGCAAACGGATCGCGAATTATATTTAACTCAATCTGCTTTGTATTCGGTACCTTGTCGCTCGGTAATGACTTTTGTTGGTCGGTATGTATCGCATCGGTTGTATTCCTTTCATTGTCGCCTTGCTCATAAGTGGAATATCCAAACTCGAAGGTGTTTACCGCATATTCATCATCCTTAATTTCGGTAAAATCGACCGGATATGCTTGCAGAAATCCGCCCATATCGTAACTCCTGAAAAAATCATCGTAATGCTGAATTTTTACGCCTGAATTCGCCAATTGATACCAGAAATTAACCTCTTTCAAATCATCATAAATCTTTTTGAAGTCAATCAAAAAAGGTTTATCCGTGAATTGACGAATCCCGTAACCATTGAAGGCAATTTGGTCGTAATATCTACCTCCTGGTTCAAATTCAGGAATCGAAACGGTTTGACCATTTATTGATTTAACCGCCTGTTTGAACAAGTCGCCATATCGAACGCCTGAAATAACGCTGTCAAATGCGGTTTGTGTTGCTGTGATTTGGAATGTAGACTTTTGAACTGACCAACTCGTGCGGGTGTTTAATGTAGTACCGTTTGAAACGTCCTGAAATATTACCGAAACGCCGCTGCTTAAAAGCACAGTTAGGAACTCTCCGAAATTGTAACCGCTGCTATCTGTCTCCCCTAAATGCTCAGTATCCCATGATAACGCCCAAATAATCGAAATGCAATAATCCTTTGGACAATCCGGTAAATCAGCGTCCAAAGTTTCAGGTAAGTGGAAATTCTGGTTTGTGCGCCCGTACAATGACTTTTTGTATATTTCCTGGTTCCAAATTGCGCTGTCTGGCGTAAGTTCATAAGGATCTAAAGAGCAAAGGGCATATACCCTGATAAAGCACTCTGATTGATCCGTTGAAGCAGGAAAAGAAACCCTGTAAAAGAAATCAATATCTAAATCGAAATGTATTTTTACATTTGTTAGGTTGGTTTGCGCCCGAATATATTTGAATTGTCGGCCAGCAGCTTGCGCGTCACCAAAGCCGCCCAACGCCTCAAAAGGAACTAGTGAGTCCTCAATGCCGACTGTCGTTAAATAAGTTGCCAAATTGAAATAAATACTGCCCCCGGCCAATAACAAATAACTTTGTCTTTGCTCCCAAACACTAACGCCTGTAACGGGTTTTGCTTTCAAAAGCATTTTAATCGGTTGCAACGGATCAATTGGCTTTCCGGAAATGTCCTTATTCGAATAAACATCTATTTGTGTTGTTTCCCGGCGTTTTATTTTTGCTCTTTCGGTATTCTGCACCACTTTGCATTTAATAGCATCTTTGCTGATTTCAGCACCTATAAAATCCAACGCTCCAACCGTTTTAAAAGTCGAACCTTCCTCAACTTCAAACTCAATATCTGCGTTCCAACCGTATTTCTTGCTATACAATTCCAACCATTCAAAACCCATTGTCATTTCCATAACAACAGTACCGTCAGGCAAAACCTGTTCCTGTTCTGCGGGATCGAAAAACCCCCTAATAAATTTAATGTCAGTTGTTTCGCTTGCAAATGAAATATTCATTCCGTAACCATCACGCTCGTTTGTGATTACCATTCCAGCATCGGCTTGCATCGGCTCGGTGATCCTTATGCGTCCTGGTTGCTCTTCATTCTTAAAATTTAAGTGGAATATTTTCATTTGAATACTTGTCTGATATTTCTTGCGGCGCAATTGGCTTTGTACAATTTTTTATTGTTTACGATAATGTAAGATTTCATTTCACCGTCTGAAATTTCCATACCGCCTACGGGTTTGTTGTTTATCGATTCCGCTACATATCCCAAACCGGACAAAATACGATCCGTATCCATTGACGCTTGTTTTTTGTTTTCGTAAGAAATTACACCTTGTAATGGCTCAATTCCGTTACCGTAAAGCATTGAGTTTAGATTATTTTCCCAACTCTGATAATTAGGAAAAATCTCAGTCCCTGCCGGAGCGTTCATAATTACGTTTTTACCTTGTGGCTTAAAAACTTTACCGTCAGGCGTTCTTACAACCTCTCTGAAATTAGAGCCTTTTCTTCCGTGAGGATCATCATTTACCATCATTTTACCACCTGTATGAATTCCACCTTCCCAATACTGAGGGATTTGTTGAGCATTAACCGCCGCTAATTGTATGGCTCCGGTTACTACTGCTAAAGCAGCTAAGGCAATACCCGCAACACCGCCAGGATTAGCAAATGCGGATATTACAGCCTGTGCCGTATCGATTATGATATTGAATTTGGCAATTTCTTTTTGCGCTTTTAACTCTCTTTTCTGAATTGCAATTTTTCTTTGCTCAGCATCCCTTTCAACCTGTGCTTTTGCAGCATCACTTTCGCCTGCGAATTCAATTGCGATAGTTTTTTGGCTTTCTAACCTTTGGTATTCAGCATCGAAATTTTGTTGGCTTGCCGAATTTATTAAATTAAACATTTCCTGAAACGCTTCGGTTGTAGCCAATGCCGTTGTAGCTGCATCAATACCGAAACCTTTTATTTCGTCACGCAATATTTTAAATAAGGTTGGAAGTCCTGCCTGTGAGAAAAAACCTTCTGAAAACTGATCCGTGAAAGAGTTTAATATCTCTTTCATTTTCTCCAGACTTTTGTTTGTAGCTTCAATCTCTTTTTGGCTTTTTGCCAAACCGGAAACGTCTGCTTTTATAACTTTACCAGGATCTGTTATTAAACTTATAGATTGCCTTAACCCGTCAATAACGTTTTGGAAATTTTTATATTCTTGTGAAGTGTCCGAAACTTCCTTTTGCGCCTCTGTAAATATTCTTACTTGATCTTCCAATACTTGCAAAAAGGACTTGTTTTGCTCCAATGTATTCACCAACTGAACATCATCACGTTTGGCTCTTTCGGACTTTTCTTTTTTGGCTTTCTCGGCTTTATAATCCAATCCAATAGCTTCCTTTTGATCCACTAAAGCGCGTTTGGTCAACTGCTCGCTAAAAGCATTCGCCTGGTTTATTTCTTTTTGGTTCTTAAGTACTTTTTTCTGCAATTCCTCAACACTTCCAATAGCTTGTACTGCCCGAAAAGCATTTCCTTCACCTCTTTGTAAATCTGCTTTATTTGCGTTGGCTGTTGCTGCGTTTCGGCTTATAATTGCAGCTTGTAATTCTCTTTCAAGTTTTATCTTTTCGGTTTGCAAGTCAATAACCTTAGCTTCGTTTTCGGTTATTTTTGCCACAATTGCGTTTGCTCTGGCTCTGGCCAAAATCGCCAAGGTAAGTTCTTTTTCAGCTGCCGCCGTTTCTCCTGCGAGTATTTGCTCCCTGGTTAGGTTCTCAAAGTAGAACGGATATTGCTGTATTAGATTATCGACTGCGATATTCCTTTCTTTGTAAGATAAATTTACGTCACGGGCAATTTCTAAATTTGCTTTTAAAGAGTTCAGTTCTTCAACAGTTGATTTTTGCGCTTCGATAGCTGCATCTTTATACGCTTTTTGTGCCTCAGCAACCCCGTTTAAAGTCTTTTTGAACAAATCTAATTTAGAAATGTATTCGATAATCGGCTCGATTGCAAATCCAATAATTCCAGCAACACCCAAGCCTGGCAAAATATACGCTAATTGTTTAACGCTCGAAAATATAGTTCCGAAACCTTTTGCGATACCGCTTGAATAATTACCTACATTTCTCTGAAAATCTCCTGCAACTTTATCAGCCGCCCTGATACGCCCGTCCAATCCTGCAAATTCGGCTTCCAGTCGTTTGACCTGTACGCTTTCTTCGCCAAACGCAATAGCTGTATCTTTGATATTTTTCTTCAAAACTAACAACTGAGCCGATGCCTTTGCATAAGCACCGCCCAACAATGTATTTGCCCTAAAATTACGATCGGTTTCAGCTCTTAATATCTGTTTTGCAATAGACTGATCCCTGTCATTGTTAATGACTTGACGCTGTTGCGCTGCGTGAGCAACTAATTTGGTGTTTAGAGTCGATATTGCAGCGGACTGTTTGTTGGTTTCGGTAACCACGCTTGCATTACTGACCGCATTACTTTTTAAATCACCAGGCGTTTTAATATTCGTAATGTTCCGACTTGCCGCCAATGCAGAAGCAGAAACTTTTAATAAAGCCTCGTCCGCTGCTGTTAATTTGGTAATTAATTGGTCAACCTGGTCTAAGGCTTTCTTTTCAATGGTTGTATCTACTGTATTTGCCATTGCTTAGTTTTTTTTAGCTTTTTCACGCATTAACTCACCTAAATCTAGCCATTTACGCACGGTTATTTTCCTGGAGTCTATTTCATATCCTAACTGCAAAGCAGACGAAATAATCACCAATTGTTTGTACAATGACAATGTTTGTTTTGAGCCTTCTTTTTGAAGTTCGTCATTGATTAACGCAATGGCGGTTTTGATTCCAGGCAATTGAGCCGCTACGTTATTCAACTGTTCAAAATCCTCTGCGGGAGTAGCAAAATTATGATAAGGCATTTTGTACTTCCAATCTTTAATCTGCTGCACCATCATATAACGAATTCGCTGCTGATCGACAGAAGCACCAAATCCTAAACGCATACGCTCAACCAAAGCTGATACAACGGTATATTTTGTTTGTAGATTGTCGATTTTGGCAAGGCGTTGGATAAATGTTTGAAAAGCCTGGTCGTTGGTTGCTTTGTAATATTCATCATTAATTTTTTCCTCGAACGGTTTTATTAAATGATGATCCAATTTCTTTTCTTTTCCGGTGTACGTTTTCAAAAACCAATTATTGTCATTGGTTTTCCTGTACATATCAAAATTGTACAAAATCATATCATCGATCGATAAAAATACGTCTTCTATACTTAATTTCGGCTGTGGTTTTCTACCTGTGTACTCCATTTATCCGATGTGTTTATTTATGAAATCCTGCAATTCAGGTTTGATTATTTCGTAGTTATAGTAAGGCTGATTCTCTTTTGTGATACCGAAGATATTACTCCCGTTATCGTCCTGCAATTCGCTGCTTTTTGAATCCCTGGAGAATATTGTTATTGTGTTGTTCCGGTTTAGTAAATCAAATCCCCTGTAAAAATCCCCTGTATCCAACAACGTGCGCCTATTGTAAACTTCGCCCTTTGAGCGTTTTATTTTTATGGTTTTCGCAGCGTACGGTTTTAGCATTTCACCGTCAGAATTTATTCCTTTTTCAAACAACTGCATTTCCCGGTTAATATCCAGAATCTTGTCTTTGTTCCGGTCGATAATAGCGGCAACTTCTCCGGGTATTCCTTCCCTAACAAACCTCGCTTTATCCAATAAATCCCGAATCGTTCCCATAATTCAAAGATATTAAAAAAGCCGCCACAAAATGCAGCGGCTTTGATAAACTAACCCAATTCTTTTTATGCAGCCAATGCGCTTGCTTCGTTTGATTTCGCAAGTCCGAAGTTCGGAGTTACGATAATCGGCACACCCAAAGCGGCATCCCACAATTTTACAGTGTAAATGCTTCCAGCAACTGCGGCGGCAATTGTAAGCGTCACGGTTTTGTCGGCGTTGTTGTAAACGGCGGTTCCGGTTGGTGTTACGGTTGTGGTTACTCCGGCAGTTGTTTTCTGAACTAAAAAGTCAGCAAGCAATAGGCCTTCGACTAAATGCGTTCTGTCTTTCAATAGCGGCGTAAACACCAATGTAGTGGCTCCGGCAACAACAGGATTTAAGGTGATTTCAACATCATTTACACCATCCAAATCACTTGGCGAGTAATCGAGTTCATCGGCAGTAATCCACGTTTGGCGATCCATGTCCTTGAAGTCAGCAATTTGCAAGGTCAAAACCTGACCAGAAGCGTTAACACCGTCTTTTCCAACGTATTTACCCGTTTGCATCATCGCAAGGTTAAACCCGCGCACAACTCCTGATTTCGTTTGAGTGAAGATTTTGTTCCCTTCAGTATCATATAAAGCCAAAGCGTACTGTCCGTTGCTGTTCATTGAGCGAAGTGCTTTCCAGAAGTTAACGCCGTTGTCAAAGGTGATGTTGTATTCGTATGGGTTTTCTCCGGCCACAACTTTTAATCCTGATCCTTCACGAGTGATGATATTCGGATCCGCAGTAGCGTCAACGAAAGAAACAACATTTTGCGCAATGATTAAATTCCCTTTTTGTTGTTGCTCCTGAATATAAGCCAACGACTTCCCTTCGTACTTGAAGCCGATCTTTGAAAATTCCAAAGTCTTAATTCGGCTCCAATCGAATTTACAACCTGCCTGGCCCGTTCCGAAGATATCCCCGCCATCGCAATTAACAACATTTAAGCTGTCCAATAATTCTTGTAATTCGTCCATTACTTGATGTGTTTAGATTGTTTTAAACTATCAATTCGTTTTTGTTCATTCAAAGCAATAGTATGACCTGGCAGATAGTTTTTGCCGTCAACTAAGATTTCTTTTGTTACTTTGAAATTACGTCCCTTTGGCGCTGCCTCGGTCTGTGTTTCTTGTGGCTGCTCTTTTGCAGTCGGTGTATTTTTTTCCATTTGATTAGAATTTAATTGTGTGAATGCACATAGGCTCGCCGTTTGCCTTTTCGTAGAAGTTGACATTTGCCTCAAAAACGATCACATTCCAAATATCGATTGTGTAAGTTTTATCCTCCAGCGCTTCTTCAGTATAGTTAGCACGACGATCCGTATCATATAACCCGTCTACGATTTTAGTTACTCCGCTTCTCTCGAAGCATTTAAGCACTTTATCATATAGAGGGTTAAGCATTTCTACAAACTCCGTGTCCCAAACCGTGGGATTGATGTTTGTTTTGTGTTCTGAATTCTTGGCAATAATCAGCTTTATCCGTTTGCTCGTTTTCCCGGTGTATAATGAATCAGATTGACGATTTCCTTTTACTAGCCAAATCAAAGGGTATTTATTCCCCTGTAATGATTTTAAGTAAAGAATCAAATCCTTTTCACTTCCCCAGCTGAAATTAACCTTTAAAGAGTTTTCCCCCCGATTCACATCCGTATAAACAACATCTGGAATCTGGCTGAATATTTCCCTTAAAAGCGTTTCAACTACTATCATAATCCTAACTGATTTTTTACGTCGTAAACGCACAATTCGCAGTCCGGATAATCAGTAGCGTTTTCGGATAAGAATTGAAGCAAAGAAACATCGTTGTTGTTATTTCCGAAATAGCCTAAATAATAGCCGTCATACTGCGGAATCCCAACGTGGTAGATATTGCCTACCATTCGATAACAGTCCGAACCCTGATACATTTCTAAAAACTCATTCCAAACCGTTGTGTACTTCTGAGTTGAGTTCACGCCTCTTGCGTTTTTCGCCTCGGCTTTCACTTCCCCAACGCCACTTTGATAAGAAACGTTTTCTTCCAGGTAAAAAGTAAAACAGTAATTCGCCAATACAGAACCTTTGTAAGTGCCTTCGGTAAAATACAATCCCTTCCATCGCTTTGTAACACCGTCCACCGTATAATTACAACCAGTGATTAAATTACGCCACTTTAAAGGAACCGGATCTACTTCAGGCGATTCAGGAACATCAGGTAATTTTCCGTTAACCAGAAAACTATCCATTTCCTGGAAGTTTACAAGACTTAAAGCCGACAACAATAACAAACGACACTTTTCATCGATGATTCTATTCAACGCCGTTAAAGACTTTGAATTTGCTTCATCGAGATTGGAAACTTCAATACTCCCAATAAAAAAAGTGTCGTCTATTAAGTATGGCATTTTTAGTTAGTTGCGAGTTGTCCGTCTACTACTTTGGGAGCGTTATATTTCTTTACATTTTTCTCCCACCCTTTGTCGATAATCCCTTTTTCCTGCATAATCAAGGCAACGGTAGGATGTACCGTGTCTTTCTGCCCTTTTTTGTAGTACTTGGTTTTCTGGTTAATAGTCACTTCGACTTTATCCATGTGATGATCACCTTCGTAAGCAGCTTGCGCTTTCTTAGTAGCCGAGTTTGTTTCCTCTTTCTGATCGTCTGTCAAAACTACACTTTTGGTAGTTACTGCTTTTTCGTCTGCCATGATATATGGTTTTTAGATTAATAAATTAAGCCGCTTCGATTGCCGTTTTAACAGCAGCGAATGTTCCTTCAACAAATGCTACTTTTGCATTTTCGTAACCCCACAAGTGGTAACGGCTTTCCCCGATGATCGTGTACATGTTCGATTCAAAATCAGAAACAATGTTGGCTGCTGTTGCGTTTCCAACAATACCCTGTCCAATACGAACTGTAAACGATTTATAAACGTCACGGTGAATTTGTTTCCAATCCCCAACAATGAAGTTTCCGGCAGCTACAACCCCGTAAGGATCTTCGATGATTGCCATTCCTTCAACACGTGTACCGTCAGGCAATACGAAAGGAGGCAGTACGTAATTCCCGTTAAGGTCTTTCGTGGCTCCCATTTCATAAACGTCAGCACTTGGCACAACCGCAGCGTTAGGAATGAACATGCCTTTTGAGGCAATTTTAATTGCATAAGCAGCGGCACGGATAACATCGTAGTTATTTGGAGCCTCTGTAGAAGCTGCTAAATCCCCTGCAACAAAAGCCGGAGCAAAAGCAGACGCGAAAACAAATACGTCAGCCTGTACCGCAATATCGTGTTGGTAAACCAATTCGTTACGGATAATAGACATGATATTCGGTAAATCGTCCAATGCTTCTTCGGATATTTTGGTACGTCCGGCCATTTTCTTCGCGGTAGAATAACGCAAAACAAACGATACAGAAATAAGCGGTTTTAATGCGCCTTCTGCTGTGATCGCCATTGTTCCTTCAGTTGGAATTTTGTCCATGTAAGGAAGTGACGCTTTGTTTGTGTTACCGTTTGAAAGGTACGGCAAAATGTACTGACGCGCTCTCGGGTCTGCCATGTAATCGGTCACTTGCTGATAAACATAGTTTACCGGAGTAGCCGTGTTGTTTGTGATCGCGGTCGTAGCCATATTGATTGGTGCTTTAATTTCAAGCTCCAACTCCCATGCTTTTTCACCTGGATTGTTTTTCGCGTGTTCTTTTACTTTTGGTAAAAAGTCTTTCAGTCCTTTTTCGATGGTTTCCATCAAATCAAAACCTTTCGCCTCAAACGTGTGCGTGTTTTCTTTCACAATAGCCAACTGTTCTTTTAGCTCTTTTACAGTAGCCGCCAATGTTTCGTCCGGCTTGTTTGATTTTACGAATTCTTCAATCTTTGCTTCTAAAGATTGAAATTCTTCTTTGGTAGCTGCTTTGGTAAGTTCGTTTTTGAATCCTTCGATCTGACCTTTCAATTCCTCTGCCGCTTTTGTTACTTCATCCATTTTTTTTAAGATGTTAATAGTGAATAAAAAGTTTTAAGTTGTTGAGTGCTTTCCTGCGGCTCTTTTGTTTCTTCAGAGTGCTGTTGCGGCTCTAATATCATTGATTTTAATTCTTGTAATTTTGTTTCCAACAGTTTGCCATATTCTTCGGTATAGTTTCCGAAAGACAATTTCAGTGTCAGAGTTTCGATTAACTCGTTTACGTCTGTATCTGATTTTATACCGTGAAGCGGAGTGTTACTTACCGCCCCAAACAATAATGTGCTGTACTCAAACTGTTTGATCTCGGCAAAATCCCTGCCGCCTTTGTCGTTTTTTGTGTACTTTCCAGATACCGCCATAAAACCGTGTGAGTGCTGTAACGATCTACCGTGTTCCTGGCTAAACTTGTAATCGGCCAACAAGTCAATACCTACTTGTTTATTCAAATTCAACTGACTTTCCACAATTCCGGTCTTTGGATCTTTAGCAATCGGCAGGCCGACAAAAGTACTCATACCTTTTTGATGATCGATAAGGTGTACCTGTTTGCTTTCAGTCCATGTCTTTGATAAAGAACCCGTAAGTAAACGGTCATTGTCGCTGTCATATTGGTCAAACTGGGTAATTCCGATAACAACGATTCCTTTTTCGTTTACGTCGTTAACGGTTGTTTTGAGGCTTTTTGTTATCTTGTTCATCTTCTTTAGGTATAAATACGGTCTTTTCAGACTTTTTGACTTTCTTGTGTGTTTTGCTGTTGGGTGCTTGCGACTCTGTTTGCTGTTTCATAATTCAATTCTCTTAATTCCAAATCCAACATTTCATTAATCTGATCCATTGTAACCCCAGCCTTCATGTAATTAAGCAGCGTTTCAGATTTTATTTTATCCGTTTCGGCTCGTTCTTTGGCGAAAACCTGCATAAACGGCAAATGTTCCCAATCGATTAAAACAGTTTTATCGGTGTACCCGAAGAAACTAGCAAGGCTTTCAAACCATCCGTTGCCTTTTGGCTGTAAACAGTACGAAACAAACGCTCCTCTTGCCTTTTCTTGGTTCTCATACGTTCCGCTGTTAAACGCTTCTAAAACGTCCTTTGGAATGCCGTACATCGATCCGATTGTAAAATAGTCTGCCAGGTAACTGTCATCCAATTTCAACGCTCCAATATCAGAAACGAACCTTTGTATGTCAATCATGCTTTTGATAGCATAAACACGCTTACGTCCATTCATTTTTGTTTCAATGTCCCGCTTTTCCTGTTCGCCCATTGGAAGCTGATCGATATTCCCCGGGTCTGCCTGTCCTGCTACTAAAAACTTAGCGGAGTATTGCAAATTGACGTTCTTTGCCTCAATTGCCCTTTCTGAGTTGCTTACGATTTTGTAAAGCGCATCAATCCGGCTTTGTCCGCCAAACCAATTACCCGTCCCGTTACTTAAATCTGGGTTGTGGATAATGTACCTCCAATTCAAATTGGTTGCCGTTCCGTCAGCATAGCGATATTCAATGTCAAAATTGTTTATCGCATCCTCTGTTGACTTAGAAAGCACAATCTTATCCTGATAAGTCAACATTTCCGTTGGGAACTTCATTTTATGATTCTCCAAAATGTACAGCTTGTTATCGACTGCCGGGATATAAGAATCAGCATATACGTAGGTATTGCCGATCATGTTCCAAAACATAAAATCCCATTTAAATTGAGCTTCCCTTTGGAACGGGTTTGGCTGCTTAATCATGTCAAGGAACGGATCTGTTTTTAAGGCTTTACCGTTTTGGTAAACGTAAACTTTACCTAAGCTGAACATATCGCATTGTAAACAGAACACCTTCAATAAAGCCGGATTGCTAAATATGCGTTCCAACTTATTTTTATCATCGGTTGCGCTTTGAAAATTAGTGCTTCCGTTAATCTGGTCGTTTACGTACATCACAACCTCGTCGAGCGTAGGGATTCCGAACGTCCTGGCGATTGTGTTCTGAAACCAATTCATTATTTACCAAAGTAAAAAACCGCTGCCGACAATGAAGCCGGGAGCGGTAAATTAATATTGAATTGATCTCTCATACATTCGGGATGATGCATCTTCACATCAGTTAATGGCAAATATAATCAAATATTTTTAATTACGCCTAAATCGAATAATTTTTGTACAACATAGGCAATTTCGTCAATATGGTGATTGTCCTGGTCTACGGGCTCTTCTTGGATAACTCCAAATTTGTCTTTAGCGTAACAGAAGTTTTCCTGTTCGTACTCTATATTTTTACTACAATCGGTGTAAAATATATTCATTCCTTGCAGTGTTCCGATCCGGTCTAACAGCTTGCTTTTTCCACCAACAGCTACAGCGTACTCCCATCCAGCCTTTCTTAATGCTTTAATTTTATTCGGCCTATTGTTGTCGCAAACCACAACTGCGTTTTTACTAACGCCTAATCTGTTGAATTTCCAAGGGACTAAACCGTCTTCATCAATTCCGTTAATTTGATGCAATTCGGCAGGGGATAAGTTACGCCTGATTTCATTTTCGCTTGCATAATTCAATTCATGGACATAAAGATTTCCGTCATGGTATTTTATTTCTCCTACCGCCCAAGGGTCAACCATTCCCCAATCCGAACCATAGTATTTGGTTTTGTCAATTTTCAAATATTCATCGTAAGGTATAGGCTTCCAATTGTAAATCCGCCCTTCTACCTGTCCAACTTCCCCTAGACCGTAAACCCTCCACATGTTCGCCCAATACTGATTTATTACAACTCCGTTTGCGTCAAAACCTTTTTCTTTGTAACGCAGTATTTCTCCACGCTCTTCATCTGAAAGAAATTCGTTGTCTAGGTAGGTTAACTTAATAAAGTCGCAATCGTTTCGTGTTTCAACTTCAGTATGAAACCAGAACTTTTTGTTCGGGTTGAAGTCAATAATTACCCTTTTCGCTCTTGAAGTTAGTTCACGATAAGTGTCGAATTTTGATTTATTTGCCTCATTCACAAACATAATGTCCGAACGCAATCCCTTACCAATATCGACTTTATCAAGTCCTAGGAACTTAATAAAACTACCGTTAGGGAATCTGTAAAGAGTACCGTCAGTAAAATATTCTTTCTTGAATAAGTTAAATGACTGCATTACCTTAACAAAGTCTTTAATTACGGTAATCCGCATCTTTGACAATTCGTCAGAAGCTATGTATATTTCTTTGTTTGGATTCCCTGAAGCATGATTTATCAGGATTATTAAAATGGAAATTGTTTTCCCTGCCCCCTGTCCGCCCTGTATGCCCCAAATCCGCTTTCTTAACGCCGATATCTTACGTAGTGCTGTCGTTGTCTGCATCTGATAACGGATCGTTGTTTAGAACAGGTACATTTTGGTTTATGTTTTCGTTTACGGTTTTAGATCCGTTCAACCTGTGCGCTTCTTCATCGGTGCAAATAAGTTTCATTAAGGCAATTTGCAGTGCTGGAGCTTCAGCATCTTTCCACTTCTTACGCATTTGAGATTTGGCAGAAACACGGTTTTTATCTAACATTCCTTTTAGTTCGTTAAGTTCGTTAGAATCAACCTGGAAAAATTCGTAGAATGTAGGCTTTGTTAGTGGCAATAGTGAAACAATATCTTCGATGAAATATAAGTTTTCATCTTCGATTAATTGCTTTGCGTCTGAGAATATTTTTTCTTTATCGTAGGCCATACCGCAAATATACAATTATTTTCTTTCCAAATTAACTACCCTTAAAAATTCATCACTTCCGATTACTCTTAAAATCCAATGCGTTTGATCTCTGCCGGAAATGTATACTTGTTTGCCGTTGTATTCGAAAGGCGTTTCGTTGGATGGTATTTGGTTGGTTGATCCGGCTCTGTCTTTCATAAAAATAGTTTTTGTTGCCCTACGTGGTTTGTGATTCTTTTAACTGCTGCATCATAATAATCTTTGTCCAACTCGCATGCAGTTAATTCAAATCCGTAATCGTGGCAAGCTATTGCGATTGAACCCGAACCTAAATGAGTATCCAATATCTTTTGTCCTGCAGCAGCATATTTTTCAAGACAGAATTTATATAATTGATAAGGCTTTTCAGTTGGGTGTATTCTGATTTGCTTATTCTTCATGTCCCCCTGCAGCATTCCGTGCCATCTAAATTTAAATATACGAACTGCAGTTTTAAAAGATGTGTAGGCTAACTCACAATCTGCAAAATCATTTTTTCCATTTTCTTTGTCCCAAACAATCCAACAAGAACTATTTGCATTGGGTATTTTTTGTATAAAATGATTAGCGCCCCAAATAATCTGATTTTTGGAAACTCTTTTTAATTCAATGAAATATTCTATACTTGGTGAATTATCATCCCATTTTTTATTACCATAATCTTTTGATTTTCCTAATTTGCTCCGGCTTTTATTTTCATTTGAACTTTCCCCAATCCCATACGGCGGATCACAAATCGCAAGGTCATAGAAATTATCTGGATAACGAGCCATAAGAGCCATGTTGTCCTCGTTGGTAATCGTAAGTTTATCTGTTATATTCATTTGTAATCAGGTTCGCCACACTCAATGCAGCTGTCGTTATTTTTGCAATTCAACCTATCGCAATGTTTGCATTTTACTAATCCGTTATTTTCATCAACAAGGTGCCTGTTTGATGTGAATTGTATCACGCCTTTTTGCTCCAGCCATTCAGGATATTTAGAAAGAAATAGTTCCAAATCCCATGTTTCGTAAAACCTCAAAGGGTCGTCTGCGTATTTGTCGTAATTAGGATGTGTAGTGATATACTCCCGTGCGTTTTTTAGGTCTTTTTCTTGGTTTGTCATTGTGTTATGATTTTAGGTTTTTTCTTACTTCTTTTAGGCTTTCTATAGTCCAGATTTTCTGTTGCTGTTTGTCAATCGATGCTAATTCAACAAGTGCGTTGTATTTTTCCTGTCCGATTCGGTTTGGCAATCTTAGCGAATAGTTGTCAAAGTTCCCATCCATAAATAAATTGCATTTTTGGCATTGTCCATGAATATTATCCAAGTGATACTTAAGCGTTGTGAATGTTTCCGATTTGTAAAAATGCCCGGCTTGGAAAGATATATCCCAATTTGCGCCACAACTTATGCACGGCATACCGATATCCCTTTTCCTTACGGTGGTATGAACTTGCATCCGAGTATTAATATGCGCTGTCTTAAGGGCGTTTTTATCTTTATGCTCACGTTCGTATGCTTCTAGTTCTTTTCGTGGCTTCTGAACCTTTAAAATCGCTTTTTGCATTATTATTTTACCCGCGTCCGTTTCGGTTATGAACTCAGCGTAACACTTCATGCAAAGACCGTGCTTTCTGAACGGTGTCTTTGTCCCACATCCTAGAACTCCAAATGCTTTATTTATGCCTTTGCAGGGTTTAGCTTTTACTTCCATTTCTTTTTCTTCTGTTTTGACTATTTACTTTTGCAGTAACGAAACGGCAATTTTCTGGGCCATAGTTTCCATCATTGTTTATTCTATCGATTTGCAGTCCTTTTTCATACCCGTTTTCGATACACCAATTATAAAACTCCATAAAGTCATTTCTCCACTTCTCGCTAACAATTATACCTCTTCCGCCCCAATCTTTATACCTTGGCTTGTTCTTATCATAACATCTTTGCTTCATAGACGACCAAACCCCATATAGTTTGTGTTTCGTAAGTCCATGCGTTTTAGTATGCAAAACAATACATCCGCAAGAAGTCGATTTCCCAAACCTTAAATGTGTAAAAAGAACTTCTTTAATTTTACCGCAAACACATTTACATCTAACTTTTCTTATTAGTCTGCCGTTTACTCTAACTTTATCTAACTCTTCTAATACTTGCCAGTTGCCCGTTTTACCAATAATCTCGGATAAAGAAATTAAATTTTTCATAAATGTAAAAACCCACATTCAAAAAGGTCGTCGTCTTTTATCCTGTGGGAATTTGTAATGTTTTTTATCTCGGCGACGACTCCGATAAAACAAATATACAAAAAATATTCTAAACACGATTTTCAACATTGGTTAACTTTCCGCAGCCGTGACCTTTTGCAAGTCCTTGGCCGAAACATTTCTTTTTCTTAATCATTTTCTAATGATAATAACATTTCTTTTAATTTGTTTATCCTGATTTTTGATTTATTTATTTCAGTAGTTAAACCACTTGCAAAAATTAAATCATCGTTGTAATCTTCCAAAATCATTTCCTGAACCTCAACATCTGCCTCAATCTCATTTATCTTATATTTTAAGCAAAGTATTTTATTTTCTTTTTTCATAATTAAAAATATTGTTGTAGTTCTTCTTCTAAGGTTTCACATTCAATTCCTAAAAACCTTACGATTACATCACGAACGGATGTGTAAACTTCTGCAAATTGGGTATCATCCATAGTCGAAAAGGAAATTGAGTTTGGTTTTTTCCTGATCTCGCCTGTAATTACATTCGCGACTTCGGTATAAAACCCTGCTTCAATTGTAACATCGTGGCGCAAGTCTTCTAAGTTACGGTAACTATCCTGATTTTCAAAGCATAACTTCAATAAAGCAAAGAATTTACGATGAAATTTAGGGTTTCGGACTTTCTTATATTCGATTTCGAAAACCTCGTTTAACGGCATTTTACCAAACTGCTCGTGATCGGAATCATAAGCGGGTTTTAAGAATCCGTTTATTGTTTTGGCTACTAGGATTTTCATTATCCGAATATTTGTTTTTTGGCGGTGTCTGTAAGTTCTAACCTGTATTTTACTAGCGTTTCAACAGTTTCGTTCGATTCAATAGCCTTGTCATAGCTAAAATGTAAATCTCCGTTTTCAACGCATTTTACTGATTCGAGCCTGTTACAAATTGAGAAGCCCTCAAACAAAACTTTGTCTTTCGCTTTTAAATATTCTCTACAAGCGCAATGCCTGCATTCATCAGTATTTATAATCTCGCAGGGCTGATACAAAATACTCCCGATTTCATCCACCGGAACAAACATTGAAAGTGTTATCGGCTGAGATATGAATTTGGCGTAATTACGAATATTGTTAAGTAATCCCATTTCACTCATACACCAATCATATTGCTCCATTCCTAAAGTGGGCGTTTCTTTTTGCTCTAAAACAAAATCTGTCATTGATAATAATTTCATAATTTCTATTTTTTAAAAAGGTAGTTTTAAATACAATTCCTTTGCTTTTCCGACTTCTTCAATAGGCAATCGGTGTATCACATACGAAAACGTGTTTCCGAATTTGTTTTTACATTTTCTTCTGTCTGAAATTAGATTTAATCCTAACCTGTTTAACTCGCTTACACGCGTTCTAAATCCAGAAAGCCACGGAAACTCGATAATCGAAACTGATCCGGTGTTGATTAATGTTAGAAGTATTTCTTCCGTGTTGGTCTTTGGCTGTGGTAAGCCTCCAAAAATGTCTTGTTGTGTTTTCATTTTAAAATGGTATTAATTCTTCGTTGTTTGGATCTCCGAATATCTCATCGGTAGGCATCATTTTTGGCAATTCTTTTGTTTCCTGTATTTCCTTTTCTTGTTCTTTCGATTGAAGCAAAGAATAGTTTTCGTACTGTGTGCCAAGTTCAAAGTATCTACCGGAAGGTATGTGATAATCATACTCAACGCTGCCGTTGATCGTTCCCTGAAACTTCATTTTAGTTTTCAGATTTGTAAATACGGTTTTCGGATCGTCCTCATCGCTGCCGAAATGCCTGTAAATCGAAAACCCGTCATGCGTTTGGTTTCTAAAATCTGAACTTCCGGAAACATCATAGAGCGTTGGGGAAGCATATAAACCGCTTTGCTCCTTTTGCATCTTTGTCGGGTGCGCAACCAGAAATATAATCACGTTATTCATCTGGGCAAACATCGTTAGTTTTGTCAGCACTTCGTTTATCTGATCTAGCTTATTGCCTTTTCCGTCGAATGATAGTTTATTAAAAGCATCTATTACAAATATATCAATACCGTAGCTAAAAAGCTGCTCTTTGAATTTTTCAAACAACCATCCCCATGTTGGAAACTCTCCATTTTCGGTTCCAGTTAAATAAATCTTTTCGTTTGCCCATTCCGCATATCTGGCAATTTCTGTTTTATCTATTCGCGGTAAGCCGGGATTTTCATAAAAGAAATTCTTACCAAATGTTTTTTCAATGAACGTGGTCTGATGAAGCGCGAAAGGATGGTGTTCAGGACTGAAAAAACTGGCTTTCATATTGTAGTCATTGACCAAATTCAAAACATACCATTCCGTAAAGTTTGACTTTCCGTGTGACGGTATTCCGGTTCCGGTAATTAAATGCCCGCGCATAACTGAAAACACTTCTTTTAACTTCCCAAATGATCGGTGCTTTGGCGAAATGGTTTCCGGCATACCATTGTCATGTAAAGCCAATATTTCATCATACAAATCAAAAACTTTATGCGTGCCGGCGACTGGGTACTTTGTTGTTTTGTAAGCTGTTTCTTCAAGGCAACCTGAAATTAAATCGTCGTTTGCATCCTTACCGCTGAAGTTTACACGTTCGCATTTCCAACGCCCTAAGCGCTGCGCAATCTTTTCGGCAAGGTCATTTCCCTTTTCGTCATTGTCAACTGCGATATAAAATTTTTTAACATCATGCAAATACTTTTCTGAGTTGATCCAATACGCGTCATTATCGTTTGCGCCATTCGGAACTGATATAGCGTTCTTAATTCCAATTTCGTAAAGAGCCAATACATCAAATTCCCCTTCAACGATGTAAACTTCATTTTGACCAATTGCGGCAT
>Ga0247814_10000295_pt1 | contig 43368 bp, 42 predicted proteins | sample UWRJL179409R1_FD_179947 | JGI IMG/M metagenome (GOLD analysis project Ga0247814, IMG submission 179947) | Plant litter microbial communities from Arlington Agricultural Research Station in Wisconsin, United States - UWRJ-L179-409R-1 | ecosystem: Environmental > Terrestrial > Plant litter >... | reverse complement strand
TGCTCTCGCCGCTCTCTTGATCGGCTTCGGTATCGCCCAGCGCACCGTGCTCAAGGGCCCCGACCACCTGACCGCCACTGTCGCAACGACATCGGAGGCCACGGTGAGCGTCATCGACGGCGCCACTCTCAACTCGTTCGACCACAGCCAGACCGTCAGGCTGACCGATGCCGACACCATCTTTGCCGCCTACGGCCGCACCACCGACGTGCTCGCCTGGGTGGGCGATGCCAGCTATAACGCCATCAGCTTCGACGCGGAGAAGAACCAGCTGGCAACGACACTCGTCAGTGGCAGCGAGACGGAGGTTCCTAATCCCGCGGGATCCGACCTCTGGCTAGCCGACTACACCGAGACCAAAGACCTGCGCTTCACCGTCAATGTGCCAGAGGACATCTCTGTGCTCATCGTCTCCGACGGCGTGAAGCCCGCTCCGGCCGCCGTGAGCGTTACGTGGCAGCTCGACAACTCCACCCCGTTCGCCGGGCCGCTGGTCGTTGGGGGAGCGGTGCTGCTGCTTCTCGGACTCGGCTTCTTGCTGTGGGCTGTCAACGACATCCGCAAGTCCCGCGGCCCACGCCGCAAGCAGCCACGGCTGCCCAAGGTGCCGCCGAAGCCGGTGTACAAGCCACTGAAGAAGGGCGCTCCGCAGCCTGCCGCCATCAGCCGTGGTCGCCGCTCCGCCGGCATGATTGCGGTGCCGTCGATTCTTGTCGGCGCGCTGCTGCTCTCTGGCTGCACGCAGGATCCGCTGACAATGCTCGAAGACGGCCAGACCCTCGAGGTCGCGTCGACGGCCACCCCCGAGACCGATTTCGACGCCCCGGCCGTGACCGAGCCGCAGGCCAAGCGCATCGTCAACCGCATCGCCACCACTGTCGCTGAAGCGGATGCCGTCGGCGACGCCACCCTCCTTGCGACGCGCATGAACGGCCCGGCCCTCGCGCTGAGAACCTCCAACTATGCAATTCGCAAGGTCGTAGCCGACTACTCGGTGGTGCCCGCGGTGATTCCAACCAGCACCGTCGAAATCACGCTTCCCCAGCAGAACGAGGGATGGCCGCGCACGGTCATCGCCGTCGTGCAGGGCGCAGACCTGACCGTTGCCCCGCAGACCCTGGTCATGGTCCAAGACGACGCGCGCTCGCAGTACAAGGTGCACTACGCCGTCTCGCTGGAGCCGGGCACTGTCTTCCCGAAGGTGCCGCCCGCCTCCATTGGCACCAGCCGGGTTGCACCAGACAGCCCCCTGCTGGCGACTTCGGCTGACAGCCTCGCGGCGGCCTACGGCGAGACGATCCTGCTCGACGTTGCGAGCCCTGCCTACGAGCTGTTCCAGACCGAGGGCGACACTCTGCGCGTGTCGATCGGCAAGGCTTACCAAGATGCCAAGATTGCGGCGACTCCCAGCACCGCTCAGCTCAGCTTCGCCAACGCGCCGGGCGCGGGGGAGGTTGTCGTCATGGTGACCAACGACGGCGGCGCGATCGTGGCGGTCGAACTCACCGAGTCTGAGACCATCAAGCCGATCGAGACGGGAGCCGCGGCAAACGCGCCCACCGATGTGGCCGCCCTGCTCGGCAAGTCCATGAGCACGAAGGGCCTCACCGCGAACTACAGCGACCAGCTGCTGTTCTACGTTCCTTCGGTCAAGACCGGTGGCAAGATTGTGCTGCTCGGCTACAGCCAGGGCCTCATCTCAGCAGCGGAGCTTCCATGACCAACCTCCCCGGTGCACCACTCAGTGGCGCGAGCATTCGCGGCGCCGTAGACCTCAGTTCGCTCGTGCGCGCAGCGCAGGCGCCCGCCCCGGTGACCGGTCAGGCTTCGTCAGCCCCGGTGGGGTCGGTGCCGTCACTCGTCGTCGATGCGACGGATGCATCTTTCTCCGCGCTCCTCGACCTGTCGTCGAGCGTCCCGGTCATCGTCGAGTTCTACGCGCCCGGTCTCGAGCCGCAGCTCGGCAGCCTTATCGAGTCATTCGGCGGCCGTCTCGTGCTCGCGACGATTGATGGCTCGACCAACCCGCAGCTCGCGCAGGCGTTCCAGGTGCGCGAGGTGCCGGCGGTCGCCGCGGTCATCGCCGGCCGACCCGCTCAGCTGTTCGTCGGCATGCCGACTGCTGAGGAGGTGCGGCCGATTCTCGAGCAGGTGCTCGAACTCGCCGCGCAGGAGGGGGTCTCTGGATCCCTCTCGGTCAGTGCAGAGGCGCCCGACGACGAGGAATCCGTCGAAGAGCCGCTGCCGCCCCTGCACCAGGAGGCCTACGACGCCATCGATGCGGGCGATTATGCCCTCGCCGTGCAGAAGTACCAGACCGCGATTGCCCAAAACCCCCGCGACGCCCTCGCGGTCGCGGGCCTTGCCCAGGTCTCTCTGCTGCAGCGCCTCACTGGAGCCGACGCGTCAGCACTGCGGGATGCCGCTGCCGCCGCCCCGAAGAGCGTCGCGGCCCAGCTCGCGGTCGCTGACCTCGACGTCTCTGGCGGTCACCTCGAAGACGCGTTCCTTCGACTGCTCGAGCTCTTTCCAACGCTGGACGCCGAGGGCAAGAACCTCGTGCGCACGCGCATGCTCGAGTACTTCGAGGTTGCCGGCGCCGAGGACCCGCGGGTCGTCATCGCCCGTAGGCAGCTGACCAACCTGCTGTACTAGCGCTTCAATCGCAACCACAGGGCGCCGAGCGGCGGCAGCGTTAGCTCCACGCTCGCCGGGCGACCACCGTGCGGCGTGGCTGTGGCCTGCACTGTTCCGTAGTTGCCGACGCCGCTGCCGCCGTACTCTGCGGCATCCGTGTTGAGAATCTCTTCCCACTCGCCCGCGAAGGGTAGGCCGACGCGGTAGGGCCCGACCGGGTTGCCGCTGAAGTTGACGAGCGCCGCGATGGGGTTGCCGTGGTTGTCCCACCGCAGGTAGGCGAGGGTGTTGTTCGCGGCATCCCCGCCCTCCAGCCACTCGAATCCGCCGGGCTCGTTGTCGCGTGCCCACAGCGGTGCGTTGTCGCGGTAGAGCCGATTGAGCTGGCCGACGAGGCGCTGCAGGCCGGCGTGCACGGGCTGCTCGAGAATCCACCAGTCGAGGCTGCGGTCCTCGCTCCACTCGCTCGGCTGGCCGAACTCTTGACCCATGAAGAGAAGCTGCTTGCCCGGGTGCGACCACATGAACGCGAGGTACGCCCGCAGGTTCGCAAGCTTCTGCCACTGGTCACCGGGCATCTTGGTGAGCATCGAGCCCTTGCCATGCACGACCTCGTCGTGGCTGATCGGCAGCAAAAAATTCTCGCTGAATGCATACACCAGCCCGAAAGTCAGCTTGTCGTGGTGGTAACTGCGGTGCATGGGGTCTTCGGCCATGTAGCGAAGGGTGTCGTTCATCCACCCCATGTTCCATTTGAGGCCGAAGCCGAGGCCGTCGCCCGCGGTTGAGCGCGTCACACCGGGGTAGGAGGTCGACTCCTCGGCGATCATCGCGATGCCGGGATTGCGCTTGTAGGCGGTCGCGTTGACCTCCTGCAGAAACGCGATCGCCTCGAGGTTCTCGCGGCCGCCGAATTTGTTGGGCAACCACTGGCCCTCGTCGCGTGAGTAGTCGAGGTAGAGAATGCTCGCCACGGCGTCGACCCGCAGGCCGTCGACGTGAAACTCTTCGAGCCAGTACAGCGCGTTCGCGACGAGAAAGTTGCGCACCTGCGACTGCCCGAAGTCGAAGATGAGGGTGCCCCAGTCCATGTGCTCACCGCGGCGAGGGTCAGAGTGCTCGTAAAGCGGCTGACCGTCGAACTTCGCCAGAGCCCACTCGTCTTTGGGAAAGTGCCCCGGCACCCAGTCCATGATCACGCCGATGCCCGCACCGTGCAGTCGGTCGATGAGGTACTTGAGGTCGTCGGGGTGGCCGAAGCGACTGGTCGGTGCGAAGTAGCCCGTGACCTGGTAGCCCCAGGAACCACCGAAGGGATGCTCCGCCAGCGGCATGAACTCCACGTGCGTGAACCCGAGCTCGCCCACATACTCGATCAGCTGGTCAGCGGCGTCGCGGTAGCTCAGCCCCTGCCGCCACGAGCCGAGGTGCAGCTCGTAGACGCTCATCGGGGCGTTGAGCGGGTCGGTCGCCGCGCGCTTGTCAAGCCACGCCGCGTCGCTCCACTCGAACTGCGAGTGGCCGACCTTGCTGGCGGTCAGCGGCGGCACCTCGGTGTATCTCGCCATCGGGTCGGCTCGCTTGACCCACTCTCCGCCGCTCGTGAGCAGCTCGAACTTGTAGGCGGCGCCCGGCTCGACCCCGGGAATGAAGAGCTCCCACACGCCGACGTCGTCGAGGCGGCGCATGGCGTGGCGGGTGCCGTCCCAGCCGTTGAAGTCGCCGACGACGCGGGCGGCCTGCGCGTGCGGGGCCCAGACCGAGAAGGAGGTTCCGGCGACGTCTTCGTGGGGGCGGTAGTGCGATCCGAGCACGTGCCAGAGCTGCTCGTGGCGTCCCTCGCCCCAGAGGTAGAGGTCGACCTCGCCGACCGAGGGAACGAAGCGGTAGGGGTCATCTGCGGTCCACGCGGGGGCATCCGCGTAGCCGGTGGTGACCGTATAAGCCTGGCCGGGGCCGGTGTAGCTGCCCTGCCAGAGCCCCTCGGCTACGTGCTCGAGGGTGACGGCGGTGCCGTCAGCGAGCGTCGCGGTCACGGTGGCAGCGAGCGGGCGCACGACTCTGATCACGAAGCCGCCGGCAATCGGATGCTGCCCGAGCGTCGCGTGAGGCTGCGGGTGGCTGCCGGTGACGAGCGATCGGATCAGGCCGGGGTGCAGCTCCGGAAGAGCGGCCATCAGCGTGCTGCCGTCACATGGAGGATGTGCACCGGCTCGTGAAAGGCGTCGAGCCGCACATAGTTGTCGGTGCCCCACTCGAAGACCGCGCCGGTAATGAGATCGGTCACCGTGAAGGTGTCGCCTGGGGTCACGCCGAACCTGCTCTCGTCGAGGTGCACCATCGTCTCACGCACCGAGTGCGGGTCGAGGTTGGCCACGACGATGATCGCGTCGTCGAAGCCGCCGGTGAGCGAGCCTGGCAGGTACTTCGAGTACACGAGAATCGACTCGTCGTCGCTCCAGTGCACGTCGAGATTGCGCAGCTGCCTCAGGGCGGGGTGCGCGGCGCGGATGAGGTTGAGTCTGGTCAGGTACGGCGCGAGCGACGTGGGGCTCTTCCAATCGCGCTGCTTGTACTCGTACTTCTCGTTGTCGATGTTCTCTTCGCTACCCGGCCGGGCGACGTTCTCCATGAGCTCGTAGCCCGCGTAGACACCCCAGCTCGGGCTGCCGGTTGCCGCGATAGCCGCGCGCACCTTGTAAGCAGGCTCGCCGCCGAACTGCAGGTACTCGGTGAGAATGTCTTGCGTGTTGACGAAGAAGTTGGGACGAAACCACCCGCTCGTCTCCCGCGACACTTCGTGAAGGTAGGTCTCGAGCTCGAGCTTCGTGTTGCGCCAGGTGAAGTAGGTGTACGACTGCTGAAAGCCGATCTGGGCGAGCGACTGCATCATCGCCGGCCGGGTGAACGCCTCGCTGAGAAAGACCACCTCTGGGCTCTCGGCGTGGATGATGCCGAGCAGCCACTCCCAGAACTGCAGCGGCTTCGTGTGCGGGTTGTCGACGCGAAACATGGTGACCCCGACGCTGATCCAGTGCCGCACGATGCGCAGCACCTCTTCGCGAATACCGATCGGGTCGTTGTCGAAGTTGACGGGGTAGATGTCTTGGTACTTCTTTGGCGGGTTCTCTGCGTAGGCGATCGAGCCATCCGCTCGCTTCGAAAACCACTCCGGATGCTCTGTGACCCACGGGTGGTCAGGCGAGGCCTGCAGGGCGAGGTCGATCGCGACCTCGATGTTGTTCTTCTTTGCGGTGGCCAGAAAGTACTTGAAGTCCTTGAGCTCGCCGAGGTCGGGGTGAATCGCGTCATGACCGCCGTCGGGCGAGCCGATCGCCCAGGGTGACCCGGGGTCGCCCGGGCCCGCGGTCAGGGTGTTGTTCGGTCCCTTGCGAAACGACGTGCCGATTGGATGAATCGGCGGCAGATACAGCACGTCGAATCCCATGGCCGCCACGGCCGGCAATCGCTTCGCAGCCGTGCGGAAGGTGCCAGACACCCACGTGCCGTCTTTCTGCTTCTTCGCCCCCTCGCTGCGGGGAAAGAACTCGTACCAGCTGCCGACGCCGGCGCGCTCGCGCTCGACGCGCAGGGTGAGCCACTCCGACTCGGTGACGAGGGAGCGCGCGTTTACTGTGGCCCCGGCGGCCGCGGCGAGGCGGGTTGCGGGTGAGAGTCGCTTGGTTGCGACGGTCTTGGCAGCATCCAGCAGTCCGGCCCGATTGAGCAGCTCTGCGCCCGTGGTGAAGACGAGTTCGAGATCGAGGCCGGCGGGAACCTTGATCTGCGCGGTGTGCAGCCACGTCGCCCAGTCGTCGCTGAAGGCCCGCACGCGCCAGCGCCAGTCGCCAACCTCGTCGATGATCGTGGTCGCGACCCAGTGGTCGGTTCCGGCGCCCTCGAGCGCCATGTGGTGCACAGAGCTCGCACCTGAGGGAGCGATCAGCTCGACCTCGGCACCGAGCAGGTCGTGGCCCTCACGAAAGATGGTGGCCTCGAATGGCACGGCCTCGCCGGCGTAGGCCTTGGCCGGCCAGCGGTTCTCTGGCTGCTGGGGTCGCAGGTGACGGATCGGGATGCGCCCGATGATCACGGGAAAATCGGTCGCGTTGTCATCGTCGAGGGTCGCCACATCTCGACGCTACCCTCTAGCAGCCATGGGAGCGCGACCATCCCAGTGTTTGTCCGCACTAATGCGGACACTTCTGTACCCCCTGTTTTGGGTGAGGGATATTCGGCTCGTCGTGGTTGTCCGCACTAAGGGGGACAGGTACTTTTACACAAGGGGATTAAACAACCGACGTGTTCGAGAGACACCTAGCGCTCTTTCGTGTGTTGGATGGGGGATTCCTCGGGACTGCGGCACTCGCCGCGAGCCCGTCTCACCACCTCGGCGCGACCCGAAATTGCGCCGCCAACACAACTTCATTCAGAACCAGAGCGCCTTGACGTGCCTCGATTCACGTCGCTGCAATTCGACGCGCACTGGGTCTGGGTGATGTCACGAAAGGTCTCGCAATGAACAAGCTCGTTAAGGCTTCTATCGCCACCGCCGCAGGCATCGCCCTGCTCATGGGCGGCGCTGGCTCGCTCGCACTCTGGAACGACTCCGTAAACGTCAGCGCGGGCACGGTGAGCTCCGGAACGCTCGACGTCTCCACGGGCACCGCTGGCGCCTGGACCATCAACGGTGCAACGCCATTCAACGCGACCACCGGCAAGATCGTGCCGGGTGACACCGTCACCTTCAAGCAGACGCTGACCCTCTCGGCCACCGGCGACAACCTCAAGGCGACGGTGACGAGCAACGTTGCCTCGATCACCAACAACATCAGCGGATCGACCGCGACGAGCAGCTTTGTCGTCAAGACCGACCCCGCAGGCACGACCGTAGTGCCGGCGGCGGGAACCTACACCCTCAATGGTGCGTACACGGTTGAGGTCACCATCTCGATCGCCTTCGCCTCCAGCACCACTGGTCTCACCGGGCAGAACGGGTCGGTCAACCTCTCGACCCTCGCAATCACGGTCAACCAGGTCTAGTGAGGAGTTCGGGTGCCCGGCCGATGTGGCCGGGCACCCGAACCCCAATCCTCGACAACAAGGGGCGGTGAGAGAGATGACGGCATTTCGCACGCGCGGGCCACGGCACCGTGCACGCCAGCGAGTGAATTTGCGCGCCCTCATCGGCACCTCCTCTGCGATCGCCGCGGCTAGCGTGCTCGCGGTCGGCCTCTCTGGCGGAAGCTACGCCCTCTGGGTTGACAACAACGCGGCACCCGCGGGCACGGTGCAGTCCGGCTCGATCGGCATATCGACGGCCAGCAGCTTCACCGCAGCCAACTGGAGCAACATGCTCGTTGGCGAGTCGGTGCGCCAGCCATTCACCGTCACCAACACGGGAACCATCCCGGTGACGCTCAGCGCGACCGCGACGACCAACGTGTCGTTCGCCATCCGAGTCGCTTCGGGCGCGTGCCCAGTGACTGATCTCACGGGCACCCCAGCCAGCACCAGCGCGACTGCCCTCGGTACGCTGGCCGTCGGAGCAACGCGAACCCTATGCCTTCAGGTAACGGCGGTAGCCGGCGCCACCTCCGCTACGAACTCCGCCTTCGTCGTTACCGTCGCGGGCGCGCAGTGACCCGCCGGGCGAAGGTGCTGCTCACCGCGGCACTCACGGCAGTTCTAGCTCTGACCGGCGCGAGCGTGTCCTGGGCGTTGTGGGCGACCAGCGCCACCGTGGGCTCGACGGCATCCACGGCCACCGTCACGGTCGGGCACGCCCTCACTGGCTCTACGCTGGCGGTCACTTACAGTGCCACCACTACCGCTGCTGTGGGTGTCATCACGGTGACCAACTCCGGCACGCGCAGCGGCACATATTCGCTCGCGCTCACCGCGACCTCCGCGTCGGCCACGATGCGAGCCGCAACGACCGTCGAGATTGGCACGGCCGCGAGCTGCACGACGACAGCAACGCTCACTGGCGCGGTTTCCGGAAACTTCTCTGCCGCCGTGACGAAGACCGGCACGCTCGCGGCGGGAGCGAGTGTCGCCCTCTGCGTTCGCACGAGTATGTCGCTGGTTAACATCGCGGCCAACGCCTCCGCCTCGCTCAGCGCAACAGCAGCGACCTCGATCGCTGTCGGCACCTGGTCCGCCTCCGCAGCGACCCCGATCACCTTCACGCAGAACGTCGCGGCGCCGACCGGATTCCAGTCGGTCGACAGCAACCGCTACATGATCTACAACCAGGGCGTGTGCATCGGCTCGAACTGGGACTTCAACGCCATCGGCCGTGGCGTGAACTGCGGCAACGATCAGACCAGCAACTGGCGCCTGACCTCGGAGGCTGGAGGCGTCAAGACGATCTCGCGTGCCTACAACACCGACACCGCACCCGCCAACCGCTGGAACGCCGCCTCGGCGACGTCCATCACCCTCGCCGCCTCGAGCGTCTCGACAGCACAGCGCTGGACGATCACCCTTCGCCCAGACGGCACCACCTACGAGATTCGCAGTGTCACGCAGCTGAAATGCGTCGAGATCGCGAGCGGCGGCTCTGCCTCCCTGCAGACCTGCAACTCTGCGAGTGCCGGCCAGGGCTTCACTTTCACCGCGGTTGCCAACTCGACGCCCGCGCCGATCACCCTCGCCTGCGACAGCAACAACACGAATTACGTGATCTACACCTGGGCGGTGCTCGACGGCTACCAGGCGGAGGTCGACTACAAGGTCTACGTCGACAGTGTCTTTGTGAAGGACCAGCTCAACGGCTACTGGCCGAATGTACAGATTGCTCCTGCTGAGCTGCCCCTCGTGGCCTCTGGCAACGGACTGCACACGGTCGAGGTTCGTCAGTCTGTCTCCGGCGCCGCGTGGACTGTGACGGGTACCGGCACCTTGCGCGTCACGAACGGCAACCTGTCATGCAGTTGAGTCGCGTAGCGACCGCAGCCCTACTCGGTGCCGCGATCGCGCTCGCGCCTGCGGCATCCGCGTCAGCTGCGGGTGTCATTGAGCTAAGTGATGACGGCGTCAACTGGTCTGCCTCGCTTGGCGCTCCGCTGTTTGCTGTTGAGCCGAAGCTCGTTCCCCAGCAAGACGCGTCTTCCACCTTTTGGGTGCGCAATTCTGCAGCGGATGACGCCTACCTTCGCCTCACCGTCGAGAACCTCAGCTGGTCTGGAACTGAGTACGCGAACGCGCTCTCAGTCGCCGGCAGCGTGCCGTCGAAGGCCGGAGCGCCTATTGTCGTCGGGTCGAGCTCTGGCTGCCTTGTGCTTCTCGAAGGCGTGATGCTGGCCGCGGGCCAGAGCATCGAGGTGACGACAACGCTCGCCCTCGGCGACCTAGTCGGCACTGCTGGTCAGACCGGAACAGCAGCGATGGATATCGCGGTTGGCCTCGAGCAGGCCGTGGGCGCGCCACGTGCCGGCTGCAACCCCGCTGCTACCCCGGATTCGACGGTCGTGGTGGTTCCGCGCCCGCGCGCCGCGTCGAAGCCTGCAGCCGTGCCGACGGCGCCTGAGACTCCTGCCGACTCCGGCCCGATCGCCATCGAGGTGCCGCCACTCGTGCCCGGAACACCCCTTCTGACGGTGCTGGCCAACACCCTCGTTAGCATCGACAGCAGCATTCTCGGCTGGGCCTTCGCCGGCGTGCCCCTCGGAGCTGCGGTCTATTTGCTCGTGGGTGTCAGTCGACGGAGGCTTCACGGTTCGGAAGGGGAGCAGCTATGACGGGAACCCGCCGGGCGGCTCGCACCAGGGGTCTGCTCTACTACATCGGACTCGGACTGAGCGCTGGACTTCTCGCGCTGCTCGGCCTTGTCGCGGCGCTGGTCATCGTGGTTCCCGCGGTAAGCGGGGCTACTCCGATGACGATCCTCACCGGCTCGATGCAGCCGACCTACCCGCCAGGAACGCTGATCATCGTGCAGCCACTGGCTCCTGAAGAGATCGCGATCGGCGATCCAATCACCTACCAGATCGAGTCAGGAAAGCCGGAGGTGGTCACCCACCGCGTTATCGCGATCTCGACCACCAGCAACGGGCTCACGTTCACAACCCAGGGCGACAACAATGCTGTCGCCGACGCAAAGCCGGTCTTGCCCGTGCAGATTCGCGGCAAGGTCTGGTACTCGGTTCCGTATATCGGCTACGTCAACACCGTGGTTAATGGCGACAGCCGCTCCTGGATCGTTCCCCTGATCGCCGTCACCCTCTTCGCGTACGCCGGGTGGATGTTCGCGAGTGGCATCTGGCAGGCGGTGCGGCGTCGGCGTCGCCTTCGCGAGCGCGGGCTGGTCACGACGCACTAGGGTCGCGAATCCTGTTCTAGGGTTTACGGGTGAAGGCCATCCGTCGTTTTACCGTCCGTACCGTGTTGCCCGCCCCGCTGGCGGTGCTCGAAGAGCTCGCGACGAACGTGCGGTGGTCGTGGCACGAGCCCACCAGACAGCTGTTCGCGGCCATCTCGCCAGAGCTGTGGCAGCAGAGCGGCCACGACCCGATCGGGCTGCTCGGCGAGGTCGACGCCTCCCGTCTTGACGAGCTGGCCGCCGATGGCGACTTTGTTGCGCGTGCGGAGGCGCTCGCCGCCGACCTTCGGTCGTACCTCACCGAGCCGCGCTGGTACCAGACGCTCGAGAACGCCCCGGAGGCCATCGCCTACTTCTCGCCGGAGTTCGGCATCGCCGCAGCGCTGCCGCAGTACTCCGGCGGCCTCGGCATTCTCGCCGGCGACCACCTCAAGAGCGCGAGCGACCTCGGCGTGCCGATCATCGGCGTCGGCCTGTTCTACCGCTCCGGCTACTTTCGCCAGGCAATCTCGCGCGAGGGTTGGCAGCAAGAGAGCTACCCGGTGCTCGACCCGGACGGCCTGCCGCTCAGCGTGCTTCGCCACCCGGATGGCACGGCCGCTCAGGTCGTGCTCGCCCTGCCCGACGGGCGCGCGCTCTATGCCCGCGTCTGGAAGCTCGCGGTCGGCCGCATCCCGCTGCTGCTGCTCGACACCGACATTCCAGAGAACGCCGAAGATCTGCGCACCGTCACCGACCGTCTCTACGGCGGCGGCGGGGAGCACCGCCTGCTGCAGGAGCTGCTGCTCGGCATCGGTGGCGTTCGCGCGATCAAACTGTTCACCGACCTGACGGAGGCGCCGCATCCCAGTGTCTTCCACACCAACGAGGGCCACGCGGGCTTTCTCGGTCTCGAGCGGGTCAGCGACCTCATCGGCGAGGGCCTGACCTTCGCTGAGGCGCTGCAGGTCGTGCGCGCCGGCACGGTCTTCACGACCCACACGCCGGTGCCCGCGGGCATCGACCGCTTCGAGACGACGCTCATTCAGCGCTACGTCACCAACGACCTGCTGCCCGGCGTCGACGTCGCTGACGTGCTCGCCCTCGGGGTCGAGAACTACGAGGGCGGCTCGCCCGACTACTTCAACATGGCGGTCATGGGCCTGCGGCTCGGCCAGCGCGCCAATGGTGTCTCGAAGCTGCATGGCGAGGTGTCGCGCGGCATGTTCGGCGCTCTCTGGCCGGGATTCGACGCGGCCGACGTGCCGATCACCTCGGTGACGAACGGTGTGCACGCGCCGACCTGGACCGACCCGATTCTGCTCGCGCTCTCAGAAGAGAAGCTCGGCAGCGAGTACGGCGATGCCGACTGGACCTCGCCGGCCGTCACCGACGCCGACCTCTGGCACGTGCGCGGCGAGATGCGCGCCCAGCTCGTCGCCGACGCGCGACGCCGCGTCACGGCGGCCTGGGGGGAGCAGAACCCGGGGATTCCGGCGCCCAAGTGGTACCAAGAACTGCTCGACCCGAACGTGCTCACCATCGGATTCGCGCGCCGCGTGCCCACTTACAAGCGCCTCACCCTCATGCTGCACGACCAGGAGCGCTTGCGCGCCCTGCTCACCCACCCGGAGCGCCCGGTGCAGATTGTCGTTGCGGGCAAGTCGCATCCGGCTGATGACCAGGGCAAGGAGCTCATCCAGAAGCTCGTGCAGTTCGCCCAGGGTGCCGACGTGCGCAACCGCATCGTCTTTCTGCCGAACTACGACATCGGCATGGCGCAGCTGCTCTACCCTGGCACCGACGTCTGGCTGAACAATCCGCTGCGGCCGCTCGAGGCTTGCGGCACCAGCGGCATGAAGGCAGCGCTCAACGGCTCGCTCAACCTGTCAATTCTTGACGGATGGTGGGCCGAGTTCTACGACGAGAAGAACGGCTGGGCGATTCCCACCGCCGACTCCGCCGGTGACGGTGCGGAGCGCGACAAGCTCGAGGCCGACTCGCTCTACGACCTCATCGAGCACCAGGTCGCGCCGCGCTTCTACGACCGCGGCGACGATGGCGTGCCCACCCGCTGGGTCAGCTCGATTCGACACACCCTCGCCACCCTCTCGCCGTCGCTCAGCGCCAACCGCATGGTGAAGGAGTACGTCGAGCGGCTGTACCTGCCCGCCGCAGCCGCAGAGGCCGAGGTCAGCGCGAACGGCTACCAGCCGGCCCGCGAGCTCGCCGTCTGGAAGCAACGCGTGCGCGATGCCTGGCCGAGTGTGCACGTGCTGCACGTCGAATCCGGGGGAGTGGATGCCGTTCCCCAGGTCGGCGACTCGCTGCACGTGCGTGCAACGGTCGACCTCGGATCGCTGACACCGGATGACGTCACCGTCGAGGTCATCAGCGGCCGCGCCCGCGACGGCGACACCCTCGTCGACGTGACCCACACGGTGCTCACCGCGGTGGACGGCGCCTTCGAGGGCACCCTGCCGCTCGACCGTGCCGGCAGCTTCGGCTACAACGTGCGGGTAACCCCGCGGCACAGCCTGCTGGCGAACCCGGCAGAGATGGGCCTCGTCGCTACGCTCTAGCGATCGCCGCGGTAACCCCGCCCGTGACCGCGAGCAGATCGCGCGGCGCCAGTTCGATGTCGAAGCCGCGCCTGCCGCCGCTGACATAGATCGTGTCGTAGAGCTCGGCCGTCTCGTCGAGCACCGTGGTGTGCCGCGTTTTTTGGCCGATGGGGCTGATGCCGCCGACGACGTAACCGGTCTTGCGCTCGGCGAGCTTGGGGTCCGCCATTTCCGCCTTCTTGCCGCCCACGGCGGCTGCGAGCGCCTTGAGGTCGAGTTTGCCGGTCACTGGCACGATCGCGACGGTGAGGCTTCCGTCGACGTCGGCGAGCAGGGTCTTGAAGACTTGGTCGGCATCCACCCCTAGGGCAGCGGCGGCCTCGAGTCCGAAGCTCGTGTTGGCGGCGTCGTGATCGTAGGCGTGCGGGGTGAAGGTCACGCCGGCGGCGGTGAGGGCGACGGTTGCCGGGGTTCCAAGTGCCACCTCTCCATTGTGGTGCACGCGTCATATGCCGCAATCAACAGGGGTTACCCACGACACGGCTGACACAGTGGAAGAACACAGCACACAACGCTCAAGGAGACTCCATGTCAAGCAGCACCACCCCCGTGTCCAACAAGGCAGGCGCCACACCCCCCAAGCGCCGCACCGGGCTCATCGTCGCCATCGCCGTAGTGGTCGCCGCCATCGTTGCCGCGATCATCATCGTTCCGCGTCTCACCGCTCCTGCCGAGCCGACCGAGACTGCGGCCGCCAACGACTACGTGCTCGTCACGCCCGGCACCCTTACGGTCGCCACCGAGGGTACATACAAGCCCTTCAGCTACCACGACGAGAGCGGCGAGCTCGTCGGCTACGACGTCGAGGTTGCCACGGCTGTTGCAGAGAAGCTCGGACTCGAGGTCGTCTTCCAAGAGACCGAGTGGGCAGCCATCTTCGCCGGCCTCGAGGGCCAGCGCTTCGACGTCATCGGCAACCAGGTCTCGATCAACGAGGAGCGCCAGGCAAAGTACCTACTCAGTGATCCATACACCGTCTCGCCCGGCGCGCTCATCGTCACGAGCGACAACACGACGATCACCGGATTCGACGACCTCGAGGGCAAGAAGGCCGCCCAGTCGCCCACCAGCAACTGGCACGAGCTCGCCGCCTCCTACGGCGCGGTGATCGAGGATGTCGAAGGCTGGAACGAGTCCATCACGCTGCTGCGTGACGGTCGCATCGACTTCACGCTCAACGACAAGCTGACCTTCCTCGACTTCGTCGCGACCGAGGGCGCGGATGACATCCAGATCGTCGCAGAGACGGATGACCCCTCGCTGAGCGCCTTCGCCCTCACCAAGGACAACGAGAAGCTCACTGCCGATATCAACGCGGCACTTGCCGAGCTGGCCGCTGACGGTACGCTCGCCAGCATCGGCGAGAAGTACTTCGGCGCCGACGTCTCGAAGTAGCCACTGAATCCGCGCTCCCCGCACGCAGCGGCGGGGAGCGCGGAATCTCTCTGTAAGGAAACCGCATGGACTGGGATCTCTTCCTCTCCTCGTTCTGGCCGATCCTGCTCGGCGGTATCGTCGGCACGATTCCGCTCGCCCTCGTCTCGTTCGTCTTCGGCCTATTCCTCGCCCTCGGCGTGGCGCTGCTGCGGCTCTCGCACCTGCGCGTGCTCAGGGCCATCGGCTGGTTCTACGTCTCCGTTATTCGCGGAACGCCCCTGCTGGTGCAGCTGTTCTTCATCTTCTACGCCCTGCCCGGGCTCGGCGTGCTCATCGACCCGTGGCCGAGCGCCATCGTCGCGTTCTCGCTGAACGTCGGTGGCTACGCGGCCGAGGTCATTCGTGCAGCGATTCTCTCTGTACCCAAGGGACAGTGGGAGGCCGGATACACGATCGGCTACTCGAACACCCAGACCCTGTGGCGCGTGATCCTGCCGCAGGCCGCCCGGGTGTCAGTGCCGCCGCTCTCGAACACCTTCATCTCGCTGGTGAAAGACACCTCACTGGCATCCGTCGTTCTCGTCACGGAGCTGTTTCGGGTGGCACGGCAGATCGCGACCTTCTCGTCGGATTTCGTGCTCATCTACCTCGAAGCGGCCCTCATCTACTGGCTGATCTGCCTGGCGCTCGGGGGCGCACAGGGCGTACTGGAGAAGAGGTTGAGCCGTCATGTCACCGTCTGAGATCATTCCCCTGCTCGAGGTCAAGGGTCTGCGTAAGAGCTTCGGCGCCCACGAGGTGCTCAAGTCGATCGACCTCACCGTGCACCGCGGCGACGTCGTCACGATCATCGGGCCGAGCGGCTCGGGCAAGACGACCGTGCTGCGCTCGCTCAACGGCCTCGAGATTCCCGACGGCGGCGAAATCATCTTCGATGGCGGCCCCGACCTCGACTTTGCGCTGCCGATCGGCAAGGAGCACCGCTACGCGCTGCGCAACCGCTCAGCGATGGTGTTTCAGAACTACAACCTGTTTCCCAACCGCACCGTGCTGCAGAACATCGTCGAGGGGCCAATTCAGGTCAAGAAGACTCCCCGCGAGCAGGCGGTCGCCGAGGCAGAGGAGCTGCTCGACCGCGTCGGCCTTCGCGAGAAGCGCGACGCCTACCCGTCGCAACTCTCTGGTGGCCAGCAGCAGCGCGTCGGCATCGTGCGCGCGCTTGCCCTCAAACCCGACCTGCTGCTCTTCGACGAGCCGACGAGCGCCCTCGACCCAGAGCTGGTCGGTGACGTGCTGCAGGTGATGAAGGAGCTCGCGGCCGAGGGCTGGACCATGGTCGTCGTCACCCACGAGATCTCGTTCGCTCGTCAAGTGGCCGACGAGGTGCTCTTCGTTGACGGTGGCGTGATCGCCGAGCGCGGCAAGCCAGAGCAGATCTTCACCGCGCCGACCGAGGCCCGCACGGCCAAGTTTCTCGACCGGCTGCTACGGCCGCTGCACTAGCCGGTCCGCCGCGCTAGTGCGCGCGGAACAGCTGAATCGACGCCCCCGCGACGGTCAGCTCTGTGCCCGGTGCGTGCTCGGGGGTGAGGCCCGTGATGTCATCGTGCGAGGAGTCCCAGAGCAGCTCATATGACGAGACGCCCTCGTGCTCTGGCAGGGTGATCGTCACGTCATCCTCGAGGCCGTGAACAACCAGCAGGATGCGGTTGAAATCCTCGAACTCGGGCGTCGACGCCGCGAGATACTGCAGCGTTCGCTCGGCGGGGGAGTCCCAGTCCTCGTCGCTCATCGACAGGCCCTCTTTGTTGTACCAGTCCATCTGGGTGGCACTCGGCACGGTCTCGCCCCACTTGCCGAAGCGCACCGGACGAAGGGCGGGGTTCTCGCGCCGTAGCTGCAAGAGGTGCTGCGAGACGGCGAGCAGGTCATCCTGCCAGTCCTCATGCTGCCAGGGCAGCCAGGTGAGGTCGTTGTCGTGGCAGTAGGCGTTGTTGTTGCCGCGCTGGCTGCGGCCGAACTCGTCGCCGGCGGTGATCATCGGAATTCCGGCGCTGAGAATGAGGGTGCCGAGCAGGTTGCGCATTGCCTTGGTGCGGGTCGCCATGATGTCGACATCCGTGGTTGGGCCCTCGACGCCATGGTTGAACGAGTGGTTGTTCGTCGTGCCGTCGTTGTTGTTCTCGCCATTGCCGAGGTTGTGCTTCTCGTTGTAGGCGGTGAGGTCGGCCATGGTGAAGCCGTCGTGGGCGGTGATGAAGTTCACGCTGGCTAGGGGGCCGCGCTCCTGCGAGAACACGTGGGCAGAGCCAGCGAGGCGACGGGCGAGTGAGCCGATGCCGTTGGGAGCGACGCCGTTGCCGCGGGCCGCGCCGATGTCGCTCAACCAGAAGTCGCGCATGCGGTCTCGGTAGCCGTCGTTCCACTCCGACCAGCCGTCGGGAAAGTTGCCGACCTGCCAGCCGCCCATGCCGACGTCCCAGGGCTCCGAGATCATCTTGACACCCTGCAGCTCCGGGTCGTCGAGGATTGCCTGCAGCAGCGGGTGGTCCTTCTGGTACTCCACCTTCTCGTCGCGTCCAAGGGTGACCGCGAGGTCGAAGCGGAAGCCGTCGATCTGCACCTCGTTGGCCCAGTAGCGCAGCGAGTCGAGCACGAGGCGCTGGGCGGCGGGCTCGGCGAAGTTGACGGTGTTGCCGCATCCGGTGACGTCGACGTAGTTGCCCTTGTCATCCATGCGGTAATAGCTGGCGTTGTCGAGCCCGCGAAACGAGTTGGTCGGGCCGGTGAGGCCCTCCTCTGCGGTGTGGTTGTAGACCACGTCGAGCACGACCTCGAGGCCGGCGTCGTGCAGCGCCTTGACCATCTGCTTGAACTCGCGCAGCACCGCGCCGGTGCCGCCCTTCTGCGCCTGCGCCGTCGCGTACTCCGCGTTGGGGGTGAAGAAGTTGAGGGTGTTGTAGCCCCAGTAGTTCGTCAGGCCCTGCTTGATGAGGCGCTGCTCGCTCAGCGACTGGTGAATCGGCAGCAGCTCGACGGTCGTAATGCCAAGGCTCTTGAGGTAGGCAATCGTGCTCTTGTGGCCGAGGCCGGCATAGGTGCCGCGCAGCTTGTCGGGCAGCGACGGGTTGAGCTTGGTCAGGCCCTTGGCGTGCGCCTCGTAGAGCACGGTGTGGTCGAGGGGCACCTGCGGCTTGACCGTCGAGCCCCAGTCGAAGCTGCCGTCTTGCACGTAGCTGCGCCAGTTGCCGTCGCGTGCCCGGGCGAGGCCGCGGGCGTAGGGGTCGAGCAGGTCGCGGCTCGGGTCGAAGCGATGGGTCGGTCCGCCGGGGCCGCTGGCGCGCACCGAGTAGCGCGCACCGGGCACGAGCTTGTCGCTCGTGGCCTCCCAGACGTCGTTCTCGTCGCGCACCATGGGGATCGTCTCAACGATCCATCCAGCGTCTTTTGAGTCGAAGATGCAGAGGTCGAGCTCTGAGGCATTGCGCGACCAGACGCGCAGAGTGCCCGACTTTCCAGTGGTGCGCACGCCGAGATCGTGCAACGGGTCGAGCGAGGGCATGCGTACAGAGTATGCGCCGCGTGAGTCATGCTTGTTACATGGCCATCTACCTCGACTACGCGGCAACGGCACCGATGCCCGCCGCCGTGGTCGATGCATACACGTCGGCGCTGCGGCTGGTCGGCAATCCCTCGTCTATCCACAGCCAGGGGCAGGATGCCAAGAGGGTCCTCGAGGAATCCCGCGAGCAGGTCGCCGCCTCCCTCGGCGCGGACCGGGTCGAGGTCACCTTCACCGGCGGCGGCACCGAGGCAGTGAACCTCGGCATCAAGGGGCTGTTCTGGTCGTCGCCGCACAAGCGCATTCTCGTTCCCATGGCAGAGCACCACGCGACCATCGAGGCCGTCGAATGGCTCGAGCAGCACGAGGGCGCCATCGTCGACTGGATCCCGGTCGACAGCGTCGGCCGCATCGATCTCGACGTGCTCGCCTCGAAAATCGGGCCGGATGTCGCCCTCATCACCCTCCTGCTAGCCAACAACGAGATCGGCACGATTCAACCGGTCGAGCAGGTCGTGGCGCTCGCGGCCCAGCACGGCATCCCGGTGCACGTGGACGCGATCGCGGCCTACGGCTACGTTCCCATCGACTTTCACGCTCTCGGGGTCGCGGCTCTCAGTGTGAGTGCCCACAAGATTGGCGGTCCCGTCGGCATCGGGGCGCTGCTCATCGCGCGCTCGGCCACCATCGTTCCGCTCGTGCACGGCGGCAGCCAGCAGCGCGGCCGCAGTGGCACGCAAGACGCCGCGGGGGCCGCCGCCTTCGGCGTAGCCGCCTCACTGATCGAGCCGCACGACACCCAGCTGCGCGACCGCCTGATCGCTGGAGTACTCGACGCGGTGCCGGGGGCGATCCTGCGCGGCGACCCCGCGCACCGGCTGCCGGGCAACGCGCACTTCACCTTCCCGGGCTGCGAGGGCGACTCGCTGCTCTTTCTGCTCGACTCTGCGGGGTTCTCGGTGAGCACGGGGTCCGCGTGTCAGGCCGGTGTTCCTGAAGCGAGTCACGTGCTGCTGGCGCTCGGCCTCGACGAGCCGACAGCGCGCGGTGCGCTGCGGTTCACCCTCGGCGCGGGCACGACCGCTGCGGAGGTCGACGCGCTGCTGGCTGCGCTGCCCGAGGCCGTTCGCAGGGCATCCATAGCGGGGCTCGCCTAAACTCGACGGATGCGCACCCGCCTGCTCGCCGCCGCCGCCCTGCTGCTCGCGCTCGCCGGCTGCACGCCGACCGAGGCGCCTGCGCCGACGCCGACCACCGCTCCCACCGCGACCGTGCTCAACCCCGAGCTCGTGCCGCAGGCGTTGCCGGCTGTCACCGAGCAGACCGCCGCGGTCGAGGGCACTCGCATCGCCGACGCCGTCGAGGCTCTGCTTGGCGACGTCGAGATTCTCGGCGTCGATGACGCCTCGCAGGTCGCCCCGTCGGTCGACGACCTTCCGCCCTACTACGTGGTCTACCGCACCTACACGCTCGACCCGGCGACGGATCCGCTGGCCCTCGCGCAGACCATCGTTGCCGTGCTGCAGAAGTCGGGCTGGTCGCAGTACGACGCTGTCAACGAGGGCGGCGTCTACCTTGGAGCGCTGAGCGGTGGACCCGACGAAACTCCGTGGTTCGCCCTCATCGGCGGCGACGCCTCGGTTGCCGGCCAGTCGGTCTTCACCATCCGGATCGCTAGCCCCGACCTGCTCGCCTAGGCTTAACCGCATGAAGGTTGTCGCAGCGATGAGCGGCGGAGTTGACTCCGCCGTCGCAGCCGCGCGCGCCGTCGACGCCGGTCACGAGGTCGTCGGCGTGCACCTCGCCCTCAGCCGCATGCCCGGCACCCTGCGCACCGGCAGCCGCGGGTGCTGCACCATCGAGGATTCGATGGACGCGCAGCGGGCGGCCAACATCATCGGCATCCCCTTCTATGTCTGGGATTTCAGCGCACGCTTCAAAGACGATGTCGTCAACGACTTCATTGACGAGTACTCCGCAGGCCGCACTCCCAACCCGTGCATGCGCTGCAACGAGCGCATCAAGTTCAGCGCCCTGCTCGAGAAGGCCCTTGCCCTCGGCTTCGACGCCGTCGCCACCGGTCACTACGCGAACGTCGTCGAAGTGGATGGCCACCGCGAGCTGCACCGCGCCGCCGACTGGGCGAAGGACCAGTCCTACGTGCTCGGCGTGCTCACAGAACAGCAGCTCGCGCACTCGATGTTCCCGCTTGGCGCAACCCCGTCGAAGGCCGAGGTGCGCGCAGAGGCGGCCGCTCGCGGCTTCAGCGTGGCCAACAAGCCCGACTCGCACGACATCTGCTTCATTCCCGATGGCGACACCCGCGGCTGGCTCGCCGAGCGGGTTGGTGCAGAGCAGGGACAGATTCTCGACCGCACCGGCGCCGTGCTCGGCACCCATGAGGGCGCGCACGCCTTCACCGTTGGACAGCGCAAAGGCCTCTCGATCGGATTCCCCGCCGACGACGGCAAGCCCCGCTTCGTTCTCGAGGTGCAGCCCAAGACGAACACCGTTGTCGTCGGCCCGAAAGAGGCCCTGGCCATCGAGGAGATCGCGGGCACGTCCTTCAGCTGGGCTGGGTTGCCGCCCGAGGATCTCGACACCCCCTTCGACTGCGAGGTGCAGATTCGCGCCCACGCCGACCCGGTGCCGGCCATGGCGTGGATGGGCCGCGCCCCGCTCGACCCCGACGCCGTCGACTGCGACAGCCCGTCGAAGCCCGAGCTCGTCGTCGTGCCCAACGAGCCGCTCATCGGCGTCGCCCCCGGCCAGACCGCCGTCATCTATGTCGGCACCCGCGTGCTCGGGCAGTTCACCATCGCGCGCACGGTCTCTGCGGTCACTGTCTAGCCCTCTGCGGCGTCAGACGCCGGTCGTAGGCTGGTGCCGTGGCTGACGATATCGAGACCCCTGCGACCTCCGCCCACGACGAGGCAGCGCAGCTGACCACGCGCATCCTCGAGCTGCGCGACGCGTACTACGAACGCGACGAGGTGCTCGTCGACGATGCGGAGTACGACCGCATGCTGCGCCGTCTCGAAGAGCTTGAGCGGCTGCATCCAGAGCTGCAGTCGCAGGACTCACCGACCCAGACGGTCGGCGGTACCGCCGTGACCGCGCTCTTCGCGCCGGTCGAACACGCCGAGCGCATGCTTAGCCTCGACAACGTCTTCAGCCTCGAGGAGTTCGCCGCGTGGGGCTCCAAGGTCGAGCGCGACTCCGGCCGGTCGGTGCGCTACCTCTGCGAGCTGAAGATTGACGGCCTCGCCATCAACCTGCGGTACGAGAACGGCGTGCTCACCAGCGCGGCCACCCGCGGGGATGGCCGGGTCGGCGAAGACGTCACCCAGAACCTGCAGTACATCCCCTCGATTCCGCAACGACTGAGTGGCACGGGCCACCCGTCGATCGTCGAAGTGCGCGGCGAGGTCTTCATTCCCGTCGCCGAGTTCGAGAAGCTCAACGCCCTGCAGGCTCGACTGCGCGAGCGGGTCGTCGAGGAGGCGCGCGAAAAGGCCAGCGGCAAAGAGTTCGACGAGCAGAAGTTCACTGACTCCGCGAGCCGGCGCTTCGCCGCCTTCGCTAACCCGCGCAACGCGGCGAGCGGCGGGCTTCGCCAGCAGCTCGACAAGAAGTCGGGCCTCGAGCACGAGGCGGGGCTCGCCCGGCTCTCGAGCCTGCGCATGTACGTGCACGGCATCGGCGCGTGGCAGATCCCGCCGGTCGCGAGCCAGAGCGAGACCTATGGGCTACTGGCCGGGTGGGGGCTGCCGACGTCGCCCCACTTTCAGGTCGTCGACGGGGTGGATGCCGCATCCGCCTTCATTGAGCACTGGGGCGAGCACCGCCACTCGATCGAGCACGAGATCGACGGCATCGTCATCAAGGTCGACGAGCTCGCACTGCACGACGAGCTCGGCGCCACCTCGCGGGCACCGCGCTGGGCGATCGCCTACAAGTACCCGCCGGAGCAGGTGAACACCAAGCTGCTCGACATCGTCGTCAGCGTCGGCCGCACTGGCCGGGCCACCCCCTTCGCCGTGATGGAGCCCGTTCTCGTGTCGGGCTCGGTGGTGCGGCAGGCGACCCTGCACAACCAAGACGTCGTCAAGGTCAAGGGCGTGCTCATCGGCGACACCGTTGTGCTGCGCAAGGCGGGTGACGTGATTCCCGAGGTGCTCGGTCCGGTTGTCGAGTTGCGCGACGGCTCCGAGCGCGAGTTCGTCATGCCTGTTGTTTGCCCTGAATGCGGTACGCCCCTTGCGCCGGCGAAGGAGGGCGACGTCGACCTGCGCTGCCCCAATGCGCGCTCCTGCCCCGCGCAGGTGCGCGGTCGCGTCGAGCATGTCGGCAGCCGTGGCGCCCTCGACATCGAGGTGCTCGGCGAGGTGACCGCGGCGGCGCTGACCCAGCCGCTCGTGCCGTCCACCCCTCCGCTCGTGACCGAGGCCCGGCTGTTCTCACTCACCATCGACGACCTCGTTCCCATTGAGGTCGAGGTACGCGACAAAGAGACCGGTTTGCCGACGGGCAAGATCGAGGCGCCCTTCCGGCGCAAGGCCAAAGATGGCGCCTATGAGCCCTCGGCCAACGCGGTCTCGCTCATCGCCAACCTTGAGCTCGCGAAAACGAAGCCGCTGTGGCGCATCCTGGTCTCACTGAGCATCCGCCACGTCGGCCCCGTCGCCGCGCGCGCCCTGGCCGACTACTTCGGGTCGCTCGACGCGATCCGAGCTGCGACCCGCGACGAGCTCGCCGCCGTCGACGGGGTCGGCGGCATCATCGCCGACGCGCTCATCGACTGGTTCACGGTCGACTGGCACCAAGAGATCATCGACACCTGGCGGGATGCCGGCGTGCAGCTCACAACCCCCGGTCACCCCGGCCCCGGTGCGGCTGCGGCCTCGGACGGACCCCTCGCCGGCCTCACCGTCGTCGCCACCGGGTCCATCGACGGCTTCTCGCGGGAGGGTGCGCAAGAGGCCATCATTGCGGCCGGCGGCAAGGCGGCATCCAGTGTGAGCAAGAAGACGGACTTCGTGGTTGCCGGCCCGGGGGCCGGGTCGAAGCTGACCAAGGCAGAGGAGCTCGGGCTGCGCATCCTCACCGCAGAGCAGTTCGTGATCTTGCTCGAGCGGGGCCCCGCCGGCCTCGACGACTGAGGGCGCAGCTTTAACGCTGTATTACATCCTTGTGTCATTGTGACGACAACCCTGTTTACCCCCGAAGGGAGGGCTTAAGCTTATGCAGCACGGGGATCGGAGCGGATCCGTGCAGGGTGAGGGAGCTCCAACAGTGTTCGATGCACCATTTGTATCGACCTCGGCGACGATAACGCAGGTCGCCGAGGCTTTCGCCATGCCAGAAAGCAGCTACCGCTTCACGATCGGTGGCGACAAGCCTTCTGGGCTGGATGCCGTCGCCGAGAACGCGAAGCGCACCGCCGCCCAGCTGCTGGCCAGCACTGCCGGCCTCGCGTCGGGAATCCCCGTGGCCCTCGGCACTCCGGCAGCCGAGAATGCTCAAGGGCGTCCTTTTCTCGCTGTGGCAGCTGCACCGGTCGCGCCTGTACTCACGCCCTCCGTCGACCCGCAACAGCTCATCCCAGAGCAGGTGGGTGACCCGGCCGCGCTGGCATCCCTGACCGGACTCAGCCTGCTGCAGCAGCTCACCCTGCTGCAGCCCACCGCGCTCAGCGACTTCATCACCGGCAGCCCGGAGGCCGTGCAGCAGCTCATCGACGCGCCACCCGCCGCCCGCGATGTTGAACTCTGGTGGGCCTCGCTTGACGGTCGTGAGCACGGGGATCTCCTGGCATCCGCCCCCGGACTCGTCGGCAACCTCGAGGGCGTTCCATTCGCGCAGCGGGACGCCGCGAACCGCGCCTTTCTCGCGTCGAGCATCGCCGAGCTGACCGCGGCCCAGCAGAGTGGACGCACGGAGGCGCGGGATGCCTCCACCCAGCTGCAGATGCTGCAGAAGGTGAACGAGGCACTCGTCACGCCGATCGGCGCCCCCCAGCGGCACCTGCTCAGCCTCGACCCGGCGGGCGCTGGTACGGCGTCCATCGCCATCGGCGACGTGGCGTCGGCCGCTTACGTGAGCATCCTCGTGCCCGGGATGTTCTACACGGTCGACGGCCAGATGGCCGCATGGACGACGTCGGCGCAGAACCTCTATGACGAGCAGGTCGCCTGGGTCGACGAACTCGGCCTCGCCGGCAGTGTCGCGACCGTCGCGTGGATCGGCTACGAGACCCCCAGTTTCGTCAACTTCACCTCGCTCGACCTCGCCTATCAGGGCAGTGACGCCCTCTCGACCGTCGTCGCTGGCCTGCACGCCCTGCGCGGTAGCGACCAGCCCTACCTCTCGCTCATCGCGCACTCGTATGGATCGACGACCGCGATGATGGCCCTGACCGACTACGGCATCGAGATCGACTCCATCGGCATCATCGGGTCGCCCGGCAGCTCTGCGCAGCTCGCCACCGATCTCGGTGTGCCGGGCAATAGCGTCTTCGTTGGCGAGGCCGACTGGGATCAGGTCAAAGACAGCGCGTTCTTCGGCAGCGACCCGGGGTCCGACTCGTTCGGCGCCTACCGCTTCGAGGTCTCCGGCGGCACCGACCCGCTCACCGGCGCACCGCTGATCGGTTCCACCGGTCATGACGAATACCTCGAGATCGGGTCGGAATCGCTGCGCAACCTCGCTCTGGTCGGCCTCGGACAGGGGAGGCTCGTCACCCTCACCGAGCCCGGCGCCTTCACCAAGGCCTCCACCGACTACTCGCACTGAGCCCGCACGGCCGTTCGGTAGAATTCTCGGGTGTCTGAAATCACCCCCGATGTCGTCGCGCACCTCGCGAACCTCGCGCGCATAGCGCTCACCCCGCAAGAGATAGAGAAGCTGACCGGCGAGCTCGGCGCGATCGTTGACTCCGTCGCCAAGGTGAGCGAGGTCGCGACCCCCGACGTCGTGGCAACCAGCCACCCGATCCGCCTCGTCAACGTCTTTCGCGATGACGTGCCCGGGGAGACCCTCACGACCGCGCAGGCACTCGCTGGCGCGCCAGAGCACGACGGCAGCCGCTTTCAGGTGAGCGCCATTCTGGGGGAGGAGCAGTGACCTCGATCTTCGCCTCGGCCGCCGACCAGGCCGCCGCTCTCGCATCCGGTGCTGTCTCGAGCGTCGAGCTCACTCAGCAGCACCTCGACCGCATCGAGGCCGTCGACGGCGACGTGCGCGCTTTTCTGCACATCTCCGCTGACGCGCTGACCACCGCGGCCGCGATTGACGCTCGCCGCGCTGCTGGTGAGAGCCTCCCGGAGCTCGCCGGCGTGCCGGTCGCCATCAAAGACATTCTCTGCACCACCGATATGCCGACGACCGCCGGTTCGCGCATCCTCGAGGGCTGGACTCCGCCCTACGACGCCACCGTCGTTGCCCGACTGCGCTCGGCCGGCCTCGTTCCCCTCGGCAAGACCAACATGGACGAGTTCGCCATGGGTTCGTCGACCGAGCACTCCGCGTACGGCCCGACCCACAACCCGTGGGACCTCGAGCGCATCCCGGGCGGTTCTGGCGGAGGGTCGGCGGCCGCGGTTGCCGCCTATGAGGCACCGCTCGCACTGGGCTCTGACACCGGTGGCAGCATCCGCCAGCCCGGTGCCGTTACCGGCACGGTCGGCGTCAAGCCCACCTACGGCGGAGTGTCGCGCTACGGCGCCATCGCCCTCGCGTCATCGCTTGACCAGGTCGGCCCGGTCACCCGCACCGTGCTCGACGCTGGCCTGCTGCACGACGTGATCGGCGGCTACGACAAGCGCGACAGCACGTCGCTCAAAGACGAGTGGCCGTCGTTCGCGGCCGCCGCGCGTCAGGGCGCACAGGCCGAGTCGCTCAAGGGTCTGCGCGTCGGCGTCGTCAAGGAGCTCGACGGCCCCGGCTTCCAGGCCGGCGTCTCGCAGCGCTTCCACGAGACACTCGCGCTGCTCGAGAAGAACGGTGCAGAGATCGTCGAGGTCTCTGCACCCAACTTCGAGTACGCGGTCGCGGCTTACTACGTGATCCTGCCCGCCGAGGCGTCGAGCAACCTCGCCAAGTTCGACTCTGTGCGTTTCGGCCTGCGCTCGAAGGTCACCGGAACCGTCGAAGACGTTATGTCGGCGACCCGCGAGGCCGGGTTTGGTGACGAGGTCAAGCGCCGCGTGATCCTCGGCACCTACGCGCTCAGCGCCGGCTACTACGACGCCTACTACGGCAGCGCCCAGAAGGTTCGCACCCTCATTCAGCAGGACTTCGCCGGCGCCTTCGCGCAGGCTGACGTACTGGTCTCGCCTTCGGCTCCAACCACAGCGTTCAAGCTCGGCGAGAAGCTCAACGACCCGCTGGCCATGTACCTCAACGACGTGACGACGATTCCGGCGAACCTCGCGGGAATCCCGGGTATGAGCTTGCCGATGGGACTTGCCCCAGAAGACGGACTCCCGACCGGCTTCCAGGTGATGGCCCCCGCTCACGAAGACGTGCGTCTCTACCGCTTCGGTGCCACCCTTGAGCGCCTGCTCGAGGAGCAGTGGGGTCACACCCTCATCAGCCAGGCGCCCGACCTGTCGACGAGCGAGATGCTGACCGCCGCGGAGGGCGCGCTCTAGGCCTGCCGCTCGCGGTAGGCGACCTGGTTCATCCGGTTGCCGCAGCGCACGCTGCAGTAGCGTTTCGCCCCGTTGCGCGACAGGTCGAGCACGAGGCCCTCGCAGTCGTCGGCCTCGCACTCGCGCAGTCGATCGGTCGCTCCAGAGCGGATCACGTCGGCGAAAGCCATCGCGAACTCCACGCGGATTCGCTGCGCCAGCGGAGCGTCATCGTCGGTCGAGTGCAGGTGCCAGTCGTAGTGGTCGTGTTTGGCGAGGTAGGGCTTCGACTCGCGCATCATCGCGTTGACCTGCTCGACGGCTTCGTCGACGGGGAGGGTCCAGACCCGCTTGATGAGGTCGCGGGTCTCGCGCACCGCGGTGACCTCCGCCTCGTCGCGGTCGAAGCGCCCGGTGAAGGTGTACTCGTCGAGCAGGCGGCGCAGCGCGGGCTGGTCGGCGAGCTCGTCGAGACCGCTGCGCGACGCCGCCGGATGCGTGTCGACCAGCGCGACGTCGAACCGCAGCGTCTCTTCGGTGTCAGGGGCAAAATGCAATTTGACTAGTTACTTTCGCGAGTCGTACTGTCAGGAGTAACAACCAGTTTACCCATTACAGGATCCCCATGAAGCGCACCTCGCTCGGCCTCGTCATCGCCGTGATTGCCTCCTTTACCTTCGGCACCTCTGGCGCCCTCATCAAGCCGTTGCTCGAGGCTGGATGGAGCCCCGCCGCCGCGGTCACCGCACGCGCCCTCATCGGCGGCTTCATTCTGCTGCCGGTCGCCCTCGTGCTCGTGCGTGGTCGATGGGATGCCGTCTGGCGCGCCCGCTGGCGCATCGCCATCATGGCCCTCATCGGTGTCGCGGCAACGCAGCTGGTCTACTTCGCATCCGTTGAGCGGATTCCGGTGAACACCGCGATTCTCATCGAGTACATGGCGCCACTGCTGTTGGTGGGCTGGGTTTGGGCGCGCACCCGCGCGGTGCCCAAGGCAGTCGTCATCGCTGGCTCGATCGTCGCGGTGGTCGGCCTCGTGCTTGTCGTCTCGCCGGGCGGCAGTTCGAGCATCGACCCGCTCGGCCTCGGCTTTGCCGGCCTCGCCGCGATTGGATGCGCCATCTACTACGTGCTCGCCGCCAAGCCGAGCGACGGCCTTCCGCCGGTCGCCCTCGCCAGCTTCGGCCTCGTCGGTGGCGGCATCTCGCTCGGCCTCGTCGGCCTGATCGGCGTCGTGCCCTTCACGGCCACCTTCGAGAGCGTCGCCCTCATGGGCTCGCCGGCCCCGTGGTGGGTGCCGCTGCTCATCGTTGGAGTTATCGCCACCGCCATTGCCTACGCCGCCAGCATCACAGCCAGCGAGATGCTCGGCTCGCGCCTTGCCTCGTTCGCGGGCCTACTCGAGGTCGTCGCTGCGGCGCTGTACGCCTGGCTGCTGCTCGGCGAAGCGCTCACCCTGCTGCAGCTGCTCGGTGGTGCGCTCATCCTCGTCGGCATCGGCCTGGTGCGCTCCGACACCTCGGCCACCGAGCTGGAGGCGGGCGAGACTGCGCCGCGGCACGAGGCGCTGATCTCTGCAAAGTAGAATCATCGGGTGGCTAAAGCTGAACTCATGGACTACGACAAGGCCCTCGAACTCTTCGAGCCGGTGCTCGGTTTCGAGGTGCACGTCGAGCTGAACACGCAGACGAAGATGTTCTCGGACGCGCCGAACCCGGCCGCCCTCGGCAACATCCACGCGGAGCCGAACACCTACATCACCCCCGTCGACCTCGGTCTGCCGGGCAGCCTTCCGGTGGTCAACGAGAAGGCGATCCGCTACTCAATCAGCCTCGGCCTCGCGCTCGGCTGCGAGATCGCGCCGTCGTCACGCTTCGCCCGCAAGAACTACTTCTACCCCGACCTCGCGAAGAACTACCAGATCAGCCAGTATGACGAGCCGATCGCCTTCGACGGCAAGGTCGAGGTCGAGCTCGCCAGCGGCCGCGTCATCACCGTCGACATCGAGCGCGCCCACATGGAAGAGGACGCAGGCAAGCTGACCCACGTCGGCGGCGCCACCGGCCGCATCCAGGGCGCGGAGTACTCGCTCGTCGACTACAACCGCGCCGGCGTTCCCCTCGTCGAGATCGTCACCAAGATGATTACCGGTACAGAGGCGGATGCCCCCGAGGTCGGCAAGGCCTACGTCGCCATGATCAGAGACATCGTTCTCTCCCTCGGAATCAGTGAAGCCAAGATGGAGCGCGGCAACCTGCGCTGCGACGCCAACATCTCGCTCAGCCCTCGCGGCAGCGGCAAGCTCGGCACCCGCACCGAGACGAAGAACGTCAACTCGATGCGCAGCGTCGAGCGCGCCATTCGCTACGAGATTCAGCGCCAGGCCGCGATTCTCGCCAAGGGCGGCACCATCATTCAGGAGACCCGTCACTGGCACGAGGACACCGGGGTCACCAGCGCCGGACGCCCCAAGAGCGATGCCGACGACTACCGTTACTTTCCCGAGCCCGACCTCCTTCCTGTTGAGCCGTCGCTCGAGCTAATCGCCGAACTGCGCGCTGCTCTGCCCGAGGCGCCGACGGTGCGCTACAAGCGTCTCAAGCAGGCGTGGGGCTTCAGTGACCTTGAGTTTCAGGACGTGCAGAACTCTGGCCTGCTCACCGAGGTGGAGGAGACGGTGGCGGCGGGTGCTGCTCCGGCTCAGGCCCGCAAGTGGTGGACCGGCGAGATTGCTCGTTTGGCGAACGCATCCGATCAGTCGCCTAGTGACCTTGTCAGCCCGAAGCACGTCAGCGAGCTCGTCGCCCTCGTCGAGAGCGGCGACCTTACGGATCGTCTCGCGCGCCAGGTGCTCGAGGGCGTCATCGCGGGCGAGGGTAGCCCGAGCGAGGTCGTCGAGAAGCGTGGACTCAAGGTCGTCAGCGACGACACCGCACTGATCGCAGCCATCGACGAGGCGCTCGCGGCGCAGCCCGATGTGCTCGAGAAGATCCGCGACGGCAAGGTGCAGGCCGCAGGCGCGGTCATCGGCGCGGTCATGAAGGCGATGCAGGGCTCTGCTGATGCGGCACGCGTGCGCGAGCTGGTGCTCGAGCGCGCGCAGGCTAACTGACACTCGGCTAACTGCCAGCTATCGTCATCCGCTGGGCTGACTCGCCGCTTCGCGCGCGAGCAATACCGTGAACCGATGGATACCGCGCCGATCGCCCTTCCGACCTCCACGGTTCGGCGGTTGCCGCATCCGGCGCTCGTAGTCGCGACCGTCGGCTACACGGCCCTCATCGGTGTGATCACGCTCTCCAACGTCGAGAGCGGCAGCGCGCTACGCGCGTCATCGACGTGGATACTTCGGATGCTCGCGCAGCTTCCCCTGGGCCTCAGCGCCGAGAAGTGGGAGTTCGCCCTCAACATCGCCATGTTCGTACCGCTGGGCGTGCTGCTCGTGCTGATCTTCGGCGCACGCTTCTTCTGGGTGGCCCTCGTCATCGCCCTCGCGCTGACCTTCTCGATCGAAGGGTTGCAGCAGTTCATCCCGTCGCGGGTGCCCGACCCGCGCGACCTGTTGGCCAACGGACTCGGGGGCATGCTTGGCACGCTGTTCGGGGTCGCGCTGCTGGCCGATCTGCGGGGGAGTGGCGGCTAGTGCAACCGCAACATCCGCGACTGCCCCTCTTTCTTCACCTCGACGAGCTTGGGTCGTGACTCGACGAACTCCATGAAGGAGCTGAACTCGAGGGCCTTCTCGTTGAACTTAGGGTCCATGCGCTTCATTTGCTGCTTCACGGCGGAGCTGTGCTGCCAGTTGTCGTCGTCCTTCTCGCCGAGGTCGAGGGCGCGCTTGAGGAGGACGGCGGCCTTGTCGCGGTCGCTGCGGAGGTTGACCGGGGTCTTCGAGGGGGCAGCGGTTTCGACTGGCTCAACCACCGGTGTAGAAACGGGCTCAACCACTGCGGCAGCGCGCTTGCGGGGCTTCTCCACCCCCGGCAGGTCGTCATAACTCGCGAACTCGCTGCACGCATCCGCCAGCGACGATGAGACGGATCCGGCGACGCCGATGCCGACTACGTAGCGATCCAGCCGCTTGGCGCGCTGGGCGAGCGAGATGTAGTCACTGTCGCCGGCGACGATGACCACGTGGGTGATGGTGTCCAGTCGGAAGAGGTCTTCGACCACGTCGACGGCTAGGCGGATATCCGCGCCGTTTTTTGTCGCCGACGTGGGGAACATCTGCGTGAGGTCGACGGCGCGCGAGATGAGCTGGCGCTGGTAGGCGGCGTTAACCGGCAGCGACCAGTCGGCGTAGGCGCGGCTGATGACGATCGTGCCGAAGCTTGAGGCGTAGTCGAGAATGGCGCCGATGTCGACGGTGGCGTCATCCAATCGCGCTTTCATGGTGGCGTCGTCGGTGAAGTTGCGCAGCTGGTCGCGCTTGAAGGTCGGATGCACCTGTGCGTATCGAGAAATGATGATGTTGTCGAAGTCGATATAGACGGCAACGCGGGAGTCGACGGGTTCTGGCATGGGGTCAGTCTGTCTGGTCTGGCTGGGCGCCGCTAGGGTGATCGGGCGCAGCCCCTCACGCAGATCATCTGGGGCGTCAGCACCTGCCTCATGGCAGTGTTCAGCAGTGCACCTTTTGGTGGGGCCGTCCGCTAACCTGCCCTACATGACCGACGCGACACTCCCTCAGCCCGAAACCCCCGCGCCCTACGACCCCACCGCGCCAACCCCGCACACCGCAAAGTCGAAGACGCTCGGCAAGGTCGCGTTCTTCCTTGGTCTTGGCGTTTTTGTGATCTCGCTCGTGGTGTCCGCTCTCAACGGTTCGGCGGCGGCGCCGTTCGCTGACACCAGCAACGGAATCAGCTACAACACGAACTTCACGTCCTCTGACCCTGCCGAGGTCGCGGTTGGCGTCGCGACGATGGCGCACGTGCTGATTGGAACGCTCGCGGGCATTCTCGCGCTAGTTCTCGGAATCGTGGCGGCGGCATCCAACCGCGGTCGCGGTTTTGGCATTGCTGGCGCGATTCTCGCTTTCCTCGCCCCGGGCCTGTCGATCGCCGTGTTCCTGGCGGTTCTTGCCTCGTCGGTCTAGCGCGATGAGCAGTGCCCGCCCCATCGGCTACTTTCTCTGGGGTCTCGCGTGGCTGGTCATCGCCGCGAGCATTGTCGGGCTCCTGCTTATGGTTCTTCTCGCCCGCATCAACGGCCAGCTGACTCAGTCCGGCTCCGAGCCGTCGCCCGGCCAGCTCGCGCTCACCTGGATCATCGGGGTGCCGCTCACCGCCTGGCTGTTCATAGTCTTTCCCTTTCTCATGCTCTCTCAGGCGCTCATGGGCTTCGTGGCCAGCGTGCTCGCCACGCGTGAGAAATACGCCGACACGGTGATCGTCGAGTTCGTCGGCCCTGCGCGATACAAGACCATGGAGGCACGGATCGACACCCCGGTCATGCGACTCGCGACCGCTATGGGGCAGCTGGGTGCGATTCCGGGCTGGCTGTTTGCGATCTCGGCGATGGCAATCACAGCGGGAATCGGTTTGGTTCTCACCGTGCCACTGCCCGTCGCCACGATTGCCGGTGTAGCTCTTGTGCTGGCGGGCGCAGGCGGGGCCACGATCGGCATCGCGCGCCGCGTCAACGTTGAGGTCGTGAAGCCCGTGCCCGACAAGCTCGGACTGACCGAGAAGTACTACAAGGGACTTCGATATCGCGAGGGCAAGCGGGCCCGCGACCTGCAGAAGGCGCGGGATGCCGGACGCGCCGGCGACCTCGACCGCTGGGGCAGGGCCGAGGCCGAGCATGCACTGCGCGCCCACCCCATGTCTAAGAACCACGCCCGCAAGGGCGTGCCTGGTGCACTTGATGCGGCGATCTCTGACGTCGCCGAGGCGATGCAGATTCCGCGAACTCAGGCGGAGCAGTATGTGATCGATGCCGCCGCCTTCCGCGGCAAGAAGCCCGTGCCTGTCAGCGCTACCGGGTAGCCTGAGACCCATGTCTGACGCCACCCTCGTAGTCGAGATCCACGTGCCCCTGACCCCCGATCGCAACGCGACCGAGGGCGAGAACCCATTCCCTTGGATCGACGACGTCAGCGAGCTGGTTGCCCAAATCGAAGAGTCGGGCGATGCCTTCGTCGTTGAAGAGGGCGACGAGTTCGACGGCTCGTACGTCATCGTCATCACCGGGGGCGACGAGTCGAGTCTGCTCACCGTCGCCAATCGCGTCGCGAACCTGCCGGGCGTGCCCACCGGCGTCTTCGCCATGGTGACGGATGACGACGCCGACGAGCTCGGCCAGGGCCGCCGCGAAGACATTAGCTAGCGTGCACCGCTTCAGCGCCCCGCTCTGGGAGATGAAGAGTGAGGGCAGCTGGGTGTTCCTCACGCTTCCGCAGGAGGTGGCCGACGAGATCCGCTCTGTGCCGCGCGAGCCGCGGCCCGGCTTCGGGTCGCTGCGCGTCGAGGCCACCATTGGCAGCACCGTGTGGCGCACCTCGATCTTTCCAGAGTCGCGCTCGAGAAGCTTCGTGCTGCCCGTAAAGAAGGCCGTGCGCGCAGCTGAGGCTGTCGACGTGCCCGACACCGTCGACGTGACGATCGAGCTGCTCGACTAGCTAACGCCGCAGCAGCGCTGGCACGAGACGAACGGCGCCCATGACAATGGCCGCTACACCGACGGTCGCAGTCACCGGCTCGCCAGTTATTGCTGCCACCACGAGCGCGCCGACACCGATCACGACGAAGATGCCAGCGAGCACGACATTGGTCGTGCCGAGAGCGGAGGTGATCCTTGCGATCGTGCTTGGCTTCTCTGGGCTGCCGTACGGGTCGATGCTCACGTGGTGAGGCTAGTCGCTGCGGCGCTCGAGAATCTCGTAGCGGGCGCGAATCAGGCAGTAGAGCCCAAAGAGGATGAAGCCGAGGGCAACCACGCTGAGCACCACGTTGCCGGAGGGCAGCTCGCGCAGGGTCGAGAGGGCTCCGTCGAGGCCGGCCGCCTCATCCGCGTCGTTTCTGATCGCGGCGATGGCGAAGAGCACTCCGACGGTGAGCAGTGCGATGCCCTTCGAGATGTAGCCGACCACGCCAGCGACCCGCGCGGCGCGGCGAACGTACTTGTTGGGCGGGTCGATGTCATTCAAGAATTTGCGACGGATACCCATCGCCACAAACACGACCCCCGCGATGAAGATGCCCAGCCCAATCGCGGCAACACCCCAGACGCCCCCGGGTATCGCGAGCAGGTCGCGGCTGATCGCCTGCGCCTCGGAGCCCCGCGGGCTCGCCCCCACGGCGAAACGGAAGGCGATAGCTCCGAGGCCGAGATAGGCGAGGGATCGCGCGGCCGGCTTGGCGCGCTTCATCCAGGCCGCCTGTGACGAGCCTCGCACGAGCGCCGCTGTGAGCAGCTGGAAGAAGGCGAGCCCCCACAGCCCGAACACGGTGCCCCAGAGCAGCAGGCCGCCGACCGGCCCCGTGCTCAGCTGGGCGAGGGCGCCGTCGTGGTTAGCGGTGGCCTTCTCGCCGAACGCGACCGCGAACGCGATCGAGCCCATGATGATGTGCAGCAGGCCGTTGACCGCGAAGCCGCTGCGGGCGATGACGTGCAGTGCGGTGCTCTCCTGCACCGCCGTGGCCGCGCGACGAATCTTGGTGCGCTTTCTGGCCATGCGCCAACCCTACGACGCGGTCTCGCCCCTCATCGAGGCTCGACGTACGGCCGTCGCTGCGGTAAGGAGGATGGCGCCCGCGGCAGCGGCGACCCCGATGACAATCGCGATCCAAAAATGCGGGATAACGAACAGCGGCCACAGAATCACAACCGACCGCCACGACTCGGCGCTCACCACCGCGAGCACCATTGCCGCGATCAGCATGATCGCGTCAGATCGCCGCAGTCCTCTCGTGGCTGCGATGAGGCATGCGCCCGCGACCAGCACTGTCACGCTGGGTCCCGGGCCTTCGAGGCTGAAGGCCAGCGCGATAGCGCTGAGGGCCGCAAGCACGGCGAGCACACGCGCGAGCTGCGGCCTGCGCGCGACTACGGCGACAAGGGCGCCGAGCATGAGCCCGAGGGTCAGCAGCGAGGGATGCGCGAAGGTTTCCGCGATTATCGCGAGGTACCAGACGAGAAAGGCAATGCTCCCGGTCAGGGCGACGACCGCGGGCTCGAGGTGCTTGAGGCGTTCACGCAGGCCGCCGACAATCAGGCTGGCGCGGTCGGCAACCGAGGGCGTCATCCGGCCGGTGTCGTGCGCTTGATCGAGCAGCATGCCGAGGACTACCGCTTCGTTGCGCGCCCGCCACTGCCTCGGGTACCACCGCAACAGTCGCCCGTATCGGGTCTCGAGGCCGCTCACGCGGGCTCTCCCGCTGGTCGAAGCACGAGCCGTGCCCGCGCGTGCTTGGCATTCGCCTCGATGCGGGTGACCTGCTGCTCGAGAGCGGTCGCGCCGGCATCGGTCAGGCGAAAGTAGCGGCGTGTGCGTCCGTCGACGACCTCGTCGCCGTCGGCCGTGACGAGTCCCTGCTCGCCGAGCCGCTCGAGTGCGGCATAGAGCGTTGCGACCTTGAGATCGACGCGCCCATCACTGAGCTCTCGTGCCTCCTGCATCAGGGAGTACCCGTGTCGACGCCCCGCGGCGAGCACGGTGAGCACCCAGAAGGTGGGTTCGCGCATGTCTGTGACCATGCGCACGACCATACTCCTGTCGATGGAGTATTACCAGATGCTGCGCGCCCGTCGTCGAGCCTGGGCGATCTCGCGCGTCCACTTGGCCAGCACGAAGGCAAAGGGAATAGCGGCTGCGCTGAGCACGAGAACGATGATGATCGGAAGCCAGCTGCCGCTCGGCGGGGTCTGCACGAGCAGAGTGACAATGAACACGCCGAGCCCGATCATCAGCAGGTCGAGAGCCCACCAGATGGCGATGCCGACGTAGCCGGGGTTCAACCCGGCGTAGCGGTCGAAAACCTCACGCTGCCCTGCCTCGGCCTCTTCGGCAGGCAGCTCGTCGTAATACCTCAAGCGATGCTCTCCAGCTCGCTCAGGGCGGGCACTTGCCCCTTGACGAGCTTTGAGCGCGCCTCGTCGAGCGGCACCCAGCGCACCTCGTCGATCTCGGGAAAGGTGTGCATGCGGCCCGTGCCGCGCGGCCACTCGACGGTAATTGGCTCGCTGTGCACCTCGTCGACCTCGAGGTCGCTCTCGCCGACGAAAATGGTCACGACCTTGCCGCTCGAGTAGCGGAAGTCGCCGAGCAACCGGTAGTCGATCTCGGGTGCGGCGACGCCGATCTCCTCCTCGAACTCGCGAATAGCGGTGTCGAGCAAATCTTCGGCGCCCTCGACCAGGCCTTTGGGGATCGACCACGCGCCGTCCTGCTTGCGCGCCCAGAACGGGCCGCCCATGTGGCCGATGAATACCTCGAGGCTGCTCTGGCCCCAGCGGTAGAGCAGAATTCCGGCGCTGCGATCCTTCGAGGTGGCCATGCGCTTCAGCCTAGGTGTTCCGACTGTTTCAGAAACTCGATCGCCGCATCCCTGAAGTGCCGGCTGGTCGGCGCGTTGAAGTGGTTTCGGCCGGGCACTTCGAAGAACGAGCCCTGCGGCGTCGCAGCGGCGAGGGCACGCGACTTCTCGAGAATGGCATCGTCGCTGCCGGTGGCGAACAGCACGGGCTGCAGTGGTGGGTCCTCCGGCAGCGGTTGAGCGCCTCCGCGCATGCCTTCCACCAGCGCCACCAAAGCCGAAAGATCATTGCCGCGGATGCCGCTGGCCATCTGCACGTACGCGGCGGTCAGGCGGTCAGTGATCGGTGTCCCGTCAGAAATGTGGGCGCGCGCCTCGTCAACCTGAAAGCGCGTCAGCGGGTCTCCGTCTGGAATGCCGCCGAGCACCGCCCGGGTCACGCGGTCGGGCAGTTCGAGCGAGGCGTGCCAGCCGACGCGTGCGCCAAGCGAGTAGCCGACGATCGCGCAGTCGTTGACCATGTAGGCGTCCATGACCGCGAGCAGGTCGGCGACAAGAAGCTCCATCGTGTACTTCGCCGAGTCGTGCGGCTTTGAGCTGTCGCCGTGCCCGCGCTGATCGATCGCGATCACACGAAAGCCGGCGCGCAGCAGGTCGCGCACCCAGCCGGTGTGGTGCCAGTTGAGCAGCCCGCTCGAGGCGAAGCCGTGCACGGCCATGACAACGGGCGCGTCGATGTCGCCAAAGTCGTAGGTGGCGATCCACTCGCCGTCGGGGCTGAGAACGTCGCGGGCGGGTGGAGCCGCTGGCGTGATCACGCGCCCACGTACTGCTTGAGGTGCTGACCGGTGAGGGTCGTCGCAGAGGCAACCAGATCACCCGGCGTTCCGGTGAACACCACCTGTCCGCCGTCCTGCCCGGCACCCGGGCCGATGTCGATGATCCAGTCGGCGTGGGCCATGACAGCCTGGTGGTGCTCAATGACGATGAGGGTCTTGCCTGCGTCGACGAGGCGGTCGAACAGCGTGAGCATCTGGTCGACATCGGCGAGATGGAGTCCGGTGGTCGGCTCGTCGAGCACGTAGATGCCGCCCTTCTCTCCCATGTGAATGGCGAGCTTGAGCCGCTGACGCTCGCCGCCCGACAGGGTGGTGAGCGGCTGGCCGATGCCGAGGTAGCCGAGCCCGACATCTGCCATGCGGTCAAGAATCGCGTGGGCCGGTCCGCTGCCGAAGAAGTCGCGCGCCTCGGTCACCGACATGGCGAGCACCTCGGCAATGTTCTTGCCGTCGAGCTGGTACTCGAGCACCGACTGCTGGAAGCGCTTGCCCTCGCACACCTCACAGACGGTGGACACCCCGGCCATCATCGCGAGGTCCGTGTAGATCACGCCGGCGCCGTTGCAGTTCTCGCACGCGCCCTCAGAGTTGGCGCTGAACAGCGCGGGCTTCACGCCGTTGGCCTTCGCGAAGGCGCTGCGGATCGGGTCGAGCAGCCCGGTGTAGGTGGCCGGATTGCTGCGCCGCGACCCACGGATGGCGGACTGGTCGACCCGCACCACGTTCTCACCCTTGGGAATGGAGCCGTGGATGAGCGAACTCTTGCCCGACCCCGCCACCCCGGTCACGACGGTCATCACGCCGAGCGGAATGTCGACGTCGACGTTCTTGAGGTTGTGACGGGTTGCACCGCGAATCTCGAGGGCGCCCTTGCCCTTTCGCGGCGACTCCTTGAGCGACGCCTTGTAGTCGAGGTGCCGCCCCGTGAGGGTGTCGCTCGCGCGCAACTCGTCGAAGGTGCCCTCGAACTGCACCTCGCCGCCGTTCTTGCCAGCGCGCGGCCCGAGGTCGACGACGTGGTCGGCGATGGCGATCATCTCTGGCTTGTGCTCCACGACGAGCACCGTGTTGCCCTTGTCGCGCAGACGCAGCAGCAACTCATTCATGCGCTGGATGTCGTGCGGGTGCAGCCCGATGGTCGGCTCGTCGAAGACGTAGGTCACATCCGTCAGCGAGGATCCGAGGTGCCGGATCATCTTCGTGCGCTGTGCCTCCCCGCCCGAGAGCGTGCCGCTCGGGCGCTCGAGCGACAGGTAGCCGAGGCCGATGTGCACGAAGGAGTCGAGGGTCTCTTGCAGGGTCGAGAGCAGGGGCTTCATCGATGGCTCATCAATAGTGCGCACCCAGTCGGCGAGGTCAGAGATCTGCATGCGGCATGCATCCGCAATGTTGATTCCCTTAATTTTGGATGACCGGGCACCCGCATTAAGGCGCGTGCCCTCGCAGTCCGGGCAGTCAGAGAAGGTGACGGCCCGATCGATGAAGGCGCGGATGTGCGGCTGCACGGAGTCCTTGTCTTTGCCGAGGATGCTCTTTTGCACCTTCGGCACCAGACCCTCGTAGGTGAGGTTGAAGTTGGTGACCTTGACCTTCACCGGCTCCTTGTAGAGAAAGTCCTCGCGCTGCTGCGCGGTGAAGTCCTTGATTGGCACGTTGCCGGGCACGAAGCCGGACTCGCTGAATGTGCGCACCAGCCAGCCGTCGGCGCTGTAGCCCGGGATCGTGATCGCGCCATCTTCGAGCGACTTCGTCTCGTCGAAGAGCTCGGCGAGGTCGATGTCGGTCACGTGACCGAGGCCCTCACAGCGCGGGCACATGCCGCCAAAGTACTGCTCGTTCTCGACGGTGGTGACCTCGCCGGTGACGCTGGTGCGAGTGCCGGTAGTGCTGCTCGAGGCGATGTTGAACGAGAAGGCACCTGCCCCACCGATGTGCGGATCACCGAGTCGGCTGAAGAGGATTCGCAGCATCGCGTTCGCATCCGTCGCGGTGCCAACGGTGGACCGCGAGTTCGAGCCCATGCGCTCCTGGTCGACGATGATCGCCGTGGTCAGCCCGCTGAGCGAGTCGACGTCGGGGCGGCCGAGCGAGGGCATGAAGCCCTGCACGAACGACGAGTAGGTCTCGTTGATGAGCCGCTGCGACTCGGCCGCGATCGTGCCGAACACCAAGCTCGACTTGCCAGAGCCGCTGACGCCGGTAAAGACGCTCAGGCGCCTCTTGGGCAGATCGACAGAGATATCGCGAAGGTTGTTCTCGCGGGCTCCGTGAACGCGGATCAGATCGTGGCTGTCGGCTTCCCTCATGCGTACATCGTAGGCAGTGCCGCCGACGTGATGCGCCCCGATTGGGTGGAGGCGCCAGCATGCTCGCTGGCCCTACTCTGGGCAATCATGAGACTCCTTCAGGCCGCCGTGTGCGCAGCTCTCGTCGCGACCCTTGGCGGATGCTTCCTGCTGCCGACCGCGGATGAACAGCCCAAGCCCACGGCGACACCGGATGCCGCACCACAGGTCGGCGACTGCTGGGAGGGGGAGTACACGAGCTACCAAACCTGGACGTACTGGCACGGGGATGAACCGATCGACTGCGAAGAACGGCACCAGTCGTACACCTTCGCCATCAGCGACGCGTTCGAGGACGGATACGACGCCTACCCGTTCGGCGGGTTCCAGCTCGACGAGACAGGTCTGATAGCCTACGACGCCTGTCGCGCCCTGCTGACCGACTTCCTCGGTGCTGAGATCAGCGGGTGGGCTCGCCTCGAGACTTCCTTCTTCGCACCGAGTGCGGCCGAGTGGCGAGAGGGTGCTCGCTGGTTGCGCTGCGATCTCATGCTGTTGAAGATCGGATCCAGCATCTTCGAAGGGGAGCTCCAGCGACTGCCCGACGATGCGAGTGAGCTAGTCGACGACCTTGATGAGAACGATGACGCCTTCGACTTCTGCGTAGAGACGCCCGACGGCTGGTATGAGCTTGGGCCCTATTACAGCGCGGATGCCTACTACGCGGACTGCACCGTCGACCCCATGTGGCGCATCCTCGATTTCGCCTACATGCCGGGCGATTACCAGACGCCATACCCGGGCGACGCGGCAGTGCAGCAGTTTGTCGCAGACACGTGTTTCTCCGGCGGCCCAACGGTCGCTCCCTTCGCCGCCGACTACCCCGACGAGCAACTCTGGAAGGACGGCTGGTCGAACGTCAGCTGCTGGAAGTACGAGTGGGAAGTGCCAGAGACGACCCTGCCGCCGGTCTAGAGCTCGACCGTCTAGAGCTCGACCGTGCGGCTCTCGCCGACATCCGGCGGGGTCTTGGTGACGATGGCCCGAACTACCTCGAGCGCGCGGGCGAGCTTCGGCTTGTCGAGATCCCAGAACTCGACGCTGTCGACAGTGACCTCGAGCAGCGCGACCGATGGGTCATCACGGCCACCCTCGAACCAGGCCTCGGCCCACGGGTTCCAGTACTCGTCGATCTTCGACTGGTCGCGGCTCACCCGCGCTGTGCCTGCGAACGAGAGGTAGCCCTTGCTGCCGCCAACGGCGACATTGACCTCGGGGCTCGAGGCGACGTCCGCCGTCTTGGGGGAGGGGTCATTGGTGAAGAACCAGAGGGTGCCGTCAAACTGGTCGGCGCCGAGCAGTGCGAGCGGCCGGCTTTGCAGTTCTGCGCCAGAGCGCGTGGTCACGATGGCCGTGCGCTCGGAGCCGAGAATGTCGCGAATGGTGTCCATGTCGTCAGTCATGCACCAACGATGCGCGGCGAAGCCTGAGACTAGCCGGGGTTTCGTAAGCGGCTCAAAAGTGCTACTGCTCATATGAGCATCCCCTTGCACATCTGTTGTCGCAGGAATACCCTCTAACCATGGACGAAGAGCTTCTCGCCGTGCGCGTGGCGGAGCTCTATTACGACCAGAACAAGACCCAAGACGAAATCGGCGCCCAGCTGGGCATCTCCCGATTCAAAGCGGGACGGATGCTGTCGCAGGCCCGCGAACGCGGCATCGTGCGCATCGAGGTCGTTCACCCCCGCGCCCGCCTCGCGCCGCTGGAGCGGCAGCTGCGCGACCGCTTCGGGCTCACCGATGCCGTCATCGTGCGCGACGACGTGCCGCAGGCCGCCGCCGACTACCTCGCAGAGCTGCGCCCGCGCACCCTCGGCGTGAGCTGGGGGCGCACCCTCGACGCGATCGCCGAGCGGCTCGCGATCGGCTTTGCCTCCGGTGTGACCGTGGTGCAGATCAACGGCGCAATGAGCGCGAGTAGGCGCACGGAGATCACCGCGACCATCGCCCAGCGCGGCGGCGGCACCTCGGTGCTGCTGCCGAGCCCCGCGATACTCGAGCGCCTCGAGACCAAGCGCGCGATTGAGGCCGACCGCACGGTTGCCGACGTGCTGGCGAAGGCGGCGACCGCATCCGCCTATCTGTACAGCGCGGGGGTGGCCGACGAGAGCTCCGTGCTCGTCGAGAGCGGCTACCTCACCCCGGCCGACGTGACTGAGCTGGTGCGCCGTGGCGCGGTGGGCGACGTGGTCGGCCGATACATCGATTCTGCTGGCAACATCGTCGACGCAGAGCTCGATGCGCGTACCGTTGGGCTAGGGCTTGATCAGCTTCGATCCGCGAAGACCGCGATCTTTGCGGTAGCGGGAGCAGCCAAGCACGACGTGGCCCGCGCGATTGTGACCAACGGGTTGTGCACCGTGCTCGTCAGCGACGAGAGCACCGCCCGAGCCCTTCTGGAGGAGAAATGACCATCGAAACACTCTCGCCCGCCGACCGCGCGATAGCGCTGCTCGGCAATGATCTGACGGAGAAGAGCCTCAAGCTGCACCTCGACGGGCTCAGTGGAGTCGATGCCGTCGGCCTCGAGCAGCGTGCTGCTGGCCTCGCCACCCGCTCGATCAAGAACGCCTCGAAAGTCTGGGCCCTCGACCGCATCATTGAGCTCATCGACCTGACCACCCTCGAGGGTGCCGACACCCCCGGCAAAGTGCGCTCGCTCGTCGCTAAGGCGATGAACCCCGACCCCTCCGACCCGTCCACGCCCCGTGTTGCCGCGGTCTGCGTCTACGGCGATAAGGTGCCGGATGCCGTCGCCGCCCTCGGCGCCAGTCACGGAGACCCCGACAACGGCCTCATCAGCGTCGCCGCCGTCGCCACCGCCTTCCCCAGCGGACGCGCCTCGCTGCGCGTGAAGCAGGCCGACACCGCGGACGCCGTGGCCGCGGGCGCCGACGAGATCGACATGGTCATCGACCGCGGCGCATTCCTCTCAGGACGCTACGGCCAGGTCTTCGACGAGATCGTCGCTGTCAAGGAGGCCTGCCGGCGCGCGGACGGCTCGTACGCCCACCTCAAGGTCATTCTCGAGACGGGCGAGTTGAACACCTACGACAATGTGCGCCGCGCCAGCTGGCTGTCGATCCTCGCCGGCGGGGACTTCATCAAGACCTCCACCGGCAAGGTCGCCCCCGCGGCGACGCTGCCCGTCACCCTGCTCATGCTCGAGGTCGTGCGCGACTGGCACCGCCTCACCGGCGAGAAGATCGGGGTGAAGCCGGCCGGCGGCATCCGTCAGTCCAAGGATGCGATCCGCTATCTCGTGACCGTCGCCGAAACCGTTGGCGAGGAGTGGCTGGTGCCGCACCTGTTCCGCTTCGGTGCCTCAAGCCTGCTCAACGACGTGCTGCTGCAGCGACAGAAGCTTCGAACCGGCCACTACAGCGGCCCCGACTACGTGACGATGGACTAGGACGATGACCAACTTTCTTGACTACGCGCCGGCCCCCGAGTCGACGAGCATTCTGCACTTGAAGAAGCAGTACGGCCTCTTCATCGACGGCGACTGGGTCGAGGGGCGCGGCAAGCCCTTCGCGACCATCAGCCCGGCCACCGGGCAGCAGAT
>Ga0247814_10000294_pt1 | contig 43466 bp, 41 predicted proteins | sample UWRJL179409R1_FD_179947 | JGI IMG/M metagenome (GOLD analysis project Ga0247814, IMG submission 179947) | Plant litter microbial communities from Arlington Agricultural Research Station in Wisconsin, United States - UWRJ-L179-409R-1 | ecosystem: Environmental > Terrestrial > Plant litter >... | reverse complement strand
AAATTCTCGGTGAACCAGTACAATCAGGTGCGTTTCGGACTTTCTGGAATAAAAGGTGTAGGAGAAAAGGCCGTAGAAAGCATTATTGAGGAGCGTCAGGAGAACGGAATGTATACGGGTATTTACGACTTCGCGAAGCGTTCAAATACGCGTACCGTCAATAAAAAAGCTTATGAGAGCTTTGTGTATAGCGGTGCTTTCGACGGGTTTGGTAATCACAGGGCACAGTATTTTTTCATTGGTCAGAATGATAAGCTGAATGGCATTGAGAAACTGATTAAGTATGCGAATGATTTTCAGAACAATGAAACGTCTTCTCAATCTTCACTCTTTGGTGGAACAGTTGCTGATCTGATTTCTGAGCCCAGCTTACCGGTATCACCGGAATGGAGTTTATTGGATCGTTTGAAATATGAAAAAGATGCCATTGGAATCTTTTTAAGCGGTCACCCGCTGGATAACTACCGATTGGAGTTGGATCGTTTTTGCGTTCATAAAGTAAAGCACCTATCGTTAGTGAATAAAATACGTACAGGCGATACGAATGAAGAAGTACTGGCTGATTTTGAGAGCATCAAGAACCGCGAACTTGTGGTTGGTGGACTGGTTGTTGTGGCTTCACAACGCATGACTAAGACAGGTAAACCTTTTGGAACCATCGTTTTCGAAGATTATGAAGATACTTGTGAGCTGGCTTTGTTCGGTGATGATTTTATCAAGTTTAAGCAATTTCTTACTGACGGTTATTTCTTGCGCATTAATGGCAGGGTAGGTGAACGCTTTAGAAAAGAGGGCGACTGGGAGTTTAAGATCAACTCTATCGATTTGTTATCTGAAGTTAGGGACAAGCTAGCCAAATGCGTAACGATACAGATTCCATTGGAAAAGGTGACTGATGATTTGATGGGGCAAATTCATGAACTTTTGGAACATAACAGGCAGAATACGGAACACCAGCGTTGTCAGCTACTGTTTGAAATCTCAGATTGGGAACAAGGCGTGCGTATAAAAATGCCGTCTAAGAGTATCAAGATTAATCCTAATAACCACTTACTAGAACAATTGAGGATGTTGGATGTTAATCCAACGTTGAACTAATGTCATATTGGCACCCCTAAAGTTGAATGGCATTACAATTGATTATATATTTGTATAAATAAAAAAAGAATTATGGCTTTGGAAATTACAGATGCAAACTTCGAGGAAGTTGTATTAAAATCAGATAAACCCGTTTTGGTTGATTTTTGGGCAGAATGGTGTGGACCATGTCGCATGGTAGGACCATCAGTAGATGAGATCTCAAAAGAATATGAAGGAAAAGCAATCGTTGGTAAAGTAAACGTTGACAATAACCCTCAAATCTCTACTCAGTTTGGTATCCGCAACATCCCTGCATTATTGTACTTCAAAAATGGTGAGGTTGTAGATAAACAAGTTGGTGCTGTACCTAAATCTGTATTGGCAGGTAAATTGGATAAGCAGTTATAATAACTCAACATATATCAGTTTAAAAGCGTTCATAATCATGAACGCTTTTTTTATATTTACACTATGCAGAAACCTCATATTGAGCAACAAAACACTGAGTTTAGCAGTAATCTCGAATTGCTTGCTAAACAGGTGGTAGAAGGCTTTATCACAGGTTTGCATAAAAGTCCTTTCCACGGGTTCTCGGTGGAGTTCGCAGAGCACAGGTTGTATAACGTGGGTGATAACGTGAAGAACATTGATTGGAAGCTATTTGCGAAGACGGATAAGATGTTTAGCAAGCGTTACGAGGATGAAACAAACCTGAGGTGCCAGTTCGTTATAGATGCATCTTCCTCTATGTATTTTCCTTTGAACGCCTATAACAAGATTAAATTTTCTGTACAGGCAACGGCTTCTTTGATGTTTCTTTTGAAGAGACAACGAGATGCCTTTGGACTGAGCCTTTTTGCGGATCATTTATTACTAAATACCCCCGCTAAGTCTACTACAACCCACCAGAAATATCTCTTCACCCATCTTGAAAATCTACTGACGGCCGACAAAATGAACGTCGCTACCCACCTGGAGCAGGCGCTGCATCAAATAGCCGAACTGATTCATAAGAGATCTTTAGTGGTCATCTTTAGTGATATGCTCCATACGATACAGGATGATCAAAGCACGGAAGCGCTGTTTTCTGCTTTGCAGCATCTTAGATTTAATAAGCATGAAGTGGTGATCTTTAACGTCACCGATAAATCAAAGGAGGTGAACTTTGAGTTTGAGAACCGACCTTACGAGTTCGTCGATATGGAAACAGGAGCGAGTATAAAAGCCCATTCTTCCAAGGTTAAGGATGCATATCTGACTAGAATAGGGGAATATAGGCAGATGATTCAGCTCAAATGCGCGCAATACAAAATCGATATGATTGATGCCGATATTTCTGAGGGGTTTCATCCCGTTTTGCAGGCATATTTAATTAAGCGACAGAAAATGAGCTAGGAGGCGACTCAAGCAAACTTCTCGATATTTTTAAGGATAATACCACATGCTTCTTCTATTTCTTTAACGGTGATGATTAGCGGAGGCGCCAAACGCATCGAATTGCTGCAGTGCAAAAACCAATCACTGATATAACCATCCGCAATACATCCGTCGATGATCTTTTTGTTGGTTTCAAAACTGTCAAACTCTACCGCCAACATAAGTCCCTTACCTCTAACCGAATTGATCTTCGGGTGTACCAATAACTGTTTAAACAGTTCTCCTTTTGCAGTCACCTCTCTAACGATATCTTCTTCCACAATGGTTTGCAGGGTAGCTAGTCCAGCCGCACAGCTCACCGGATGGCCACCAAAGGTGGTAATGTGACCGAGGATTGGATTGGTAGCCAGAGATTGCATAATTTCTGTAGCACTAATAAAAGCCCCAATAGGCATACCGCCCCCTATGCCCTTGGCAAGTAATAAAATATCTGGTATGATGTCATAATGCTCAAAGCCAAACATCTTTCCAGTTCTACCGAATCCGCACTGAATTTCATCGAGCACAAGTAAGGTTCCTGTTTCTGTACATTTTGCCCTAAGCGCTTTGAAATAGGCGGGGTCTGCTATGCGTATCCCAGCCTCACCCTGAACGGTTTCCACAAATACTGCAGCCGTCCTTGTGGTGATTTTCTCGAGATCGGGAAGGTGATTGAACTGAATGAACTGTACATGGGGTAACAATGGCCTGTAAGCCTGTTTAAACTCTTCATTACCCATTAAACTCAATGCACCTTGGGTGCTGCCATGATAGGAATGGTTGCAGGCTATGAATTCTGTTCTATGAGTATAACGCTTTGCCAGCTTCATGGCGCCTTCTACAGCCTCTGTGCCCGAATTCACAAAATAGGTGCAATTTAAAGACGGAGGAAGAATGTCGGCAAGTGCTTTCGCAAAATCCACCTGTGGGCTCTGCACAAATTCTCCATACACCATGATGTGCATATATTTTTCAGCCTGTTCTTTAACAGCTTCCACAACTGCAGGATGGCAGTGGCCAACGTTGCTGACCCCAATACCGGCAATCAGGTCCATGTATTTCTTCCCATCCACGTCATACAAGTACATGCCACTTGCCTTAACAAATTCTAAAAGAAGGGGTTCTAATGTAGTTTGTGCGTTGTGTTGAAGAAATAACTGACGTTGTGTTAACATCCTTCAAAAATACGAAATGTTGCGCTAATCTCTCCCTTGAGGACGGTATTTAGCTAAGATTTCCTTTTTGAAAGCCTCTTGGGCACGGTAGAATTTTCCTACAATTTTGATCGGAAGACTTGATTTAAGTTTGTAATAGTACTTCTTGTCGAGGTTCAGTTCTCTTTGTTTAATATTGAAATCGTTCAATATCAGGATTTGAACTTCGCTGTCTGACAACTCCTCGATTTCGGCAATTTTTCTGAAGCTGATCATTTTTTGCATGCGCTCTTTGCGGAGTACCTGCTGCTCTGACTGCCATGCATTATAAATTGGCCAAAAGATCTTCGCTTCATCCGCAGACAATTCCAGCTTTCCAGTCAGATAAGTGACTTTGAAAGCCTCAATCTCCTTAAATCTATCCTGGCCATTTCGTTGGGCAGAGGAGAGGGAAGGAAATGTAAAAAGGAGCGCTATGATGATTAGGTATTTCATTGATAAAATATTAATATTCAGCAGTTAATTCGGTAGTTGAAAAGTTGGTTAGGATATAGTTTTCCAGATCTGCCTGATCTGCGGTAACCTGTTGTGAAACGCTATTAGCACCCTCGATGTGTTCTATAATTACATCTTCATCAATGTCGAACAACATTTGTTCCGTAGCAATATCTGCATAATTCACAGCCTGTTGAGGTTGCTCCTGGTTGAAATACACACCCAATCCAGCCACCAGCACAAAGCAGGCAGCCGATGCATATTTTAATAGGTTAGAGTGCCATAGTTTAATAATTCTGGAAGGGGCTTGGGTTTTTGCCAAAATATCAGACCTCATTTGGTCGAAATAGCCGTCTGGCACTTCAAAAGCATTCTCATTAGCAATTGCCTTTAAATTCTCCAGCGCAGCTTTGGCTTGAATGTTTGCCGAGAGCTCTTCAAAATAATTTAGTGGTACAGAAAAATCCCCGCTCTTTTGAAGGCCTGATAATGTAGGCGCTTCCTCTCTCCACTCTTCGTTTTCTATATTATTTCCCATTACGAATATATTGATGCTTTATTTGGCAAAAGGTTTAAAAGGTAATGTCATCATTTAGCATAAATGCCTCAACTTTTTTCACAGCAATGTGAAAGGAGGCTTTTAATGCCCCAACACTTGTTCCGGTAATCTCTGAGATCTCTTCATATTTGAGGTCGTCAAAGTATTTCATGTTGAAAATTAGTCGCTGCTTATCCGGTAGGGTCAATATGGCCTGCTGAAGCTTCATCTGGATCTTGTCGCCGTTAAAATAAGACGACGCTACTAAAGTTTCGCTGAGTTCAGAAGAAACTTCGTCCAACGGGGTATTCTTTCTTTGCTTCTTTTTGTTGAGGAAGGTAATGGATTCATTGGAAGCAATTCTGTAGATCCAAGTGTAGAGCTGAGAGTCGCTTCTAAACTTTTCCAGGTTCTTCCAAACCTTGATAAATACATCTTGAACAAGATCATCCGCATCATCATGGTCGATGACCAGACGCCGAACATGCCAATAGATTTTTTGCTGGTATTTAGTTAAAAGCAGGTTGAAAGCTTCATTCCGGGTTTTCTCGTTAGAGAATTTCTCTAGAATTTCTGAGTCCTCAACCTGCTTCATATATTCGTTTAGAGAGAATTACTTCTTAACTCTTTTCAATACTTTTTGAGCAGCTTCAACAATGTTCACACTGTCTAGTCCGTATTTAGTCATCAATTGATCAGGTGTTCCGCTTTCGCCAAAGCTATCATTTACTGCTACAAATTCTTGGGGAGTAGGTAATTCTGTCGACAATAATCTGGCAACGCTTTCTCCAAGACCACCAAATTTGTTGTGCTCTTCGCAAGTTACTACACAACCCGTTTTTTTCACAGATTTTAAAATAGCTTCTTCATCCAATGGTTTGATCGTATGAATGTTGATAATCTCTGCGTCAATACCCAATTCCGCAAGTTTCTCTCCCGCTTCAATTGCTTTCCAGACCATGTGTCCGGTAGCGATGATAGTTACGTCTATACCTTCATTTACCATCCATGCTTTACCAATCTCAAACTTTTGATCAGGATCTGTAAACACAGGTATAACCGGTCTGCCGAAACGAAGGTAAACAGGACCTTCATATTCTGCTATTGCAATGGTAGCTGCCTTTGTTTGATTGTAATCGCAAGTATTGATTACTGTCATGCCAGGAAGCATCTTCATCAAACCTATATCTTCAAGGATCTGGTGTGTTGCACCATCTTCACCCAAGGTTAAGCCTGCATGTGAAGCACAGATCTTTACATTTTTATCTGAATAGGCTACGGATTGACGGATTTGATCGTAAACCCTTCCGGTAGAGAAGTTAGCGAAAGTTCCCGTGAACGGAATTTTTCCCCCAATAGTTAATCCTGCAGCAATGCCGATCATGTTTGCTTCGGCGATACCGATTTGAAAGAATCTTTCAGGAAATTCTTTAATAAATGCATCCATTTTCAACGAACCCACAAGATCTGCACATAGTGCAACCACTTCCGGGTTTTTTTGGCCTGCTTCTAACAATCCTGCTCCAAAACCAGAGCGGGTATCTTTCTTTTCAGTGTATGTATATTTTTTCATTAGTTCTGTTCTTAGTAATCTTGAAGTGTGCTTGGTAATTGATTTAATGCTGATGCCAACTGCTCATCATTTGGAGCAGTACCATGCCATTTGTGCGAGCCTACCATGTAGTCTACGCCCATTCCCATTTGCGTACTCATCAAGTTTAAGATTGGTCTGCCTTTACCAGTTAACGACTTCGCATAGTGCAAAGCTTTAACAATAGCATCCATATCATTTCCATCAGAATTGATCACATGCCATCCGAATGCTTCAAATTTAGTTTGAAGGTTTTCTAAAGACAATACTTTCTCTGTAGGACCGTCGATTTGTTGTCCGTTGTAATCAATTGAAGCGATCAGGTTGTCCACTTTATTGAAGGGCGCATACATGATGGCCTCCCAGTTTTGACCTTCCTGAAGTTCTCCATCACCGTGTAGAGAGAATATGATAGATTTATCTTTATTTAATTTCTTAGCAAGTGCAGCACCAATTGCTACCGACATGCCTTGTCCCAAAGATCCCGAAGCAATTCTGATACCCGGAAGTCCTTCATGCGTAGTGGGGTGACCTTGTAATCTGGAGTTAAGCTTTCTGAAAGTTGCCAGCTCACTAACTTCAAAGTATCCTGATCTGGCTAGTACGCTATAAAAAACCGGAGAGATGTGACCGTTCGATAAGAAAAACATGTCTTCGTCTTTTCCCAACATGGTGAAATCGGAGGAGTGGTTCATCACTTCGAAATAAAGTGCAGTCATGAAATCGGCGCAGCCTAATGATCCGCCGGGGTGACCTGATTGGCAAGCATGTACCATTCTTACGATATCCCTTCTTACCTGGGTTGCGATGCCTTCTAATTCTTCTATTGTATGTTTCATTAACGTTTTTATTGGTTACTACAACAAACTTAGTAAAATTGTTATGATAAGTGTCATCCGGGGAGGTGAAAAATGGCCTTCAAAGGACAATCGGGTAATCGAGCATAATTTTGGATTAACCTAGCTGAATAAATTAGCGGTAAGGGCTCTGGATACCTTCATTAAGGTATATTCCAGTTAGTTGTACGAAAATTTAGTTTATCTTAAGGAGAAGAAAACAATCCATTACGAAAGGTGTAGATAGTACATCTATCAATGAAAATCAATATTATGAAAACAACACTTCTACGAAATGCTGCACTATCTGCAACATTCGCACTGGCACTTTCTGCGTGTTCCAGCAATTCGAAAACAACCGACTCGGCTGACACTACAGCCATGAAAACAGATACGTCAATGACCGACACGGCAACTGGGAAACCAGAGGATGTGAAACCTGTAGGTCCTGCGCCAGCATGGGGTCCGGCTATTAAACCACAAATGCAAGCAGTTATAGAAAAGCTGGCTAGCTATAAAGATAGGCCTATTCCTGAATTGACAGCTGTACAAGCCCGTCAAAATCATACGCCAACTGACGCGGTGATGGATCTGATGAAGGATAACAACATTCCAATGCCAGTATTTAATGTGGATACCGTAGGTAAAGAAATTCCTGTTCCAGGTGGCAATGTTCATTTGAGAGTTTATACTCCCAAAACAGGTAATGGACCGTTCCCTGTTATTGTATATTACCACGGCGGTGGATTTGTGATCGCCAATATTGACGTGTACGATGCCTCTGCAAAAGTTCTTGCCGACAAAACCGGAGCAATAGTAGTTTCTGTTGCTTATCGCCTTGCTCCTGAGAACAAATTTCCGACAGCGCACAATGATTCCTTTGCTGCCTATCAGTGGGTAGTAAAAAATGCAGCATCTATTAAAGGTGATCCTAACCTGATTGCTGTTGCAGGTGAAAGTGCTGGTGGTAACCTGGCGATGAATGTAGCCATAATGGCGCGTGATAAAGGCGTTGCAGCACCTAAACACATTTTAGCGGTTTATCCTGTTGCAGGTTCAGACATGAATACCGAATCTTATAAAAAGAACGCCGCTGCTAAACCGTTGGATAAACCGATGATGGGATGGTTTGTGAAGAACTATTTAAATTCAATGGCTGAAGGTAAGGATCCTAGAATCAATCTTGTTGCTGCCAATCTAAAAGGCTTACCTGCGGTAACTATTATCACAGCTGAATATGATCCCTTGCAGAGTGATGGAATGATGTTGGCCGACAAGTTGAAAGCTGCAGGTGTAAAGGTAGACACCAAAGATTATAGCGGGGTTACCCACGAGTTCTTTGGAATGGGCGCACTGGTACCGGAAGCTATGGAAGCAGAAATGTATGCTGTTGATCAACTTAAGAAAGCTTTTGGTAAATAAGCAGCTTTAAATTTTAGTTAATTTTTAAAATAAGGGTTCGGTGTAGAGATTTCTGTACCGAACCCTTATTTTTTTTGGCACTTTTTTATATTTTAGCAGAAGTTCCGTTAACAAATCAATCAAATCTTTATGACTGCTAAAAAATCCTTTAGCCCTATTGTAATAATAGGGGCATTATTCTTTGTTTTTGGTTTTGTAACCTGGTTGAATTCGGTTTTGATCCCATATTTAAAGATTGCATGTGAGCTCAGCAATTTTGAGTCCTACCTTGTGGCTTTCGCTTTTTACATTGCCTACTTTGTAATGGCCCTTCCATCCTCATGGTTATTAAAAAAGACAGGTTTCAAAAATGGCATGGCGCTTGGTCTTGTCATCATGGCTGTAGGCGCATTGTTATTTATCCCCGCCGCGCTATCTAGAACTTATCTCATTTTTCTGGTAGGCCTGTTTATACAGGGAACCGGGCTTGCTGTATTACAAACTGCCTCTAATCCATATATTACTATCCTTGGCCCCGTAGAAAGTGCTGCACAAAGGATAAGTATCATGGGAATCTGCAACAAGGTAGCCGGTGCCATTGCGCCTATCGTACTTGGTGCGGTGACCTTAAGTGATGCGGATGGCGTTAAGGCTAGGATTCTCCGAATGACGGCTTCAGAAAAATCACTGGAATTAGATGCTTTAGCACACAAGGTAATCCTGCCTTACGTCGCTATTATTCTTGTGCTTATCATACTGGCTGTTCTGACTTACCTTTCTGATTTACCTGAAGTGGATACAGAAAAAGAGGATGAACAGGTTGCTCTTGCAAATACCAACAAAACCAGTATTGTGCAATTTCCCCACTTACTTTTGGGTGCACTAACGCTATTTTTATATGTAGGTGTTGAAGTTATGGCTGGAGACACCGTAATTGGATATGCTTCAGCTCAAGGCATCGCATTATCATCAGCAAAGTTTTTTACTACTTACACTTTGATCAGTATGATCATCGGATATATTGTTGGAATACTCTGCATACCTAAATATTTTAATCAGCAAACTGCACTCAAGTTTTCTGCTATTTTGGGCGTGCTTTTGTCAGTCTGTGCAATCCTGTCAACTGGTTACGTATCTGTATTGTTCATTTCTCTACTCGGATTGGCAAACTCATTGATGTGGCCAGCGATATGGCCACTCGCCATCAATGGTCTGGGTCGATTTACAAAAACTGGTGCTTCACTGTTAATTATGGGGATTTCCGGAGGTGCACTCTTGCCACCCCTATACGGTTACCTTACCGATGCTGTGAACGCACAGCAAGCCTACTGGATCCTGGTGCCCTGCTATTTGTTTATATTTTACTTTGCAGCATACGGTCATAAAATCCGCCGCTAAAAGTTACGGTTGAAGGAAAATTCGGCTACTATTGCCGCCTCACATCAATTAATTTTCTCCCAAGAGTTCCAACACCTGAGCTGTCGAATTTTTGGTGTCAACTTTTGAAATGATATGAGCTATATTTCCTTCCTCATCGATGAGGAAAGTTTTGCGGTTGGTTCCCATATAGGTTTTACCATACATGCTTTTTTCTCCCCATACCCCATAAGCCTCAACGATCTGTTTATCGGTGTCTGCCAATAAGGTAAATGGTAAGCTATGCTTAGCAATAAATTTCTTGTGAGACTTCTCGTCGTCTACACTTACGCCCAAAACAACAATTCCCTTAGCGGTTAAGCCTTGGTAATTGTCCCTGAAATCACATGCTTCAGCCGTGCAGCCTGGAGTATCATCTTTCGGGTAGAAATATAAAACAACTTTCTTTCCTATAAAATGTGAAAGGCTTACATCGTTACCTTCCTGATCTTTTGCGATAAACTCCGGAGCCTTTTGGCCTTCTTTTAGTTCAGTCATTGTTTTATTTATAAAATGAAATTGAATACGTTTTACTATTGTCCTTCATGTCTTTCACCACCAATTCAAAGGTATGTTTGCCCTGGCCAGTCTGTTCATCAAAGGTATGCCAAAGAGATGCGGTTTTTGTGTCGAACTCCATCAGTACCCAACGCCCATCTATAAAGCCATTGAAGCTTTGAATACCAGATAAGTTGTCTCTCAACTTAAAGGACATCTTGCTTACACCCGACATGTTTTTACCATCGCTGATATTCTGCGGAAGAATCACCGGAGGAACGGTATCTACAGCAATGAAAAAGCTTCCGAAATTGCGTGGTTTTGCTTTCACAAATCCGTTCTCGTAGTAGCCGCCATGAGATGCCCTGCCTGAACTCACAATCAGCGCTTTGCTTCTTAGTTTTTCAGGTAGGTCAGCTGCATTGATCCATAGCTCCATACCTATGTGCAAAGGTGTAACGTTATTGTGAATCTGGTGCATAGCAGAATAAGCATTTCCAACTGGTTTGGGAAGGGTTTTGTAGCTAAAGTTCATGTCATTGTATAACGTTCCTTTAGGTAGCGTTAGCTTAATTTGATTGTTGCTAAATTCATTAACGGTGTCGTAAGGGAACCTAACGGTGCCGGGAGTCAAAACATCGGTATAGACTGCAGGCTTTGAATCTGCCTGCACATTGAATGATAGCCTGCTCTTATTCCCTTTGCCATCTGTAACTATATATTCCAACTCGTGAAGTTTACCGTCACTGAATTCGATACGGCCCTGGTTAACGAGGTTACTGTAGATTGATAGGGGGTTACCCGGATCAACAAAGCTCTTTTGTATACTTCGTTTGGTAGATAAATAGGTTGGATAATCAATATGAGAATTAATAGCTTTACTGTCTTCAAACTCAAATTTCTCCACAGAAGAGGTAAATACATGGTTCCCATCCAAGAGTAATTCAATAGAGTAGACACCATTCAGACCGGAGGCACCATTGTGGCGGTCTGTCGCTACAATACCAAAACCCACTTCGCCGGATAGACTTACGGTACCTGCTTTATAAGATCCCGCTGCTCCGGTAATGGCTAACGCTTGCTTTGGTATAAATTCACTGAAGGGCTTTTTATTAAGTCGGTAGGCGTATAGTGAATAGATCACGGGCGGAATGTTGTCAGGAATGTTCAATCCGAAAAGCTGGGGGTTTATGGTGGCCTCGGTCTTAGTATCCCTGATTTCAAAATGAAGATGCGGACCACCTGAGCTTCCTGTATTTCCACTGTAAGCGATGATGTCACCTTTGCGAACAGGTATGAGGAGTTCATTTGGGAAATCATCGATCTCATATGATTTCTTCTGATACTGAATGGATTTTACTTTTTCTGCAATCTTGGTATTGAACCGCGAAAGGTGACCATATACTGAAGTATAACCATTTTTGTGATTGATATATAATGCCAGTCCGAAACCACTGTTTTGAACCCTTAATCGCGAAATGTAGCCATCAGCGATGGCATAGACCGGGTACCCTATACGCTGGTTGGTTCTGTAGTCCATGCCGGAATGGAAATGGTTAGACCTCAACTCGCCGAAGGATCCCGCAAGCGCAGGTGGCACAATATCGAGCGGAGCTCGGAAGTCTACCAAGGGATATTTGTTTTCGCTAAATATTTGCTGAGCAAATGTTTGCACCGCCATGCACACCAGGCATAGTACAATTACTTTGAACTTTGCCATCTCTCTACTTAATATCGAAGTTCAACAGTTCCCTTCCATTTAGCGTGGCAAAAAGTTTATCACCGGCATGAACCTGACCAACGCCCTCAGGAGTGCCGGTAAAAATAAGATCTCCTTTTTTTAGAGTGATGTACTGCGACACAAAAGCAATAATGTTATTGTACGAGAACAACATCATGCTGGTATTGCCCTGTTGTCTGATCTCGTCGTTTATTTTGAGTTCAAAATCCAGGTTTGCCAGATCTGTAAATTCAGCTGTTGGGATGAAATTACTGACTGCTGCGGAATGATCGAATGCTTTGGCCAATTCCCATGGCAGTCCTTTTTCCTTATGTTCATTCTGGATGTCTCTCGCTGTAAAGTCAATCCCTAATCCGATTTCCTCATAGTATTTTTGAGCAAATTTCTCGGAAATGTGTTTTCCTTCTTTGCTGATTTTTAATACTACCTCCAGTTCAAAGTGAATGTTGTTAGAAAAGTCAGGGATATAAAAAGCCTTGTTGTCTTTCAGTAACGCGGTATCCGGTTTTAAAAAAATCACTGGTTTACCAGGAACTGGATTGTTAAGTTCTTTAGCATGCGCCGCATAGTTGCGCCCAATAGCAATAATCTTCATGAAATGTGTTTTTACGAAAGTAGTAAATCTATTATAGAACGGAAATTCTCTTTACTACAGTTTCTGAGCCAGAAATAATTTTCAGAAAGTAAATTCCAGGATTTAAGCGATCAGGAATGTTATAGGTTTTGGTTTGCTCTCCAGCCGGTATACGCTCATTGGCTAAGGTAACTACTTCATTTCCTAATAGGTCCATGATCTTTACTGAGAAATTAGATTCCCTATCCATCCTTACCAATAGATTTACCTGATCTTCCACGGGATTGGGATAAACTTTCAGTACAGCTAAAAGCTTGTCTTGTTTGTTTGGGAGTGCAGATATTGTCTTGGAGCTTATAGCTGCCTCAGCATAGGGAATAAAACCAAAGTTGTATCTGGGCTTGTAGCTCTGAACAGAACCCTTAATTAATGGAGTGCTGAAAAGCTTCTTATACCTGCTATTGTTGATTGTACTGTCTGGTTTTTGAGCAAAAACAGCAACACTGGTCGAAATACAGATGCCGAGGAGACAAAAGGTATTCAGAAAAAGCGTAATAACTGGTTTTATACTCATATAGATGGAGTCAAAAATATAAATAATTAAACAATAAAATCAAGGTTTTTGTTCAATATTTAATCTTTTAACAATATTTAACAAGTTATTACGTTTGAAGTTCCATTTGGCAGATTGGGCCAAGCATAGCTAACTTCCTAAAAAGATATTTTGCTGCGTAATTCCTCGAAATTAAGCTAATTTTGCCTCAAATGAAATTATCGTGACAGTTCATAAAAAATTAAATGCCTTAACCGCAGGAGGTCTTCTTGTTAGCTTAGGTATTGTTTACGGTGATATTGGTACATCTCCGCTCTATACGCTAAAGGCTATTTTTAATGCTGCAGTTTCAGGCGGACAAACGGTCGATGTGAATCTCGTATTGGGAGCCTTATCTTGCATTATATGGACCTTAACCTTACAGACGACTCTAAAGTATGTTGTAATAACTTTAAGGGCGGATAATAAAGGTGAAGGTGGCATCTTTTCCTTGTACTCTCTAGTCCGCAAAAAAGCAAAATGGTTGGTTATTCCAGCGGTAATTGGCGGCTGTGCGCTTCTGGCTGATGGGATAATTACTCCAAGTATTACTGTAACGTCCGCAATAGAGGGCTTGCAGCTTAAGTTTCCCACCGTAAGTGTAATTCCTATTGTGTTGGCAATCATCACCCTATTGTTCATTATTCAACAGTTTGGAACCGACCTGGTAGGAAAGCTCTTTGGTCCCGTTATGTTTCTTTGGTTCGGAGCGTTAGGCGTCCTTGGCTTTTTATATGTACTGCAGGACATCAGTATTTTAAAAGCCCTCAACCCTTATTATGCTTATAATTTGCTGGTTAATAATCCTATGGCTTTATTGATCCTTGGTGGTGTATTTCTATGTACCACCGGAGCGGAAGCATTATATTCTGATATGGGCCACTGTGGTAGAAAAAACATCAGGGTAAGTTGGATCTTCGTTAAGGTTACGTTGATATTAAATTACCTTGGCCAGGGTGTATGGGCCATTCACCATGGGAATTATGATGCGAGTTTAAATCCATTCTTTGAGATTGTTCCCGCTAAATATCTCCTTGCCATGGTCGCGTTGGCTACCTGTGCAGCAGTAATTGCTAGTCAGGCAATGATCACTGGTTCGTTCACGCTGATATCTGAGGCGGTTAGGCTCAACCTCTGGCCGAAAGTGAGGATCAACTATCCAAGCAACCAGAAAGGACAAATCTATGTGCCTTCCATCAATTGGATTTTGTGGGCTGGCTGTATAGGAATCGTATTGATCTTTGAAAGCTCAGGTGCAATGGAAGGTGCTTACGGTCTTGCCATCAATCTCACATTCCTGGCAACAACCATTCTTGTGGCATTCTACATGAAACGCAAGAAGATACCAATGTATGTTATCGTGATTTTCCTGACCGTCTATTTACTTTTGGAACTTACCTTCCTCATTGGTAATATGGCTAAATTCTTCCATGGAGGTTGGGTCACTGTATTGATCGGCTCATTCTTATTTACCATTATGTGGAGTTGGTATGTAGCCAGAAAGATTAAAAATCGATTCGTAAAATATGTAGAGATTGAGGATTATTTCCAGATCATTAATGAATTGAGTAGCGATGAATCCGTGCCAAAGTATTCTTCTCAATTGGTTTATCTAACCAGTGCGAACTTCAAAACTGAAATAGAATCAAAGATCATTTACTCCATTATTCAAAAGGAGCCCAAGCGAGCAGATATCTATTGGTTGGTTCACGTTGACGTAGTGGACGAACCCTATACAAGAGATTACAAGGTGGAATTTCTGATTCCGGGAAAATTGATTAGAATCGATTTCAAATTGGGCTTCAGGGTAGAACAACGTGTAAACCTGTTGTATCGAAAAGTGATTGAAGAACTTGTGAAAAACGGTGAAGTAGATATTACTAGTCAATATAAGTCCTTAAACAAGCATAAGATAGCAGGAGATTTCAGATTTGTATTGCTGGAGAAACACCTGTCCAAGTTCTCAAAACTCAGTTTCTACGAACGAAGTATCATGGACTACTATTTTGTGCTGAAAAAAATGAGCCTTTCAGAAGAGAGAAGTTTCGGCTTGGATTCCAGCTACGTTGATGTGGAAAAAGTTCCACTGATTTTTGTTACGCCTGATGATATTGAACTAAACAGGCTTGCAACTTAATTTATAAACCCTTAATTATGTTAAAAATAAAGGCAGGTATGCTATTCATTTTATTGATTAGCACACTAAGTCAGGCGACTGCCCAGCGCTTTGATAGAACAGCTCTTGAGAAGAACAATAACAAAGTAATTACAAGAGCCTATTCAGTCAGCGTGCGGATGTGGGGTTTTGATACCCTACGTAATGCACAGAACAGTGGACAGTTTAGTGGCGTGGTGGTGAGTGAAGACGGTTACATTCTGACTGTGGCGCATGCTATTCTTCCCGGTCAGACGTATAAAGTTTTTTTTCCGGATGGAAGGGAAACTATCGCTGTTGCATTGGGTAGAATTGGGTTCAAAGACAAGGACAATATGCCTGATATGGGGATGATGAAAATTATTAAGACAGGAACATGGCCTTTTGCGGAAATTGGCTGGTCATCAAGTCTGAAAGTTAATTCACCTTGTCTAAGCATTTCTTATCCTGAGACGCTGAGTCAGCGTTTGCCTACGGTTAGATTTGGTCGTGTTGTCGAGGTGCTAAACCAATGGGGCTTTATTCAATCCAGCTGCATCATGGAGCCTGGAGATTCGGGTGGTCCTATGTTTGATGAATTGGGAAGAGTGGTGGGATTGCATAGCAGATGTGATGTAACGGAAGATGCAAATTTAGAAGTGCCAATAGATCTTTATAGAGAATACTGGGCAGCGCTACAGGTACAGAAAGATTATGATTCTTTGCCTAACATAAAAAGTAAGCTGCCGAAAGATCCTAAAGCAAATCATATTAAGCCAATTGCCGGACTCGCTAAATTGCCAGAGATATTTAAGCCTGAATTCTCAAATTACAGCAACTATGCCGTCAAGGTATCTAGTTTCTTGAAAGGGAAAAATCAGTCGGTGATGGGGACAGTAGTTTCCATGAAAAGTCTGCTGATGAATGGACCAGATAACCTGAACGTAATTATTATTAGCAAAAATTCCATGGTCGGCGTCAATCCGACGGTGGAGTTGCCGCTTGGAGGCCAAACAAAGGCCTCCGTACTGTTCAGAGATCAGCATAATGATATTGTGGTCATGGAGATAGGAGACATCCGTAGACCTTCTATAGATCTCGATAAGTTAATGCTGTCAGACACGCTTGGATTTGCTGACCTGGGTAAGTTTTTGTTCTCGGCTCTTGATTCTGGAAAACTTAAAGTGGGAGTTGCCGGGAGTGGTTATTTTAATCAACCAAGGAAATTCAGTTCTGGTTACTTTGGAGCGTCCGCCAACTTCCTTAAAGAGCGGATTATTCTAACGCGTATGGCAGAAGGTAGTCCTGCTGCGCAAGGAAAGCTGCAGCTAGGAGACGACATCACGGGGATCAACAAAGTTCCGATTAGTCGGCCGGAGCAATATGGTGGAGAATTGATGAAGTATTCTGATGGTGATACGATTAGCATACAATTGATCCGGGCTGGACAGTCTTTAGATTTGCCGATTGTGCTTACGAATCGTCCACGAGCACCTAACGAGCATGCTGCAGAAAGGTTTGCTGGCGGAAAGAGTTCTATTCTTGACGGATTTGACCGTGTATTTTCCCAGGATGGCATTGTTAGGCCGGAGGAATGTGGAGGTCCGGTATTCGACGCAAAAGGAAAATTCTATGGTATTAATATCGCAAGATTTAGTCGGACCACCACACTGGTCTTACCCGCGGATGTCATCAAGAATGTGTTGCAGCAGTTCATGATTCGGTCGAAGTCTTAGGGGCCTTGCGTAACCCTTGCTTGCCCCCCTCTAGGGCATCGCTAGGGCAATTAGCCCTAGCGATGCCCTAGAGACCCCCTGGAGACGCCCTATGAAAGCCCTAGAGACCCTTAATAAATGCCAGTGTATTATGCTGAAATAGCTTTACACAGTAGAACTAAATTAGTGTTCCATTTATTGCAGTGGTTCGTACTAGATAACTATACGTTAAATCGAAGTAATTCGAATCAAAGTTCGATGCTGGACTTATAAAAGATTGTGTTTGAAAGGTATTTTAACAGATTGTTTAATTAAAAAGGCTCCGGGGAGGAGCCTTTATTGTAGGGTTTCCAACCAAACAATTTTAGGGATAAGTAGGAGGGATAAAAATATTCAGTCTTTTCAATGAATACTCTTTATTGAAGTCTAATGTAGATAAATATTCTCATACTGTAGATTAAAATATAAAATATTTTGAAATGGGGAATATATTCTACATCCTTCACAGTAGTCTTTACAAGCTTGCGCGTTCCCCGTTTAGTTTGCTATGCCTATAACCATACATAAAATAGACTACCAAACCAATGATGAGCCAAATCCCGAAGCCTATCCAGTTGGATATTCCCAGTTCACACATCATGTATAAGCAGCTGATCAATCCAAGCACAGGAATCAAAGACAGATTTTTCGTGATGCAGTAGTAGGTGATGACTACGCAAATAATCAGAAATATCCACATCGGAATTTTATGTTTGAACAAGCCAAATCCACTCTCATACTTGCGTTCAGTACTGAGCTGTGAGCTGGTCATGAAGTTCTCGTACTGATCCGGAGATAAGTTGTTTAGATAAAGCTCGGCATCATTGCTTTCTCCGGTTTGATGAAGTTTGACTTGATTGGCCTTAATCTCGCTTTTTACAGCTGCCAGTTCATTCTCGTTTAATGACGTCAAAAATGTTACAGGTTCATAGACCCTTGGCTTATTAAATATGAAGGCTGTTGTTTCTGTTTTGTAGAAATTTAAAGCAAAGACAATTGCTGCTATAAATGCAACCGGAACAATGTATTTTGAATTTGCGTATGGAATCTTGAATTTACCTCTTTGAATATCCGGCTTGTTTTGGAGTACCAATACTCCTGCACACACCAAAACAAAGGCGAATAAAGTTCCTATGGAACAGAGGTCGGTAACAATGGTCAGGTTCATGAACAATGAGGGAACTGCCACTACAAAACCAACAACTATCGTTGCAAAAGAAGGGGTTTTGTATACAGGATGGATCCTTGAAAAAGCTTTAGGCAATAACCCGTCACGACTCATGCTCATCCAAATACGGGGTTGTCCCATCTGGAAAACCAATAGTACACTGGCCATCGCAAAGACGGCACTTACAGCGATGATCCCACTCATTAACTTCAAGTCAATCTGATCAAAAACAAATGCCAATGGATCCCCAACGGCTAAAAGTTTGTAATTCACAATTCCGGTAAGAACGAGCGCTATTGCTACGTACAGTACCGTACATATAATAATTGCCCACATCATTCCTCGTGGGAGGTCACGCTGCGGGTTTTTGCATTCTTCTGCTGTTGTGGAAATGGCATCAAAACCGATGTATGCGAAGAATACTGCGGAGACCCCCTTCAATACCCCTGATACGCCGTTTGGCGCAAAGGGATTCCAGTTCGACGTATCAACATAAAATACGCCCACGGAGAGGACTAGCAAGATCACGGCAAGCTTGACAATTACCATGGCATTACTGGCATTTTTTGATTCTTTCATGCCACGATACACCAACCAGGTGATAAAGATGATAATCGCTAAGGCAGGGAGATCAGCCACTACATGAAAACCTCCGATCTGGGGTGCCGTATTCCATGCATTGTTCGCGATACGGGTAACATCGTCCAAATCGCCATAGCTTTTTCCCGCGTTTATCAACGCATCTGCATGCGTATGACCGTTAAATGCAGACAGATAATCCATGGTCATCCAATCCGGTAAGTTAATGCCGTTTATGTTGAGTGCAGGTATTCGAATGGAGGAGAGTAGTCCGGTAAAGTAGTCCGACCATGATATGGCAACCGTAATGTTTCCAATGGCGTATTCCATGATGAGGGACCAGCCAATGATCCAGGCCACCAATTCACCAAAGGCTACATAGGAATAAGTATAAGCGCTACCAGATACAGGTACCATAGAGGCAAACTCAGCATAGGCAAAAGCAGCAAAGCTACAGGCAACTGCGGTAAAGATAAAAAGAAAGATTACGGCAGGGCCACCGTCGGCACTGGCTTTGCCTATCGTGCTAAAGATACCTGCTCCAATAATTGCAGCGATTCCAAAGGCAGTTAGGTCTCTTACACCGAGTGTTTTGTGTAGAGAAGACCCATGGTCACCGTAGCCTTTTTCCGCATCCGCAAGGATTTTTGTAATCGATTTCTTTCTAAAGAGTTTTTCAAACATACAATATTGATAAAGTTTGGTTGGAATGGTCAAACTTAAAGAAATACTTGCTAACTATCCTAGTTTCTGCAGTTCATCTTTAACAAAAGCAGCTAATTCCTCTACATAACTTAAGCTAAAATCGAATTTTATGCCTGCGGTTTCATAGATTTCATTAATTGGCTTGCTGTAGCCAAGAGAAAGTGCATCAAGATATTGCTGCAATGCTTTTTCCGGGTTTTCTTTGTAGTTTTTCCAGATGGCAATGGCTCCTAGTTGGGCGATCGCATATTCTATATAGTAAAATGGCACCTCAAAAAGGTGAAGTTGTTTCTGCCAAACATTTGCGAACTCTTTCTCCAGTCCATCCCAGCTGGTGAAGCCATGACCAAAGCGCGTATAGATTTGTTTGAAAGCCTCTTCTCTGTCTGCCGCGTTGTGTCCCGGATTGGTATAAATCCAATGCTGGAACTGGTCAATAACAGCAACCCATGGAAGCGTTTTCAATACATCAGTCAATTGCTCTTTTTTAGCACGGACGAGGTCTTCTTCGTTGTCAAAATAAAGATCCCAGTTGTCCATAGAAATCAGCTCCATACTCATAGAAGCCAGTTCTGCTACTTCAGATGGACAATGCTTAAAGTCATTTAACTCCAAATTGGCAGTTAAAAAGGTATGAATCGCGTGACCACCTTCGTGAACCATGGTAGTGAGGTCCCTCAAGGAATTTGCAGAGTTCATGAAAATAAACGGTGCACCTGTCTCTGCTAATGGGTAGTTGTAGCCTCCCGGTGCCTTGCCTTTTCTGCTTTCCACATCGAAAAGGTTGTTTGCTTTCATGATCGAAAGTAGCTGTCCTAATTTTGGATTGATGGCATTGAAACAAGCAATGCTTTTATCGATTAGCTCTTCGCCATTCTTAAATGGTTTTAGCGCGGGTTTTCCAGAAGTACTTACTTCCATGTCCCATGGTTTTAATTCTTCCAAACCGAGAAGTTCTGCTCTTTTTTCAGCTTGGTCCCTTAAAACGGGAACTATTTGTTTTTCAATTGCTTCATGAAAATGATAACAGTCCTGAGGCGTATAGTCGAATCTTCCCAGCGCCTGGAACATATAGTCTCTATAGTTCTCGAATCCGGCATTGAGTGCAACTTGATGACGCATTGCGATCAACTCGTCAAAGAGTATATTTAATTCGTCTTTATTGACAAGACGCCTCTGTTGAATGGTCTCCCAGGCCTGTTGCCTCACTTCTCTGCTTACGTCTTTAACGAAATTCGCAGCCTGTTCTAGAGTATATTCCTGATCATTGATCATTACGCTCATAGATCCGGTAATGGCCTGGTATTTTTGTTGCGCTACCTGGAGGTTGGTAAGTAATGCTACGTTTTCCTCGCGATACAACTCTATCGCCTTTTTTATAGCGCGAATAAAAACGAAATATTTATCGTGATCCAGCTCATCGATGAAAGGGCTGTCGTTGAACTTCTGATTTAGTTTGTTGGCGACCGGTGATATTTTTGGTTCAATTTCAGTTGCGAAATACTGGAAATCTTTAACCAAAGCCTCATTGGTCGTGTCGCAACTCATTTTTATATATCTCCAGGCAAAATCCTCTTCTAATGCAGCCTCTAGTTCGCTTTTGTCCCGCAACCATTGCTCCAGCTCCTGAACGTTATCGATGTCACGCAAAAGGAGCTCGTTAAGGATTGGTTCAAGAGTTTCCCATTTCATCTCCAGTTCTTGTGGGATGTAATTTCTTTTCTTTTGGGGTATGGTAAGGTCGATCATGTTTATAGATTAAAATTAGTTCTTAAGAGGGCGTCAACTAAAAAACAAAGGGCAAAAATGACAGAAGCGTATCCGTTGGTTGTCGCGAAAGCTTTGTTTACTTTACTAATATCATTTGGTTTCACCAGCAAATGCTGATAAATGAGCATGGCACAAAAGAATGCGACACCTATATAGTATACGAAACTAAAACTGGTGAAAAGGATAGGCAAGATTACGCTGAGCGCAGCGCCCACATGGAGCGCTACGGAAAGGTTTAACGCATTTTTGCGACCTAAGGCTGCGGGAATGGAATGCAACTGCTCTTCTTTATCGAATTCCTCATCCTGCAGGGCATAGATAATGTCGAAGCCACTTACCCAGAACAGTACAGCCAAAGAGTAGAAAATAGGAACGATATTAAAGACACCTGTTACTGCTATATACGCGCCAATAGGTGCCAGTGCCAACCCTAACCCTAGTACCAGGTGGCATAAGGCCGTGAATCTTTTTGTATAGCTATAAAATAGGACCACAAACAATGCAATAGGTGAAAGGTAAAAACACAGTGGATTGATAAAGTAGGTGGCGACTACAAACAGCACGCAATTGGCAATCACAAAGATTAGCGCTGAACTGGCTGAAACTTTCCCTGCGGGAATGTCACGCATCTGTGTTCTAGGGTTTTTTGCGTCAATGTTTCGGTCTAAATACCTGTTGAATGCCATCGCTGCATTTCTGGCAAAGACCATACAAAATAATACCAGAACCAGTAATGACCAATTGAATGGGTGTGGTGTGGTAGTTACGCCCAGAAAGAAACCGATCATGGCAAAGGGCAATGCGAATACAGAATGTGCAAACAGTACAAGTGAGAAGTACTTTTTCATTTATAGAATATTAGTAATCTTCAACTGGGGTTAAAATTGGCATAGCGAAGTCAAGATTGACATCATCAATAAACTGAAGGATCTCATCGCGCCCTGCACCTTTTTCTGCTGAAGTAATAAAGTAAGGAGGGATTTCTTCAAACCAACCTCCAAGTGCTTTCTTGAATGCTTCTACATTCTGTTTTGTTTTTACAGTAGATTGTTTATCGGCCTTGGTGAATGCTAAAGCAAATGGAATTTGTATTTCTCCCATCCAGCAACAAAATTCAAGGTCGATTTTCTGAGGTTCAATCCTGCTGTCTATCAGTACAAAAACACATTGTAAGCTCTCTCTCTTGGTGATGTAATTTCTAATGAACTTTTCCCATTTCTCCCTACTGCTTTTGGATACCTTAGCGTAGCCATAGCCTGGAAGATCGACGATATACCACTTTTCGTTTATAAGAAAATGGTTAATAAGCTGTGTTTTACCAGGCCTCTGAGATGTTTTTGCTAGTCCATGCTGATTGACCAGCATATTGATAAGGGACGATTTGCCAACGTTTGAACGACCTATAAATGCATATTCAGGCATGTTGGCTGTTGGTAGGGCAGAAACTTTTGTATTGCTACAAATAAATGTTGCCGTTTTTATAATCATTTGACAAAGGTAGAAAATTAGTTTTCAACAATACTTATCTTTGGCGCTTACTATGAACGAAAACATTACTCCATATCATTCTAAAACTGCGACAAAGAAAGAACAGGTTGCCAGCATGTTCGATAATATCTCTGGTACTTATGATTTCCTGAATCATTTTATGTCTTTGGGTATTGATATCATATGGCGTAAGAAAGCGATTAGAGAGCTCTTGTCTATCCAGCCTAAAGTAATGTTGGATGTTGCTACTGGCACCGGGGATTTTGCTTTTGAGGCCATTAAGATCTTAAAACCGGAGCAGATTATTGGTGTTGACATTTCTCAGGGCATGTTGGATGTTGCCGTTAAAAAGATTAACGAGCGAAAACTTCAGGAGGTATTTTCCGTAGCATTAGGAGACTCTGAGGGGCTACAGTTTCCAGATGATAAATTTGACGCGATCACCGTCGCATTTGGTGTGCGCAACTACGAGAATTTAGAAAAAGGGTTGGCAGACATGTATCGTGTACTAAAACCGGGAGGCAAGATTGTTATTTTGGAATTTTCAAAACCACGTGCTTTTCCAATCAAACAGGGATACAACTTTTATTTTAAACACATCACTCCGTTGTTGGGTAAACTTTTCTCGAAAGATGAACGGGCTTATAGCTATCTGCCTGAATCTGTAGCTGCTTTCCCGGATGGCAATGATTTTGTACGGTTGATGAGCAAAGTTGGCTTTACAGGTGCTAAAGATAGAAGATTGACGTTTGGGGTTAGCGCTATTTATACAGGTATAAAGTAACGGTATGAAGTTAAGTCTGAAGTTAACGTTGTTTTTCATGTCACTTTCTACACTTGCCAGTGCGCAAAATTGGGGTGGCGGCGTTGATGACGAACCATTACACTTTGGTTTTACCTTTCAGTATATCTCTTCTGAATTCAAGATCCTTAAAAAAGCCAACTGGCAGAATCCCTATTCAGACGCTGAAGACTCAGGTAGTTCTTCTTTACGCTCGATATCTTCTACACCATCTGCCGGATTCGGGATTGGTTTTGTGGTGAACAAGCGGTTGGGAGAAAACGCGGATCTCAGGTTTACACCAGTGTTGGTATTTAATGATCGGTCGTTGACTTATGAGTATTTTAATAGCAACGACAACAACATCAAAAAGGTTCAAACTACGCTGGTTGAATTTCCCCTTGGGATTAAGATTAAATCCAATCGAAGAAATAATTACAGGGCTTATATCCTTGGTGGCGCTAAATATTCTACAGATATTTCTTCAAAGAAAAAAACCAATAACGCGCTTCAAACTGATCCTATGAGCAAATTCGTGAACAATGAGCGGAAATACCTTTCCTATGAAGCGGGCTTTGGGCTGGATCTTTACTTTGAATACTTCAAGATGTCGCCGGAAATTAAGCTTTCCTATGGTACAAGTAATGCCTTGATTAGTGAGCCCACCCGTTATGCGGCTCCTATTGATAAGCTGATGCTCCGTCATGTGACTTTCAGTTTATTTTTCGAATAGGCGCTACTTTCAAAAAAAGTATAGATTTGTTCAATATTCATAAATACTTATGGCAAAAATTGCATTAATTACGGGCGCCACATCAGGTATTGGTGCTGCTTGTGCGCATCTATTTGCTGCGCAAGGATATACACTCGTATTGGTTGGCAGGCGTGATCAGCTTTTGCAGGAAATTGGCAAAAAGTTAGCCGATAAATATGCTGTTGAGGTCAAAACTGTTGTAGCTGACGTGAGAGATCAGGAAGATCTTTCCTATAAGCTGGAGATATTGCCTCAGTATTTAAAAAAGGTGGATGTACTAATTAATAACGCAGGGCTTAGTCAGGGGCTGGATCCAATAGATAAAGGGAGTATCAGCGACTGGGATACCATGATTGATACGAATGTTAAAGGGCTATTGTACGTCACTAAGATAGTTTCCAATTGGATGATTGCTCATCAGGCGGGTCATATCATTAATATTGGCTCCATCGCCGGCCAGGAGGTTTATCCGAACGGTAATGTGTATTGCGCGACCAAGCATGCTGTTGACGCCTTAAATAAGGGAATGCGTATTGATTTGTTGCCTCACGGGATTAGGGTGACTGCCATAAACCCTGGGATGGTAGAGACCGAGTTCTCAGTGGTAAGATTTAAAGGCGACGAAAGCCGGGCCAAGAAAGTTTACGATGGGTTTGAACCGCTGGTTGCTGATGATATTGCTGAAGCAATTTGGTTTGTGGTGAGCAGGCCAGGCCGCGTAAACATTAATGATATGCTTATCATGCCAACTGCTCAAGCTGCTGCAACCATCATCAATAAAAAATAGATTATACGAATTATATGATATCGACAACAATAGATCAAGAAATAAAGCAGGCTATGCTTGCTAAAAATCAAGTTAGGCTTCGTGGACTTCGCGCGATTAAGGCTGCACTCTTACTGGCGAAAACTGAAAAGGGAACAGCAGAAGAGATTACAGAGGAATCTGAGCTGAAGATCTTACAGCGCTTGGTGAAACAGCGCAAGGAGTCTGCCGATATCTACAAACAGCAGGGCCGTGAAGATTTGAGTCAGATCGAAGAAGAAGAAATAGAAGTGATTGCTGGGTTTATGCCAAAGCAGCTGGATAGGGCTGAAATAACAGCCATTATTGCAGAACTGATCAAAAGTTCTGGTGCTGGTTCTGTAAAGGAAATGGGTAAGGTTATGGGTTTAGCTAACAAGGAGTTGGCGGGTAAAGCTGATGGAAAACTAATTGCTGAAATTGTGAAAGAACAATTGGCATAAATTGTGATGCTGTTGAACTAGGCACACAATTAATGCTTTTTTTTACATTAAATTAAATTTAGTCTACTAACTTAGTGGCTATACTTACCTCAATCAAATGAAATACGAAGTAATCGAAGATAATGGGTTTAAATATGTTGAAGCCGGAAAAGGTGAAACCCTGGTATTACTTCATGGATTAATGGGAGAGCTCAGTAATTGGGAGCCGGTGATTGATCACTTTAAGGATCAGTATCATATCCTGGTGCCTATATTACCAATATATGAACTTCCAATATTGACGCTTGGCGTTAAAAGTCTTTCAAAATACGTACATCGATTTATAAAATATAGAAAGCTTGGTCAGGTTGTGCTGATTGGCAATTCACTGGGTGGTCATGTTGGATTGGTTTTTACTGCCGCCCATCAGGAACATGTTAAAGCATTGGTGCTAACCGGCAGTTCTGGTTTGTACGAAAATGCTTTTGGTGGATCTTTTCCAAGAAGAGAGAGCTACGACTACATTAAAGAAAAGGTAGAGTTTACATTTTATGACCCGGCAACAGCGACGAAAGAACTGGTTGACGAGGTTTTTAAAACAGTAAATGAGCGGTCAAAGGTAATCAGGATTCTGGCATTGGCTAAATCGGCCATTCGTCACAATATGTCCAAAGAGCTGTCGAGAATTACTATTCCTGTTTCCTTGATTTGGGGAAAACAAGATAAGGTTACTCCGCCGGAAGTGGCAGATGAATTCCATCAACTGTTACCGAACTCGGAATTGAACTGGGTTGACCTTTGCGGGCATGCCCCGATGATGGAGCGCCCTGAAATATTTAATGAATACCTGGATAAGTTTTTAAACAGAATATTATTGAAATAAATGTTAGCATCTGAACTCATATCTAATTCGATCCCGCCCCTAAAGACTTCTGACACCATTCAGAAATCATTAGAAAGGATGACTGAGTTCAAGCTATACCATTTGCCAATTGTTAATGAGACCCAGTTTTTAGGGCTATTGGCAGAAGATGATTTGGTAGAGGCACGTGACATGGATCAGCCTATTGGAGCTTTGGCATTACCGATGCTGAATGCATTTGTTTATGAGGACGCGCATATTTACGACATCATCAGGCTCTTCCACCAGCTCAATCTTTCCATCGTTCCGGTTTTGGATTATAAGAAAAACTATCTTGGGATGATTTCGATTAATGATGTATTGGGTTATACTTCAGATATCTTCGCGGTAAGTGAGCCCGGGGGGATTGTGGTATTGGAAATCGGGAATCGAAATAACTCTTTGTCTCATATGGCACAAATTGTGGAGGCTGACAATGCTCAAATCCTTTCTTCCTATGTGCAGTCTTTCCCTGACTCCACCAAATTGGAAGTGACTTTGAAAATCAACAAGACAGAGCTTTCCGGTATTATTGCTTCTTTTGAACGCTATAGCTACCAGGTGAAGGCAGTATTTAACAGCACAATTGCTGACGACGGTACGGAAGACAGATATAATTCTTTCATGAATTATCTAAACGTTTAATTAATGATCGCAATTTACGGCAGGGAATTTAACAACAGTGTTTTACCGTTTGTACAAGAAGTATTCAATGTTTTACAGGAATACGATACCCCTGTATTTGTATATAAGAAATACCTTGATTTCATCAATGACAGGATCAAACTACCAGGGAACATCATCACCTTTGAAACACATGTGGAGCTGACTGGCAAAGCTGATGTACTGATTAGCCTTGGTGGTGACGGGACTTTACTCGATACGCTGGCGTTGGTTCGTGATTCGGGTTTACCTGTAATTGGGATAAATTTTGGTCGGCTTGGTTTTTTAGCCAGCATCAATAAGGATGAAATCAAAAAAGCGATAGCGGCGCTGCAGAACAAAGATTATTCCCTGGACAAAAGGACATTGTTGACTATAAATTCTAAACAGGGTTTATTTGGTGAAGCTAACTTTGCGTTGAATGACATCACCATCCATAGAAGGGATAATTCTGCCATGATGATCATTCATGCCTATATGAATAATGAGTTTGTGAATTCTTACTGGGCAGATGGGCTAATCATTGCAACTCCTACCGGTTCCACAGCCTATTCATTGAGTTGTGGTGGACCAATTATTTTTCCAGGCTCACAGAATTTTGTAATTACTCCAATAGCTCCACATAACCTTAATGTAAGGCCACTTATTATTCCTGACGATGTTTCTTTAACCTTTGAGATTGAGGCACGAAGCTCCAAATTCCTGGTGTCTTGTGATTCAAGGACTGAAACTGTAGACAGATCAGTTAAAATCACTTTAAATAAAGCGGCATTTCATGTAAATTTGATCCGTTTGAATAACGAAAGTTACTTGACGACCCTACGAAATAAACTTCTTTGGGGTATTGACACCCGAAATTATTAATTATGCAACAAAGGCTGCGGTCCATCTTCTTGTTGATGATTTTATGCATTGCTACCACTTTGCAGGCTCAGGTTCTAGAAGTTGGTATAGGGGGAGGGGCCGCGGGCTACATTGGAGATCTGAATCAAAACAATAATTTTAAAGTTAGTGGTGTATCGGGTGGGGCTTATTTTAAGGCCAACTTAGATCCATACTGGGCGATAGGGCTGCATTATAATTACGGAAGAATTAAAGCAGATGATGCAAAGAGTTCTAACGAGCAGTTCAGGGCACGTGGACTCAACTTCAATAGCGATCTTCATGAGCTTAGTTTGCAGGCAGACTTCAACTTTCTTGAATATTTTGCCGGGGGAGGAGTCAAGAATTTTACCCCTTATATTTTTACAGGGGTTGGGTTGGTTTTTTTCAGTCCCAGGGGAGTATATCAAGATCCTGCCACAGGAGATAACGCTTGGTACCGATTGCGTTTTTACAATACGGAGGGTCAGGGCACAGCTTACCGAAGTTTTGCATTGTCTATTCCTTACGGAGTTGGTGCAAAGGTTAGACTGAAGGACAATTGGGGATTATTTACGCAGATAGGATACCGGACTGCCTTTACTGATTTTATAGATGATGTGAGTGGGAGATACCCCAATGCTGTAAATTTTCCCGGAAATCCGGATGAGGTTGCGCTGCGGAGCAGGTTGTCAGATCCGACAGGTGTGGTGAGTCCTGGGACTCAAAGAGGTGACTTCAGAAAAAGAGATTCTTATATGTTTGTAGGTGTTGGCATATCTTTTACCTTTGTGTCCCAAAAATGTTATACATTTTAGGCATATTTGCACGGTAAATGGGATTCAAAGAACAAATAGACGTTACGCGTCTTCCGGAACATATTGCTATCATCATGGATGGCAATGGCAGATGGGCTAAAAATCAGGGTAAAATCAGGCATTTCGGACATGAGACCGGTGTGCTTTCGGTTAAGGACATTGTGGAAGGCTGCGCGGATATAGGTATTAAGCATCTAACAGTTTATGCCTTTTCTACAGAAAACTGGAACCGGCCTATCGAAGAGGTGAATGCGTTGATGGAATTGTTGATCTCCACAATCAACCAGGAAACTCCTACGCTTACCAAAAATAATATCCGATTAAATGCGATTGGTGATATTGCATCACTTCCACAAAAATGTATTGATGACTTAAAAAGCGCGATGGATAAAACATCGGGAAACACCCGTTGTACCTTAACGCTTGCTTTGAGCTATAGTGCCAAATGGGAAATTTTGAATGCTGCGAAGAAAATGGCGACTCAGATTCAGGAAGGAAAATTAGGCATTGAAGATATTAATGAAGAGAATTTTGCGGCTCAGCTGACGACAGTAAATATGCCAGATCCTGAGTTGATGATACGCACCAGCGGAGAGCATCGGATCAGTAATTTTTTACTTTGGCAGATGGCTTACACCGAGTTTTATTTTACCGATACCCTATGGCCAGACTTTAGACAAGAAGACCTGTTTGAAGCCATTGTAGACTACCAAAAACGCGAAAGACGCTTTGGAAAAATTAGTGAACAATTGAACTAATTTTAACTTTAACACTTTTTAACATGTGTTTAAATTAACTTAGCATCGATTTTTAGATTGTAAATGAAAAGAATATATCAACTTATATTTCTGTTATTGATTGGGTTACCGACAATGGCACAAATCTCCCGTCCTCAGACACCACCTGCACAGCCCAGCTTAAAAGTTAACGGCCTCGACATTGATTATTTTAACCCAAAAGAATATATTATTGGTGGTACCACAATTAGTGGCACCCAGTTTATAGATAAAGATGTTATCGTAACGTTGTCCAAGTTAATTAAAGGAGAGCGTGTTACGCTTCCGGGTGATGCGACTGCAAATGCGATAAAAGCGTTATGGGCTCAAGGTTTATTTGACGACATTCAACTTGATATCAGCAAGATTGATGAAGACACTGTCTATTTTGATATCGCTGTAGTTGAGCGCCCAAGATTAAGTACTTTCGAGTTAAATGGATTGAGCAAATCTCAAAAGACTGATGTTCTAGAGAAGATTAGTGAGAAAAAGGGAAAGGCAATTATTAACGAAAACTTATACAATGCCACTACCGCTACGATCAAAAAATATTTGTTGGGCAAAGGCTACTTTTTTACCTCAGTGACCTACAAGACTGTACCTGATCCAAACCTGGAAAACGGCATGGTATTGCAGGTTTTTGTTGAAAAAGGAGATAAGGTTAAAGTTCACCATATTAACTTTACTGGGAATACTGATTTTTCTTCAGCCAAGCTTCGTAAGTTTTTAAAGAAAACAAAGCAACAGGCATTCTATAAAGTGTTTGGTTCTGGTAAATTCAACAAAGAAAAATACGATGAAGACAAGTTAAAGCTTGTGGCGAGTATGCAATCACGTGGTTACCGTGATGCTGCAATTTTAAGAGACAGCATTTACAGGTACAATGAAAAATCTATCGGTATTGACATTGATGTATTTGAAGGTAGGAAATATTATTTCGGTAACATTACCTGGGTTGGGAATGCAAAATATACGGAGAAGGCATTAGCAACTATCTTAGGGATAGAAAAGGGCGAGGTCTTTAGTGAGGAGAAATTAGAGAAGAAATTGAAAGGATCTGCATCCGGAGATGATGTTTCAAGTTTGTATTTGAATGATGGATACCTAACATTTAATGTGGAACCTGTTCAAACTAAAATTTACAATGATACGGTTGAACTGGAGATGAGAATCGCCGAGGGACCACAGTATACCAACAATAAGATTAGCATTAAAGGAAATACCATTACTCATGATAGGGTAGCAATGAGACAAGTTCGTACTAAGCCGGGAGAGAAGTTTTCAAAAGAACTTCTAATCCGTACCATTAGAGAGCTGGGTCAATTGGGTTATTTTGATGAGTCAAAAACTGTTCCTGATGTTAAGCCCAATGCAGCTGACGGTACCGTTGACATCCAGTTTCTAGTTGAAGAGAAACCTTCAGATCAGATTGAGCTTTCAGGTGGATTTGGCGGTGGAAACATCATTGGAACATTGGGATTGACCTTTAATAACTTCTCGTTAAGAAACCTGTTTAACCCTTCAGCTTATCGTCCATTGCCAAAAGGTGACGGACAGAAGTTGAGCTTAAGAGGTCAGACTAACGGAAAATATTATCAATCGTATAGTTTCTCGTTTTCTGAGCCTTGGTTAGGTGGTAAGAAACCAGTTAGTTTCGGAGTTAGTGCATTTACGTCATTACAATCGAATGGACTGTCTGCTAGCAATAATGCTTTCCAGAAGATTAGGTTGAATGGTGTGACTGTAAGTTTGGGTAGGGTATTGAAATTCCCGGATAACTATTTCCAGTTGACACACTCCATCAATGCGCAACAATATGTTTTAAATAACTATCCTGGATACTTATTTAAGACAGGAACTTCCTACAACTTTAACTTAACACAAGAAATTAGCAGGGATTCAAGAAATAGTCCAATTTTCCCTACGGATGGATCAATTTTTAGGTTCACTGTTCAAGCTACACCGCCGTACTCGTTATTAAATAACATGAACTACGCAACAGCTTCCGATAAAGACCGTTATAAATTTACGGAATATCACAAGTGGAAGTTTGAATCTCAATGGTACCAAAGGTTGGCAGGTAAGTTTGTGATCAAAGCACAGGCACAGTTTGGATTCCTTGGGTTATACAATCAGGCAGTTGGACAGTCGGCGTTTGAGCGTTTCAAACTTGGTGGTGATGGTATGCAAGGGTTTGATTTCCTTCAAGGATCAGAATTGATTGCCATGCGTGGATACGCAAACAATACCGTAATTCCAGTAGGTTCTAATCCAGGTATTGCGCAGAACTCTGGAAGTCCGATCTTCAACAAATACGTTGTAGAATTGAGATATCCCGTGATCGCGACACAATCTGCTACTGCATTTGTGGTTGCTTTTGGTGAAGGTGGTAATACCTGGGATAAGTTCAGTGATTTCAATCCTTTCAACATTAGACGTTCAGTTGGGGTTGGAGCTAAAATATATTTACCGATATTCGGTCTATTGGGAATTGATTATGGATATGGATTTGATAAGATTCCAGGTCTGCCAGATGCAAATAAAGGACAATTCCACTTTAGTATTGCCCAGCAATTGGGTGGATTTTAATAGGGTTTGATAGCTTATAAAATATTGTAAAATGAAAAAATACATTTTAATCTGCTTTTTAATATTTACAGGATCTGCATCCTTTGCTCAGAAATTTGCGTATGTGGATACAGAATATATACTGAAGCATTTGCCTGAATATAAATCGTCTTTAAATCAGCTCAACGTATTGTCAGAGCAATGGCAACAACAGGTTGACAATAACTTTACGGAGATTGATAAGATGTATAAAGCTTATCAGGCCGATCAGGTACTGCTTACTGCGGACATGCGCAAGAGAAGAGAGAACGAAATTATTGAGAAGGAAAAAGATGCGAAGGATTTTCAACGCAGGATCTTCGGACCTGACGGGGAGCTGTTTCAAAACAGAACCAAACTCATAAGCCCAATTCAGGACAAAGTGACCAAAGCTATTGCTGAAGTTGCAAAAGCTAAGTTTTTTGACTTTATCTTTGACAAGAGCAGTGAAGCCACGATGATGATCTACGCGAGCAGCAATTATGATGTGAGCAATGATGTGATCACCAGGTTGGGTTACAAACCAGGAACAATTCTTAAATAACACATAAATCATAAATTACAAACAAATAACAAGAAGAATAGAGATGAGAAAGTTAATGAACGCATTCTTTGTAGCGGGATTATTGTTTACGGCTAACATTGCAAATGCACAACAAAAACTAGCGCACGTAAACTATGGTTCAATCATTGAGGCCTTGCCTGAATTTAAAGCTGGCCAAACTACCTTAGAAGCGCTAACAAAAACAAAGCAAACTGAGATCGAGAAAATGATCTCTGAGTACCAGACTAAAATGTCTGCTGCTGAAGCAAAACAAAAAACAATGAGTGAAGCCAACAAAGAGGTAATTGGTAAGGAATTACAAGCTGCCGGTGTTGAACTTCAAGATCTTGAGAAACGCATCAATGATGCAAAAGTTAAAGCTCAGCAAGAATTAGAGACAAAAAATGCAGAGATCTTTAATCCTATTAAGATCAAAGCAGACGCAGCAATCAAATCTGTTTCGAAAGAAAAAGGTTATGCTTATGTTTTCGATATCGCAAACACTGGATTGGTATATTTTGACGGTGGTGAAGATATCACTGCTTTAGTTAAAACCAAGTTAGGCGTTTCAGCAACTGCGCCGTCAGCTGCTGCACCTAAGAAATAATAACGATCAAGACTGGAACTCTTATGGGTTCTGATCTTAAATACTTAAATTGCGGGGTTGGGTGTAAACACTCAACCCCGCTTTGTTATGAATAATAAGCAGTCTATAGGCATTTTTGATTCCGGCTACGGGGGATTGACGGTTTTTAAATCGATTGCCCAAAGTTTGCCTGAATACAACTATGTCTACCTTGGAGACAATGCACGGGCGCCATATGGCGATCATTCGTTTGAAGCTATCTACGAGTATACGTTGGAATGCGTAGAATGGTTGTTTGCGAAGGGCTGTCCCTTGGTAATTCTTGCTTGTAATACTGCGTCAGCAAAAGCGCTGCGGAGCATACAACAAAAAGTACTGCCAATTAAATATCCACATCATCGGGTATTGGGCGTAATCCGGCCCACAGCAGAAGTGATCGGTGAATATACTGCTACTAATGTGATCGGGGTGATGGGTACCCGGGGTACTGTCAACTCCGAATCTTATTTATTGGAGATCAACAAATTCTTTCCTAACATATTGGTTAACCAGCAAAGCTGCCCGATGTGGGTGCCTTTGGTGGAAAATAATGAATACTTAAGTCCGGGAGCTGACTTTTATGTGAAGAAGTATGTTACCGAGTTACTGGAGAAAAATAGCAGTATCGATACTATATTGTTAGCCTGCACACATTATCCTTTACTAGTTCCAAAGATTGAGAAGTTTCTTCCTAATGGCATACGTCTGGTGAGCCAAGGCGATATAGTTGCTAAGAGTCTGGTTAATTACCTGGAGCGACATCAAGAAATCAAAAATCTATTGGGGGTAAACCATTTGCGCAGTTTTTACACCACTGGAGAGCGTAAGGTTTTTGATGAGCATGCTTCCGTTTTCTTTGATGACCAGATCACCTCCACGTCTATTGACGTTACGCCTGAGTTTTATTAACTGTAATCTGACCAAAAGATTGTATTTCTTGTTAGGTTTCAATTGTTATTAACTCTAAATTTGCGGCTCAAACAACACACCATGAGTGATTCGATAAAACATGAATGTGGGATAGCCTTTATTAGGCTTCTAAAGCCCCTTTCGTATTACCAGGAAAAGTACGGAACAGCACTTTACGGTCTCAACAAACTCTATCTTTTAATGGAAAAACAGCACAACCGCGGACAAGATGGCGCCGGTATTGCTACCATTAAATTAGACATGAAACCGGGTCACCGCTACATCAGCAGATACCGCTCTATGGCGCAAAATGCCGTAGCAGATATCTTTGGCTACGTTCAAAATAAGTTTGTGGGTATTCAGAATGAAACTCCCGAATTGATGCAAGATGCAGCCTGGCTTAAAGCAAACGTAAGTTTTATTGGTGAGGTATTGTTAGGTCATTTGCGCTATGGCACACATGGACAGAACAGTATAGAAAATTGTCACCCATTTCTTCGTCAGAATAACTGGATGACACGTAACTTGGTGATTGCCGGAAACTTCAACATGACGAACGTTGATGAGTTATTAGAGCAGCTTTACGAGCTTGGTCAGCACCCCAAAGAGCAAGCGGATACTGTGACTGTGTTAGAGAAAATTGGTCATTTCCTGGATGACGAGAATCAGCTCCTGTTTGATGAATACAAAAAAGAAGGTCTCGACAACGTAGAGATCACACACAAAATATCTGATAACCTGGATATCGCTAAAATTCTTAAGCGCTCAGCTAAGAACTGGGATGGTGGTTATGCCATCTCTGGAATCGTTGGAAACGGAGATGCTTTTGTTTTAAGAGATCCATCCGGTATCAGACCAGCTTTCTATTATCAGGATGATGAAATTGTTGTTGCGGCTTCTGAGCGACCTGCTATCCAGACTGCTTTTAACATTCCTTTTAGAGACGTAAAAGAGATTCAACCAGGCCATGCCTTGATCGTAAAGAAAAATGGCACGGTGACTCAGGAAATCTTTAGAGAACCAGAAGAAAAAAGAGCCTGTTCATTTGAGCGGATCTATTTTTCCAGAGGTAGCGATGCAGAAATCTATAGGGAACGTAAACATTTGGGGGCGTTGCTTTGCAGACAAATCCTGGATGCCGTTAGTGCAGACCTAAAGAATACAGTATTCTCATTTATACCAAATACTGCGGAAGTTTCTTTCTACGGGATGGTAGAGGGACTTCACAGTTATATCAGACAAGTTCAGAAAGATACGTTGTTGCACAGGAAAGATACTCTGAGCGACGAACAACTTGACGAATTGTTATCTATGACTCCAAGAGTAGAGAAGCTGGCCATTAAGGATGTTAAGCTTAGAACATTTATTACTCAGGACGCCGATAGACAAGATATGGTTGCCCATGTTTACGATACCACCTACGGTGTGATCAAGAACCATACAGATACACTGGTAGCTGTAGATGATTCGATTGTGAGGGGTACCACTTTAAAACAAAGTATCATCAAGATCATTGATAGGTTGCATCCGAAAAGGATCATCATCGTTTCTTCTGCACCTCAAATTCGTTACCCTGACTGTTACGGAATCGACATGTCGAAAATGGGGCAATTTGTTGCTTTTGAAGCCGCCATTCAGTTGTTGAAAGCTAGAGGTTTGGAAAATATCATTGAAGAAGTATATCAGAAATGTAAAGCTTCTTTATTGCTTCCTAAAGAGGAGATCGTGAATCATGTAAAAGATATCTACCGTCCATTTACCCAAGAGGAAATATCTGCACAGATTACTAAGATCATTACGCCAGAAAACATTAACGCAGAAGTTAAGGTGATCTACCAAACGCTTGATAATTTACATGTCGCTTGTCCTGGCCACAGTGGGGATTGGTATTTCTCAGGAAACTACCCGACACCAGGTGGAAATAAAGTGGTTAACAAGGCATTCGTTAACTGGAAAGAAGGAAATAATCAACGTGCCTATTAAGATTTACTTAAAAAAGCATTAACTATAATACTTCATTAGTACCTGCACAAATAGCCGGATAGCAAAGATCAAGATCACTGCTCCGGCTATTTTGTTTAATGCCTGGATGTTCTTCTCTTTGATGCGGTACCGTAATTTGGCTGCATAATAGGTTTTGATACAGTCTACGGATAATTGCGTCGCCATCGCGATCACAAAAAATACAATCTTTTCCGCCATGTCATAATGCAATTGTACGGAGATGATGCCACCCACCATAATCCAAAACATCAGTGTTGATGGAGAAAGCAGGCACATCAGAAATCCTTTTAGGATATACCCTCGTTTTCTTATTTTAACCGTATCCGCAAGCTCATAGTTGACTTTCACCTTGTGAATGAGATAATACACTCCAATACCGAAAAGGAAAGCACCACCAATGATTCCGATGTACTGATTGTACTCCGCATTATAATCCACAAATTGTGAACTAAAAATCGTGAGTGATATAAAAATTATATCGCTGAATACAACGCCGATAGCTAAGGAAAAGCCGGCTTTGAAACCTGATTCGATACTGGTTTTAATCATGGAAAAGAAAACAGGACCCGTTAAAAACGAAAACAAAACCCCTGCACCTATCCCTTGTAATATTGCTTCAAACATTCAGTTCAATAGATATAATGTGCTAATATGCAACTTTAAACATAAAATACGCCCAAATATTATGTTTTAGCTCCTCTCCTTACAGTTTTTTTATTTATGTTTAGCCCGACAAATTTTCACTAACCAAGATATGGAACAACAAACAAAAACTAAGTGGGGACAGTTCATTCCCTTAGTCACAGTATTTTTTTTCTGGGGCTTCGTTGCCGCTAGTAATGACATACTAATACCAGTATTTAAACAAGCTTTCAACTTAACTCAAAGCCAAAGTCAGTGGGTTTCTTTGGCGTTTTATATTGCTTATACAGTCGGTTCATTAATCTATACCGGTATCTCTGTATTAATTAAACAAGATTTGGTTAATAAGATCGGTTACAAGAACGGTCTTGCCCTTGGCTTGGTGATCTCTGCCGTTGGAACCTTGCTATTCTATCCGGCAGCCAATCTGGGTTCATTTCCATTAATGCTTTCAGGCTTGTTTATTGTAGCCTTAGGTTTCTCTTTACAGCAGACTGTTGCAAACCCATTGGCTATTGCTTTGGGGCCGATTGCTACAGGCTCACAACGTTTAACACTTGCAGGTGGGGTAAATAACTTTGGTACCACCATTGGCCCGCTGATTGTCAGCTTTGCAATCTTTGGTTCAAATACCAATGCAACCAGCACCATTAGCATTGAAAGTGTTAAAATCCCTTACTTGATCTTAGGTGCCGCCTTCATATTGGTGGCTGTGTTCTTGAAAATGTCTTCGCTACCTGACAGGCCATCGCTTACTGAAGGTTTGGTAGATGATCCTTCTATGAAAAGTTCAGCGATCAGGTATCCGCAATTGTGGATGGGAATGATTGCGATCTTCGTGTATGTTGGTGTTGAGGTGTCAACAGCCAGTAACTTGCCTGCTTATATGGAAAAAGACCTTGGTTTTGCCATTAAAGACATCGCTCCGTACATTTCTCTATATTGGGCAAGTATGATGATTGGTCGTTGGACAGGTGCAGTTGAAGCTTTCACGGACAATATTTCCATACAAAAGGTGTTGAGATTCATTGCGCCTTATCTTGCTTTTGGAATATTTTTAGGTGTAAACGCAATCGCTAAACATGACTTAGCACCTTTCTATGTGTACGCATTCATCATTTTGATATTGATCATCGCAGATGCGGCAAGTAAAGGTAATCCGGCGAGAATGCTTTTGATATTCTCCTTTGTAGGGATATTCGCTTTATTGGTCGGTATGCTTACCAGTGGAATGATCAGCGTTTATGCTTTCACCAGTGTTGGTTTATTCTGTAGTACATTATGGCCATGTATCTTCACATTAGCGGTTAGCGGCTTAGGTAAGAATACAAGTCAAGGCAGTAGTTTTCTAATTATGATGATCATGGGTGGTGGTATCATTAGCTGGCTTCAAGGTTATGTATCTGAGTTTACAGGCATACAGTACAGTTACATCATCGGAATCATGTGCTTTAGCTACCTTGCGTTTTATGCCTGGAAAGTAAGTGGCATCTTGAGAAAACAAGGAATTTCATTTGATAAGAAACTCTCCGGAGGACATTAACCTATTATAAATTACTTTTGCAGCCACAGAGATTTGTTCTCTGTGGCTTTTTTAATACCATATGACTACAAAACCAAGCTTTAACTTAATATTCATGAACCTGGCGAGTGATCTTGCCGCCCGTTCGCATTGCGTAAGGGCACATGTTGGTGCCGTATTAGCCAAAGATACCCGCATCATCTCCATTGGGTATAATGGGCCTCCTGCAGGTACTCACAATTGTGATGAAGAATGGCCTGAAACCGGTTGTGACAGAGACTCCAAGGGAAGTTGTTCCCTGGCGCTACACGCCGAAGAGAATGCTATCCTCTACGCAGTGAAGAATGGGTCCAAAATATCCGGTTCTACTTTGTATACCACGCTGTCACCATGCATTGCTTGTGCAAGGCTTATTTTGTCATCCGGCATTAAAATAGTTTATTTCAAGGATTCCTATGCTGAATATAAAGGGCTGCCAAGTGATGAAGGGGTTGATTTTTTGAGAAGGTTCGGTGTGGAGGTAATTAAATTTTCTTAACTTTGGCCATGCTAGAAAAAATCATTATTCTCGATTTTGGTTCTCAATATACACAATTAATTGCCCGTAGGGTACGCGAGTTAAACGTTTATTGCGAAATACACCCCTTCAATAATATTCCTGAACTTACAGCAGACGTAAAAGGAATCATTTTCTCAGGTAGTCCTTACTCAGTTCGTCAGGAAGATGCGCCTCAAATTGACCTTGAAAAGTTCCATCTTAACTTCCCGGTTTTGGCCGTTTGTTATGGTGCACAATATATTGCACAACATTCAGGTGGGGATGTGCAGCGCTCTTCTACCCGCGAATACGGTAGGTCTAACCTCAGCTTCGTTGCAGCTAATAACAAACTTCTAAAAAATATATCAACAGGCTCTCAGGTTTGGATGTCGCATGGCGATACCATAACCAGTATCCCTGAAAACTTCGAATTGATAGCGAGTACCGACAGTGTAAAAGTCGCCGCTTTTCAAATAAAAGGTTCAGAAACTTATGCTATACAGTTTCACCCAGAGGTAACTCACAGCTCAGACGGTAAACAATTGCTGGAAAATTTCCTTGTTGACATCTGTGGTTGTAAACAACAATGGACACCTGACGCTTTTGTGGAGACTACCATTGCTGCGCTGCAAGAGCAACTAGGCAATGATAAAGTAGTTCTAGCACTTTCTGGTGGCGTAGATTCTTCCGTAGCGGCAATTTTGCTACATAAAGCTATTGGCAAGAACCTTCATTGTATTTTTGTTGACAATGGTTTGCTTCGCAAAAATGAATATGATGCGGTTTTGGAACAATACAAACACCTTGGATTAAATATTAAAGGTGTTGATGCGAAGGAACGCTTTTTGAGTCAGCTTGCTGGTTTGAAAGATCCAGAGCTGAAGCGTAAAGCAATTGGTAGGGTGTTCATTGAAGTTTTTGACGATGAGGCGCACTTGGTACAAGATGTAAAGTGGCTGGCACAAGGTACAATCTATCCTGATGTTATCGAATCTGTATCTGTAAAAGGACCTTCTGCAACCATCAAATCACACCACAATGTGGGTGGACTTCCAGACTTCATGAAACTGAAGGTGGTGGAACCATTGAATACCTTATTTAAAGATGAAGTGAGACGTGTTGGGACTTCTTTAGGACTTGAGCATTTTATCATCGGAAGACATCCTTTTCCAGGACCTGGTCTTGCGATAAGAATTCTTGGAGAAGTAACGGCAGATAAGGTAGCTATCCTTCAGGAAGCTGACGCGATTTATATCGACAACCTCAGAGAAGCCGGCTTATACGATAAGGTTTGGCAGGCAGGTGCAATCTTTTTGCCGGTACAATCTGTCGGGGTAATGGGAGATGAACGTACCTATGAGAATGTGATCTGTCTAAGGGCCGTGGAGTCTGTAGATGGGATGACTGCTGACTGGTGTCATTTGCCTTATAATGTGCTCGCAAAAATATCTAATGAGATCATTAACAAAGTAAAAGGAATAAATCGCGTTGTATATGATATCAGCTCAAAACCACCAGCAACGATTGAGTGGGAATAAGTATTGGCTAGTCATTCTTGTTGGGATTCTTTTTTCCGCATGCTCACCTAAGGTAGTTAGCACCGTAAAAACTGAACCTAAAACCGTGAAGAAGGCTGACGAAACGCCAGAGAAACCGGTTGCCAAGTTCAGTGAGGCAACCATCTCTCTGCTGGTTCCCTTTAGACTAAATAGCCTGAATCTGAAAACTGCGACCAAAGCTGAGGTAGAAAAGTCTGCCATGGCTATTGATTTTTATCAGGGTTTTAAATTAGGAGTTGATTCTGCTGCTTCGGAAGGTTTGAACTTTAAGGTTAAAGTATTCGATACAGGTGATAATATAGCTAAGCTGGAGACCTTAATTCAGAATGGTAGTTTGTCTAACAGTGACCTTATTGTCGGGCCGGTTTATCCGGAAGGCTTGAAGCATATCAGAAGTTTCAGCCTGGCTAAAAATATAACGTTGGTCAATCCCCTGGCAGCTACCAATCCCAAAGAGTTGAACAATCCCAACATGATTACCATTGTTAACAACATTGAGCTTCATGCGGATAAGATTGGTGAATACATTACGAAGCACAATGATCCCGTTAAAACTGTTGTGGTTTTAATAAATCCAGGAAGTAGCGACGATCTGCTGTTGGCGACACCGATCAGAAAGTTCTTCGAAGACCCAAAACAACCCTTTTTCTTTCAAGAGTTTGCATCTGTGTTTACTATGGACACCAGAATGATCAAGAACAAAAAATACATTGTGGTATTGGCTTCCTCAGAGAAAAATTTTGTTACTGCTACGATAGATAAACTGATAAAGATGAAAAATGCCGGTCTCAGCATTGATCTCTACGGCCATCCGGACTGGATCAAGCAAAACTATAGCACCGATAAACTTCAGGCTTTAAATACGATAGTCAGCTCTTCCTATAAAGTTAACTTCAGTCGTAGAGAGGTATCTGCGTTTATAAAGAAATACAGACAAGCCTATCACTTTGAGCCTGGAGAATTTGCCTATAAAGGGTTCGATATCGGATTTTATTTCGCTAAGCTGATGGCTGAACATGGCAAGAATTACATGCAATACCTGACTAAAGAAAAATATCAGGGACTTCAAAATGGAATGTCTTTTATTTATGATCCTAAAATGGGCTATCTTAATACGAGCTTGATGTTGTTGAAGTACCAAAACTTTGCTTTAAAAATTGTAGAATGAGGGTAGAACATCAAATAAGAGCTTTCGAGCAAGTTCTTAAAAGCTATGATGGTATACAGCCAATGCACCGATTCTTGTTCGCTTATTTTAAGCAGCATAAGCAGATGGGCTCATCTGACAGGCGTTGGGCGACCAGATATATCTACAGCTTTTTCAGGCTGGGGAAAGCCCTAATTGGAGAGCATCAAACTCAGAGGCTGGCTGTAGCAGATTTCCTATGCAATTCTTCCTCAAGCTTGGTAGTCGAAGAATACCTACCGGAACTAAAAGACAAAATCGGCACTGCACTTGCGGAAAAGATAGCATTGATCAGTAAGACTTACCCTTCTTTTAAATTGGCCGACGTGTTCAAGTTTGAGGAAAGCCTTAGTGAAGGAATTGACACGGAAGTATTCTATTTATCTTCCTTTATCCAACCCGATCTGTTTATCCGGGTTAAGTCAGATGCGATTCAAACTGTAAAGGCAGACCTTGAGAAAGCAGGACAGACTTTCGAGCAGATAGGAGATAAGACCTTGGCGCTACCTAATGGAACAAAACTTGAGCAAGCGTTGGTGGGGCATAAAGGTTATCAGGTACAAGACCTGTCCTCGCAAAAGACCAGCGAATTGTTTCAACCTGTCAAATATGATTATTGGTGGGACTGTTGTGCAGCATCAGGAGGAAAATCTTTGCTCTTACATGATTTGGAGCCTCAAATTCAACTGTTGGTCAGCGACATCCGCGAAAACAGTTTGAACAATTTGCAGGAACGTTTCCAGGAAGCTGGATTAAAGAAATACCAGAAGAAGGTTTTGGATTTGCTACAGAATAATGATCAGGATCTTCATCATTATGAATTTGACGGCATACTACTGGATGCACCTTGTACAGGATCAGGAACCTGGGGTCGAACGCCAGAAATGCTCTGCTATTTTGACGAACATAAAGTTTCCTACTTTTCTAAACTGCAACGTTCTATAGCAGCCAATGTTCTAAAATACCTCAAAGTAGGCAAGCCTCTTATTTATATCACCTGCTCTGTCTTTAAGCAAGAAAACGAAGATGTAGTGAGTTGGCTTACAACAAACCTACCCTTGGAACTAGAGAAAATGGAGTTGATTAAAGGGTATGATTTGAAAGCTGACACCATGTTTGCTGCCAGGTTGATTAGAAAGAGTTAGTGCTGACGTATTCCGCGCCATGCGCTAAGTTTTTGCTTAAGAATTCTTAAGGCCTCAAAGAAGACGGCTAAACCACCTATTACCAAAGTAAGTTGCTCGAAGCTGTTCATGTCTGGTATTTTTGTTATACCAATATAACGAATATTTACTACAATCCAGTGTTGTTGCGGAACAATTTTATAGCGATCGCTAATAGAATGATACCAAAGGCCTTCCTTAATACGCCTAGACCAGACTTGCCAAACAGTTTCTCCAATCGTTCGGTGTTCTTTAAAACCACGTATACGAAAATCATGTTGAGTAGAATCCCGACAATGATGTTTTGAGTGGCGTATTCTGTTTTTAGGGACAGTAAAGTAGTCATGGTTCCTGCACCTGCAATCAAGGGGAAAGCCAGGGGCACAATCGATACTGTTTCGGGCGTTTCTCCATCCTTAAAGATGCTCAGCCCAAGTACCATCTCCATTGCGATGA
>Ga0247814_10000293_pt1 | contig 43467 bp, 48 predicted proteins | sample UWRJL179409R1_FD_179947 | JGI IMG/M metagenome (GOLD analysis project Ga0247814, IMG submission 179947) | Plant litter microbial communities from Arlington Agricultural Research Station in Wisconsin, United States - UWRJ-L179-409R-1 | ecosystem: Environmental > Terrestrial > Plant litter >... | reverse complement strand
AATGACCTCCCCGTCTTAGACGCGCTGTTTGCCGACGACGCCATTCGGGGCGACGCGGCTGGCATTCTCAGCGGCCACGACGCGATCAGCGCCTTCCGGCAGGGGCGCGGGGGAGCGCCAAAGCGCACAATCCTGCACGTCTCGACAACAGAGATCGACGACGACAACGCACTCGTCATCGCCATCACCCAGCCGCTCACCGGCGGCCGCGGTCAGCAGACGCAGCTGTGGACGCGGGTGGACGGTTCGTGGCGAGTCAAAGCGGCTCACGTCGCGCTGCCCGCGCCGGCGGTCAACTCCACTGTCTGGCGCGTCGTCGGCACGCCGCTGGTGCGGGGTGCCGCCACGGGCTCCCTGACCGGCGAGACGGTTGCGGTGAAAGACCTCTTCGACGTGGCTGGTTTCGCGGTCGGGGCGGGTGTGCCCGCCTACCTCGGCGAGCCCGCCACGAAGAACTCGCCCGCGGTCGACGCCCTGCTCGCCGCCGGGGCGAACGTCACCGGCATCGCGCAGACGGATGAGTTCGCCTACTCGATCGCTGGCCGCAACCCCCACTACGGAACACCCCCGAACCCGGCCGTCGTCGGCGGCGTTCCGGGTGGGTCGTCGAGCGGCCCGGCCAGCGCGGTTGCCCTCGGGCAGGCCTCCATTGGGCTTTCGACGGATACGGCGGGCAGCATCCGTGTTCCCGCCTCGTATCAGGGGCTGTGGGGGCTGCGCACGACGCACGGCTCGGTCTGCGCCGACGGGCTCGTCGCCCTCGCGCCGACCTTCGATGCCCCCGGCTGGATCACCCGCTCGGCTGAGGTGCTTCGACGAGCCGCGGCCGCGACGCTGGTCGAGCACGTCGACACTGGATCGTTCGTTGTCGACCCACTGCTGGTCGTCCAGGCCGAACCTGACGTGCAGGCGGCCTTCGCGGCTCTCGGCACCTACGACACCGTGTCGCTCGGCGACCCGCAGGAGTTATTCGAGACCTTCCGCACCGTGCAGCAGGCGGAAGCTTGGCGCACCCACGGCGCCTGGATCACCGCGCACCCCGGCGCCCTCGGCGACGACGTGGCCGCGCGCTTCGAGCTCGCGTCGCGGGTCACGCCCGAGCAGGAGCACGCCGCCCGCGCGACCCTCGCGCGGCTGCGAGTGCAGCTTGATGACGCACTCGGCGACCGTGTTCTGCTGGTGCCGAGTGCGTCATCCATTGCGATTTCAACGACAGCGGATGCCGAAACCGTCGAGCGCACCCGCCAGGGCACCCTGAAGATGACCTCCGTCGCGGGCCTCACCGGGCGGCCTGCGCTGTCAGCGCCGCTGCTCAGCGTTCCGAACGCCGGAGCTCTGCTGCCGGCCCCCGTCGGCCTGTGCCTCGTCGGTCCGCGTCACAGCGAGCTCGCGCTGATCACGCTGGCTGAGCAGCTCGCACTCGACGCGTCGCGCTAAGCACGGCGGCAGCGACGAGCCCGACCGGCACCCAGAGGTAGACCGCGAAGAAGCCGAGAAACTTCAGCGAGGCGAAGCTCGAGTAGACGATAGCGACGACCGGGTTGACGTCGGTGGGGTTGGCGAGGGCGATGAACGACACGAGGTTTTCGAGCACGTCGAAGGCGGGGGCGAGCAGGCCCACGACCATCAGGGCCATGGCAAGGCGGCGCCAGGCTCCCGCGGGCAGCAGACGAGCGACGAGCACGAGCGCGAAGAAGTGCAGCAGAGCGGTTGCGGCGATGAAGCCGAAGTCGACGAACTGGGTCTGCCAGTAGACGTCGAGCGTGCCGGCGGCCTGCATGGTCGCGTACCAGCCCTCGAGCTTGGCGGCGTCGAAGGCGGTCTGGCCGACGTAGTAGGCCACCGGGAACCCCGAGTTGGCGTAGAACACGTTGAGCACCGCTTGGGCGACGGTCTGAAGCACGACGCTGGCGATCGTGGCGATGAGAAGGATGGGAAGGGAGAGTTTCTTAATAGATTCCATGGAATGTATTAAACAGGTCGTCATCCCCCTCGTCAAGCTCCATTCCAAGGAATAGGATTAGGGCATGGACTTCGAGCGCGCCGAATTGCAGGGCCGAGCCCTGCGCGACCTCCTCATCGTCAACCAGCTCGTCACCACGCGGCTGACGCGGGCCCTGCAGCCGACCCCGCTCTCGCTCACGTCGGTGAGCCTGCTCAGCTTTCTGCGCCGGGCGCCGCAGGGGGCGAGCGTCAGTCAGATCGCCGAAGCGATGGAGGTCAACCAGCCCGCTGTCTCGAAGACGCTCAAGGCGCTCGACGAGGTGGGGGTGCTCACGACCGAGCGCGACCCTGACGACGCGCGGCGCCTGGTGGTGCGCATGACGGATGCCGGCCACGCCCTGCTGCGGGAGGCCGAGATGGCAATGCACCCGGCGGCATCCGCGATCTTTCGGGATCTCGACTCCCGCTCGCTGGATCAGCTGGTGCACGACCTCGAGGCGCTCGCCGCAACCATCTCGGCTACTGCACCGGCTGCCGCAGAATAGTGCGCAGCTTCGCCGGCTCCGTCTTGCGCGGGTCGCTGAGGTAGATCTCGTGGTGCTTGCCGCGCTCGCGCAGGTTGTTCGCGGGCAGCCACTCCTCGTGCAGCTCTCTCAGCGCGGGCGTCTCGTCGTCGTATGACCCGACGTGCAGAATCTGCACGCACCTGCCCTCGTCGAAGCGCTCGAAGCGAACGGTGTCGGGCACCATCTCGGCAGTGACGAAGTCGGGCTGGGCGATCATCATCGTCCACTGCCATGCCCCCTTGTCGCGGGCGGTGAAGACGCTGAAGTCGTCAGCCCACCAGAGTCCCTCGAGCGGGGCGACCACGTGTTTCTGGCCGGCAAGCTTTCGCGCCGCGTACGACGCGCGGTAGAGCGCCTCGACCGCCTCGCGATACGCCGCAGCGGTGTTCGGGTCGCCCTGCCCGTCGACCATGAGGTAGGTGATCGGCGGCACGTCGACGAGGGTGAACTGCTGCTTCGGCGCGTAGAGGTGCTTGAGCTCGCGCTTGAGGTCGAAGGTCATCCCCTCACGGTAGCGATCGCGGCCGCGGTCCCTCCACTGAACGGTGCCCCGTGGCCGGGCAGCACCCACTTTGCCTGGGGCAGAGCCGCGAGCGAGGCAATGGCCCGCTCTGGCTCGTCGGTGAAGGGGGCGGGCTGGGGGCCGGTCTTGCCGGTGAGCACGTGCCGGGTGGTGAGCCCGTCGCCAACGAAGACGGCGTCGACGGCAGCAACGTGAATGGCGATGCTGCCCTCGGAGTGGCCGGGCAGCCCGATGATGCGGGGCGCGCCCGGCAGGTCGAGAACGTCGCCGTCATGCACCTCAACGACCTCGGTGAGGTACTCGGCGCGCAGGCCGCCCTTGCGCAGGGAGTAGCCGACGAAGCCGAATGCGGCGAGACCAAAGGCGCCGCCCTTGCCGGTGCCCTTGCCGTGACCCTTGGCCCGCTCGGCGTCGCCGGAGTGCACGTAGACCGGCACGCCGTGCTCGCGCCGCAGGCGCTCGGCGAAGCCGATGTGGTCGCTGTCGCCGTGGGTGAGGATGACGCCCTTGACGTCGGCGATGCTGCGTCCCATCGACGTGAGCTCGCGAATGAGGTCGCGGTATTGCCCCGGCAGGCCGGCGTCGATGACGGTGACGCCATCCGTGTCTGAGACGAGGTAGACGGCGACGATGTCGTTGCCGATGCGGTGAAGGTTGGGTGCGAGTTCCATGATGGCTACGATACATAGCTATCATGGCTACTGTCAATAGCTATACTTCAGACATGCCAACACCAGATCGCACCTCGCTCGACGAGATCGTCGCCGCCGCCCGCGAGCTGCTCGAGACAGACGAACTGACCATGCAGGCCGTGGCGCAGCGCGTCGGAGTGCGCCCGCCCTCGCTCTACAAGCGGGTCGCGAGTCGAGACGAGCTAGTTCAGCTGGTGGCCGAGGCGACGCTGACCGAGCTCGCGCGTATCGAGGGCGACATCGTCGCGGTCGCGCGCGCCTATCGAGCCATTGCGCACGAGCGACCCGCGGCCTTTCGACTGGTCATGGGCGGCATCTCGTCGCCGCTCATTGTTGCCGCGAGCGAGCCCATTTTGCGAGCGGCAGGTGCGCTCGTGGGTCCGAAGGATGCGCTGGTCGCAGCCCGCACCTTCACCGCCTGGGCGACCGGCTTCATCAGCATGGAACTCAACGGCGGCTTCAACCTCGACGGCTCGGTTGACGACGCGTGGGAGTTCGGCCTCGCCCGCATGGTCGACGCGATTACCCTGAAGCCATGACCCGCGTTCTCTGGCTGCTGCTCGCCGTTCTGCTCGGCGCCGGCGTGCCGTTCTATGTTTTCGGCGTCGCGGGCATCGATTTTCTGCCTGCGCTACTGGCGAGTATCGCCGCGCTCATCGCGGCCGGTTGGGCCGTGCGGCAGAGCACGCGAACGCGGTAGTCGGGTCAGGCACCCCCTCCAACCCGAGCGGAGGGGGCACCCTTTCCACGCGCTAGAAGAGCGCACAGAAGTGCGCGATGATCTAGCGCGGGAAGAGCCATCGATTTACCCGAATCAGATGGCTCAGATCATGGGAGAACACTCACCAGAGAGCTGTTCATACGTGCTGCCACGAGAGGCAACCCGCCTGACTTTACCCTATTTGTTGCAGGGCGAGTCAAAACGCTCGGTGTGTCAGCGAGTGGTCAGGTCTAATACCCTCGACTCATGGCTTCTCCGGTGAACCCCCCTCGTGGCATGCGCGATTTCGTGCCGAGCGAGAAGGCGCACCGCGATCGCGTGCTCGGTGCCATCAAGGCCACCTACCGCGAACACGGCTTCGACGAGATCGAGACGCCGGTCATGGAAGACTCCTCGCGCCTCAACGCCGGCCTCGGCGGCGACAACGAGAAACTGGCCTTCGGAATCCTCAAGCGCGGACTCACCACGGCTGACTTCGCCGCCGCCACGACGAACCTCGACCTCATAGACATGGGTCTGCGGTTCGACCTCACGGTGCCGCTTGCGCGGTTCTACGCGACCCACCGGGCGGAGCTTCCGACCGTCTTTCGCAGCATCCAGGCCGCGCCCGTCTGGCGCGCCGAGCGGCCGCAGAAGGGCCGCTACCGCCAGTTCGTGCAGTGCGACATCGACGTGATCGGTGAGGGCGGCCTCATCGCCGAGGTCGAGCTCATCGCCGCGACGCTCGCCACACTGGATGCCCTCGGCCTCGAGGGCGCGACGGTGCGCATCAACGACCGCCGCATCCTCACCAGCATGCTCAGCCTGTTCGGCTTCGCTCCGGAGACACACGAATCGGCGCTCATCACCATCGACAAGATGGACAAGGTCGGCCAAGACGGCGTGCTTACCGAGCTCGCTGAGAAGGGCCTTCCGACGGATGCCATAGAGGCATTCTTCCGCCGCCCGATGACCATGGAGTTCCTTCCATTCGGCGAGGCCGCCATCCGCAAGTTCACGCCGGAGGGCATCGACATCGCGCCGGTGAAAGACCTCGCGACCATCGGCGACAGCCTGGGCGAGCTCGCCGAACGTCTCACCTTCGACCCCTTCCTCGTGCGGGGCATGGGCTACTACACCGGAACGATCTTCGAGGTCGCGCACCCGAGCGTGGACTACTCGCTCGGCGGCGGCGGGCGCTACGACGGCATGATCGGTCGCTTCCTCGGCACCGACGTGCCCGCGGTCGGCTTCTCGCTCGGCTTCGAGCGCCTCGTCGACCTCGTCGAGGTTGCCGAAGGCGACCAGGCGCAGAGCATCGCGATCATTTTTGACGCGGATGTCGACCCCAAGCAGCTGCTCGAGGTCAAGAACCAGCAGATCGCGGCCGGCAACCGCACCCGCCTCGAACGTCGAACGAAGAACCTCAAGCCCCTGCTTGCGCAGCTCGACTCGGAGGGATTCTCTGGCTACGCGCTGCTCTCGACCGACGGCCTGAGCGAGCCGAGAGCGTTCACGGCACGGGACTAAGCTTTCCCCGGACTTATTACCACCGAACAAGGAGATCCACCCGTGGCTGAAATCGAGGCAGTAGGCGCTCGCGAGATTCTCGACTCCCGGGGCAACCCGACCGTTGAGGTTGAGGTATTGCTTGACGACGGCACGGTCAGCCGCGCCGCAGTGCCCTCCGGCGCATCCACCGGTGCCTTCGAGGCCTACGAGCTGCGCGATGGCGACAAGGGTCGCTACCTCGGCAAGGGCGTGCAGAAGGCCGTCGACGCCGTGCTCGACGTGCTCGGCCCGGCCATCGAGGGCTTCGAGGCCAGCGACCAGCGCCTCATCGACGCGACGCTCATCGAGCTCGACGGCACCGACAACAAGAAGAAGCTCGGCGCCAACGCTATCCTCGGCGTGAGCCTCGCCGTGGCCAAGGCTGCAGCGGACTCCGCTGACCTGCCGCTCTACCGCTACCTCGGTGGCCCGAACGCGCACGTTCTGCCGGTGCCGATGCTCAACGTCATCAACGGTGGATCGCACGCCGACTCGAACGTCGACATCCAGGAGTTCATGATCCTGCCGATCGGTGCAGAGACCTTCAGCGAGGGCCTGCGCTGGGGCGTCGAGACCTACCACGCGCTCAAGGGAATCCTGCACGACAAGGGCCTCTCGACCGGCCTCGGTGACGAGGGTGGCTTCGCGCCCAACCTGTCGTCCAACCGCGCAGCACTCGACCTGCTGCTCGAGGCGATCGAGAAGGCGGGCTACACCCCCGGAAAGCAGATCGCGCTCGGTCTCGACGTTGCCGCATCCGAGTTCTTCAACGACGGCGTCTACACCTTCGAGGGTGCATCGAAGACGGCCCTCGAGATGACGGCCTACTACGCCGACCTGGTCGCGAACTACCCGTTGGTGAGCATCGAAGACCCGCTCAACGAGGACGACTGGGAGGGCTGGACCCACATCACGCAGGAACTCGGCGGCAAGACCCAGATCGTCGGCGACGACTTCTTCGTCACCAACACCGAGCGCCTCGCCAAGGGCATCTCGCTCGGCGGCGCCAACTCGATCCTCGTCAAGGTCAACCAGATCGGCTCGCTCACCGAGACGCTCGACGCGGTTAGCCTCGCGCACCGCAGCGGCTACACGGCCGTCATGTCGCACCGCTCGGGTGAGACCGAAGACACCACGATCGCCGACCTCGCGGTCGCGCTCAACACCGGCCAGATCAAGACGGGCGCCCCGGCGCGCAGCGAGCGGGTTGCGAAGTACAACCAGCTGCTGCGCATCGAGGAGGAGCTGGGCGACAGCGCTGTGTACGCTGGCGCCTCGGCTTTCCCCCGCTTCAAGTAGCACGTCTGAACCCGGAGAGAGCGTCGTAGGGCGCTTTCTCCGGGTTCACCGTTTAAGGTCGAGATCATGGCACGCGAGCGCATCCGCAGGATTGCCGTGGCGCTTCCGCAAGAAGCCGCCCACGGCCAGTGGATGCGCAGCATGCGCCTCTCTGGCTTCACCTTCGTGATGCTCTTTGTCATCGTGCTGGCGGTCGTCGTGCTCGCCCCGTCGCTGCGCACGCTCGTCGAGCAGCAGAACCAGCTCGTCGAGCTTCGCCAGGCGGTAGAAGACAAGAAGGCAGAGGTGCACGAACTCGAGGGCGACATCGCCCGCTGGGACGACCCCGCCTACATCGAGGCCCAGGCCCGTGACCGCCTCGTCTACGTCTACCCGGGCGACTACACCTACCTCGTCATCGACGACGGCAAGACCATCACCACGGATGACGGTGCCCCCATCAGCGACAGCCTGCAGACCACCCGGGTCGACTGGGTTCGCGGCCTGCTCGGCAGCGTCGTCACCGCGGGCACCACGACCGCTCCCGCGGACACCCTAGACGCGCCTATTACGGACAGGCCAACACCATGACCCGCCCCCCGTTCGACCCGCCCACCGAGGCGGACATCGCCGCCGTCAGCGCCCAGCTCGGCCGACCGGCCCGCAATGTCATCGGCATCGCCGCCCGCTGCGTCTGCGGCAAGCCAACCGTCGTCAGCACGAAGCCGCGACTGGATGACGGCACGCCCTTTCCGACGCTCTACTACCTATCGCACCCGGCTGCCACCGCCGCGATCTCGACCCTTGAGGCCAACGGCCTCATGCCAGAGCTCGCCCTGCTCATCGATGAGTCTTACGTCGCCGCCCACGAGTCGTACATCGCCGACCGCGAGAGCATCGAGGTCGTCGACGAGATCGCTGGCATCTCGGCGGGCGGCATGCCAACCCGCGTCAAGTGCCTGCACGCCCTGGCCGGCCACGCCCTCGCCGCCGGACCGGGGGTCAACCTCATCGGCGACCGTGCCCTAGAGCTCAGCGGCTGGTCACCGTCGAAATGCGAATGCGTCGACTAGCTGCAGTTCTGCTTGCCGCCTTCCTCGTGGTGGCGGCAGCGACGCCCGCGCACGCGGACACCATCCGCACCCGCGAGTACTGGCTCGACGACTACGGCATCCGCGATGCCTGGTCGGTCAGCCGCGGGGCGGGAACGATCATCGCCGTCATCGACTCCGGCGTCGATGGCAGCCACCCCGATCTCGCCGGAGCGATCGTCGACAGTGCCGACTTCTCTGGCACGGGCGGCGACAAGGAGCACGGCACGATGGTTGCGGCCCTCGCGGCCGGGCGCGGGCACGGCAGCGACGACGGGGTGATCGGGGCGGCCCCCGAGGCGGGCATCCTCGCGATCTCGATCGGATTCGGGGATGACGCCACCAGCGACCCGCAGGTCGCCGAGGCCGTCATCTGGGCCGTCGACCACGGGGCGGACGTCATCAACCTCTCGTTCACCCGCAACACCCTCGACTGGCCGGAGAGCTGGGATGAAGCCTTCCTCTACGCCGACGAGCATGACGTCGTCATGGTCGCCGCCGCTGGCAACCGGGGGAGCGGCACGGCCGTCGTCGGAGCACCCGCCACGATCCCCGGAGTGCTCACCGTTGGCGGAGTGACGAAGGCGGGCATTGCAAGCAACGACGCAAGCTCGCAGGGCATCACCATCGGCATCTCGGCGCCCAGCGAGCAGCTCGTCGGTGCCAGCCCGGGCGGCGGCTACGTGCTGTGGAGCGGCACCTCGGGCGCCGCACCCATCGTCGCGGGGGTGGCGGCGCTCGTGCGCTCCGCACATCCTGAGCTTGACGCGGCCGGCGTCATCAATCGCATCACCAGCACCGCCCGCCCGGCGGGAGCCGAGGGCGTCGACGCCCTCTATGGCTTTGGGCTGCTGGATGCGGCGGCGGCAGTGGCATCCGATGTTCCCACCGTGAGTGCCAACCCGATGGGCAGTCTCGAAGACTGGGTGCGCCTCAACCGCCGCGCGGATGCCCCTGCCGCGCCGACCCCCGGATCGATCGCCGCCCCGGCCCCCGACTCCACCCCGATCGCACCCCCCGACGTCGGTGTCGTGGGTCTGCTTCCGTCGGTCGCGCAGCTGCGCGACGTCGGAGTTGGCCTGCTGGTCTACGTCGCTTTTGGTGCCACAGCGCTCATGCTGCTCGTGGCCGCTGTGCGGCATTTCAGAGGGCTGCGCCGAAGAGAGTAGATTGTAGGCTGACTCGCCCCCTCAAGGAGAATAAAGACTCGTGCCCAAGATCCTCATCGTTGGCGGCGGCTACGCCGGTTTCTACACCGCATGGAAGCTCGAGAAGTACCTGGGCCGCACCGAGGCGGAGGTCACGATGGTTGACCCGCGCCCGTACATGACGTACCAGCCCTTCCTTCCCGAGATCGCCTCCGGCTCGATCGACCCGCGCTACGCGCTCGTCTCGCACCGCAAGCACCTCAAGCGCACCGAGATCATCACCGCCTCGGTCACCGGCATCAACCACGCCGCCAAGTCGGCGACCATCACGCCGGTCGTCGGTGAGCCATACGACATCGACTACGACATCGTCGTGGTCACCGCCGGCTCCGTCTCGCGCACCTTCCCGATTCCGGGTGTCGCCGACGAGGCCATCGGCATGAAGAACATCGAGGAGGCCATCGCCGTTCGCGACCGCATCCTCACCAACTTCGACAAGGCGGCTTCGCTGCCCGCCGGCCCGGAGCGCGACCGCCTGCTCACCTTCGTGGTCGTCGGTGGCGGCTTCGCCGGTATCGAGGCCTTCGCCGAGATGCGCTCGTTCGCGAGCTACCTCGTGCGCCAGTACCCCGAGATCTCGTTCGAAGACACGCACTTCCACCTCATCGAGGCAATGGGCCGCATCATGCCCGAGGTCTCGCTGAAGACGAGCGAGTGGGTGCTCAAGAACCTCGCCCAGCGCGGCGCAGAGGTGCACCTCAACACGCAACTCACCAGCGCGGTCGGCGGCAAGATCGAGCAGTCCGACGGCCAGGTTTACGAGTCCGACCTCATCGTCTGGACCGCCGGCGTCATGGCCAGCCCGATGCTGCGCAACACCGACCTTCCGACCGAAGAGCGCGGTCGCCTCACCGTGCAGCCAGACCTGCGGGTCAAGGATGCCGAGGGCAACATCGTCGAGGGTGCCTGGGGCGCCGGTGACGTCAGCGCGGTTCCCGACCTCATCCCCGGCCAGGGCGTCGGCGGATTCTGCGTGCCCAACGCCCAGCACGCGGTGCGCCAGGGCAAGCTCATGGCGAAGAACATCGTCGCGGTGCTGCGCGACGAGCAGCCGCGCGAGTACGCCCACAAGAACGCGGGAGCGGTTGCCGGTCTCGGCATCGGCGTTGGCGTCTTCCAGAACGGCCCGCTCGCCATCACCGGCGTTGTTGCCTGGTTCATGCACCGCGGCTACCACGGCCTCGCGATGCCGACCTGGGAGCGCAAGCTGCGCGTCATCGTCGGCTGGGTTGGCAACTTCTTCCTCGGTCGCGACACCGTCTCGATCGCCGACGTGACCACGCCGCGCGCCTCCTTCGAGCAGTACGCAAGCCGCCCGAAGGCCTAGCCACACGCTTCACAACGTCGCCCGCCCGGTCCGCCGGCGGGCGACGTGCCTTTTAACCACATGTGCTCTTTCGCCAAATGAAGGAATACAAGCGACTGGATGACGCCGCAGCCCCGAAAGTCCGCCAGCCCATCCCCGCCCCTCCTTCATTCGGTGAAGGCCGCGCCGCGCGAGCTAGGGTTGGAGCGGCGTCGCCGAGCGGCGCCGAGCTCACGCTGCTGCGATGGCCAGAACTGGCCATCGCTCGTAGCAGCGCGAGCCCCGGTAGCCCAATTGGCAGAGGCACGCGACTTAAAATCGCTCAAGTCAGGGTTCGAACCCCTGCCGGGGTACGTAGACCCCCAGCTGTCAGTGCAGCGTCATGGTGCTCGACCTCTAGGCTGCTCGATATGCGCACCGCCCTCGGCTCCATTGCTGCCGCCGCCATCGTTCTCGCGACCCTGACCGCGTGCAACCCCTTCACCGACCCGTACACCGACGAGCAGCGCGACGGCGGCGTCACGCCAGAGGCGGCCGAGGCGCTCATCAACTCCCTCGAAGGAGTGACCGGTGCGGACTACGAGACCGTGTCGTGGTACTCGCCCGGCGAAGGCGGCCTGTTCTCGTCGGAGGGCATGGACGTCGTGCTCTCGGTCACCGTCGACCCGGAGTACAGCGTCGCCGACCCCGAGGGATGGCTGCGGTTTCTCGCTGCCACCGCGTGGTCGGTCAACGACCGCTTTCCCAAGGGCGACGTCATCATCGCTCTGACCGGCGGTCAGGACCGCGTCTTCGACTGGCAGACCATCGCCCGAGACGTGTTTGACGACGATTCTCTGAACACCGACCGCGTGCGCCTCGATCTTCGGGACTCCATTCCGGAGGATGCGGTGGTGATCACAGTCTTCGTTGGCAGCTATGGCGATCTGTTCGGCCGTTGGCCGACGGAGCCGGTGCAACCGGATGACGGACTGATCGCCCACGAGCCCCCGACGATTTCGGTTGTGCCGGCGATCAGTGACGCCTACATGAACGAGCACACCATTCAGGATGACGACGAGCTGTATCCGGACTGCTTCTGGGTGGAGTTCACCCGCGGTGTCGGCGGGGCTGGAACCTTCACGGGCGCAGTGGATGTCACCGTCCTCGACAGTGACGGGGAGTTCAGCAAATCGACCCGGCTGGAGGGTGACGCGAGCTCGGAGCGCCTGTGCTACACCACGGGCAATCGCCCGCCGGATGCGTCGATAATCCTGGTGACGTCGCCAGCCGACGGATTCACGGATGTGACCGAGACGCTGCACCCGGAATAGTCCGCGTTGACAACGACCCGTAGCATCCGCCATTCTTAGGCCAGCAACTGGGACACCTGACCCAGTCTGATCTCGGGGGAGGCGCTGCGTGGCACGAATGTCGTCTGTCGACCGCCGCCTCGAGCTCGTCAAGGCCGCACTGCGGGTCATCGCAGAAAACGGTGTGCAGGGGGCAACCACCCGCGCCATCGTCGCCGAGGCAGGCATGTCGCTCGCGAGCTTTCACTACGCTTTCGCCAGCCGCGACGAGATGATGGAAGAGCTCATCGCCTACGTGGTTGAGAACCAGACCGTCGCGGCTTTCTCGACCATTCGCTACGGCAGCGACATCCGCACCACCATTCGCGATGGTCTGCAGGCCTTCTTCGAGAGCATCGTCGTCGACTCGGCGAACGAGCAGGTGCTCTTCGAGCTCATGCTGTTCGCGCTACGCACCCCAGGTCTTGAGGCCCTGCCCGACAAGCAGTGGACCAACTACCGCGCCGCCGCCACAGAGCTGCTCAACGCCGCGGCGGTCAACGCCGGCATCCGGTGGAGCCGCCCGATTGGCGAGGTCGCCCAGATGCTCATCACCGTGACCGACGGGCTCACCCTCGCGTGGCTCGCCAACCGTGACCGTGCGGCGGCGGCTACAGTCATGGACATCGCCGCGGATTCACTCGCGGCCCTAGCCGTTCCCCTCGCCACCCGTATAAAGGATCGAAGCGCATGACGACAACGCAACCATCGGCGGCCCTGTTCAATGAGCCGATCCGCAAGGTCCCAGCCCGTTGGATCGCGTTCTTCGCGACCGCCTGGCTCGGCATCTGGATGGCCCAGCTCACCCCGATTCAGCTGCTGCTGCCCAAGCAGATCGCCTCGGTTCTCGGCTTTCCGATCGACGTTGCAGAGCAGCTCTCTGGCAACTGGTTCGAGCCGGTGGTCGCCTTCGGCATCATCTCGGGCATTGCAGGCTTCTGCGCGATCATCGCCTACCCGCTGACGGGCGCACTGAGCGACCGCACGACGAGCCGCTTCGGCCGTCGCAAGCCGTGGATTCTCAGCGGTGCGGTGCTCTTCTCCGCCTCGCTCTTCCTGCTCGGCATTCAGCAGAGCATCGTCGGCGTCGGCGTGTTCTGGGCGCTCGCCCTCATCGGCTTCTGCATGCTCACCTCGTCGCTGACCGCGATGATCTCCGACCAGGTGCCGGTCAACCAGCGCGGGTTCGTCTCTGGCTGGGTGTCGGCGCCGCAGGCCGCGGGAACGATCCTCGGCATCCTGCTCGTCACAGAGCTCTCGCTGAGCGTCTTCGTCGGCTACGCGGTCTCGGCGGCGCTGCTGCTCGTGCTCGTGATTCCGTTCCTGTTCATCACCAAAGACGCGGTGCTCTCGCCCGCCGATCGCCCGACCCTCTCGCGCAGCGAGGTGCTCTCTGGCCTGTGGGTGAGCCCGCGCAAGCACCCTGACTTCGGCTGGACCCTGCTCGGCCGCATCCTCGTCAACATCGGCAACGCCCTCGGCACGACCCTGCTGCTCTACTTTCTCGCCTTCGGCCTCGGCCGCGGCGCGACGGCAGAAGACGACCTGCTCGTGCTGAGCATCGTCTACATGGCCTTCTTCATTCTGTCTGCGCTCATCGTCGGTAAGGTCAGTGACCGCATTGGACAGCGCAAGGTCTTCGTCTACATCGCCGCCTACCTGCAGGCGATCGCCGCTGCTCTGCTCGCCTTCGTGCCCGACTTCAACGTCGCGCTCGTCGCCGCCGGTCTGCTGGGCCTCGGCTACGGATCGTTCATGGCCGTCGACCAGGCGCTCGCCACCCAGGTGCTGCCCGACGCCCACTCACGCGGCAAGGACCTCGGCATCATGAACATCGCCACCGCTGTTCCGCAGGCCTTTGGCCCGCTGCTCGGCGCGATGATCGTGCTGCTCGGCGTGAACGTCGCCACGGGCGGCGGCACCATCGCGACTGCTGGCGAGTTCGCCGGCGCCGACGCGGGATTCACCGCGCTGTTCGTCGCATCCGCCATTACCGCTGTGCTGGGAGGGCTCGCGATCTACCCGATCAAGAGCGTGAAGTGAAACTAGAACGACCCACCGCATCTCCCTGGCTGCAGCCATCGGCCTACTGGCCAGCACTGTCAGCCGCAACAGCAGAGTTCGACCCGCCGTACGCGGCGATCAGTCTGCCCGCGCTCGCCCACAACGCCTTCGACATGCTCGACCGCGCGAACGGCATGCCCATTCGCGTGGCGAGCAAGTCGATCCGCGTGCGCGGCGTGCTCGACGCTGTGCTCGCGCTGCCCGGCTACGCGGGCGTGCTCGCCTACACCCTGCCCGAGGCGCTCTGGCTTGCCAGCACCTCGAAAGACGGAAAGGCGATCACGGATGTCGTGGTCGGCTACCCGACAGCCGACCGGGCCGCGATCCGCACCCTCGCTCGCGACGCGAAGCTCGCGAGCCGCGTGACCCTCATGATCGACAGCGTCGACCAGTTGGATCTCATTGACGCCGTAATCGCTCCCGCCGAGCGCGAGAGCATTCGCGTCTGCCTCGAGCTCGACGCCAGCTGGGATGGCCCCTTCGGGCACATCGGCGTGCGCCGCTCGCCCGTGCACACGGTCGCGCAGGCGTCGACCTTGGCCGAGCAGGTCGTCAGCCGCGCAGGCTTCACCCTCGTCGGCATCATGGGCTACGAGGCACAGATCGCCGGACTCACCAACGACCCGGCGAACAAGCTGCGCGGCCTCGCCGTGCGCTTTCTGCAGAGCCGTTCCGCCGCCGAGCTCGCCGACCGCCGTGCGGCTGCGGTCGCCGCGGTGCGCGCGCTCGCCCCGCTCGAGTTCGTCAATGGCGGCGGCACGGGGTCGCTCGAACGCACCAGCGCCGAGTCGGCCGTGACCGAGGTGGCCGCGGGGTCCGGCCTGTTCGGCCCGCATCTTTTCGACCACTACAGGCACTTCACGCCAGCTCCCGCCGCAGCCTTCGCGCTCTCGGTGGTGCGCAAGCCGAAGCCAGAGCTGGCGACGCTGCTCGGGGGTGGCTGGATCGCATCCGGCCCCGCCGATGAGAGCCGCGTTCCGCTGCTGATCTGGCCAGAGGGCCTAAAGCTGCTGCCGCTCGAGGGTGCCGGCGAGGTGCAGTCCCCGCTGTCGGGAGCAGCCGCGGCGAAGCTGCAGTCGGGCGACCGCGTCTGGCTGCGCCACACCAAGGCGGGCGAGCTCAGCGAGCACGTCAACGAGTTTCTCGTGGTCGATGGCGACACGGTCGTCGAGACCCTGCCGACCTACCGCGGCCAGGGCAAGGCGTTCCTGTGATCGAGGCCTCCGGCAAGCGCTGGCGCAACTGGGGTCGCTCGGTCGAGACCCGCCCGCAGTACGTCGCCCGCCCCACCACGGTCGAGCAGGTCGTCGAGGTGCTCTCCTTCGCCCGCGAGCGCGGCTTGCGCGTCAAGGCCATCGGAGCAGGCCACTCGTTTACCGCGATCGCGGCCACCGACGACGTGCAGCTCGACATCAGCCGACTGGATGGCGTGTACGCCGTTAACGGAACCCGCGTCACCCTCGGCGCCGGCACCAACCTCTACCAGCTGCCCGCGCTGCTCGACCCCCTCGGCCTCGCCCTCACCAACATGGGCGACATCGACCGGCAGACGATCGCCGGCGCGACCTCGACCGGAACGCACGGCACCGGCTCCCGCTTCGGCGGCCTCGCGACCCAGATCGTCGCGGCAACGCTGGTAACCGCGGCGGGGGAGCTGCTGCACGTCTCAGAGACCGAGAACGCCGAGCTGCTGCCGGCGGTGCGGCTCGGACTGGGTGCCCTCGGCATCCTCGTTGAGATCACTATCGAGTGCGTGCCGAGCTTCAAGCTCCACGCCGTCGAGAAGCCGGAGCCCCTGCAGGAGGTGCTCGACAACTGGATCGAGCGCACTGAGAAGGCCGACCACTTCGAGTTCTACTGGTTTCCGCACACCGACACGGCGCTCACGAAGACCAACACCCGCGTTCCGGTCGAGACGCCCGACAAGGTGCAGAACCCGGTCGCGCGCTGGGTCGACGACCAGCTGATGTCGAACCACGTCTTCACACTCACCTGCCTGATCGGCACCGGGATGCCCGGCATGATCCGCCCGATCAATCACCTCGCCGACAGGCTCGTCGCCGAGCGGGAAATCACCGAGCTGTCGCACCGGGTCTTCGCGGCGCCGCGCACCATCCACTTCAAAGAGATGGAGTACGCGCTGCCGGTCGAGCACGTGCCCGCCGCCCTCCGCGCCATCAACGAGCTCATCGAGTCGAAGGGATGGCGCATCAGCTTCCCCGTCGAGGTGCGCGTCGCTGCCGCCGATGACAACTGGCTCTCGACCGCTCACGGCCGAAAGAGCGGCTACATCGCCGTGCACCGCTATTGGCGTGAGGACCCTACCGAGTACTTCGAGGGGGTCGAGGCGATCATGAAGGGCTTCGATGGGCGTCCACACTGGGGCAAGATGCACTTTCGCGATGCTTCATCGCTTGCGCAGACGTACCCGCGTTTCGGTGACTTCGTCGCGGTGCGCGACCGTCTCGATCCTCAGCGCCTGTTCGGCAACAGCTACCTCGAGCGGGTTCTGGGCACCTAGACAGGACGGGCGTGTCCGGTTTGTGACCTCGCTTAATCTGCCGGAAACGAGTTCATGAACGGCGCGAAATGAGCAGCGCGTAGTTTCGCCTTCACACCATTCCATTCTGAAAGGCGAGGCATCAACGTATGTCCATTTTCCACAGCACTAAGGGACGCCGCGCAGCTGGCGTTCTCGCGGCCGCAATCGCGACCGCCACGGTTCTCGCGGGCTGCTCGAGCACCCCTGACGAGGGCACCGGCTCTGGCGAGGCTGTTGACTACGGCACCCTCGCCGTCCAGCTCTCCTGGATCAAGAACGAGGAGTTCTCTGGCGAGTTCTTCGCCGACACCAACGGCTACTACACCGACGCTGGCTTCAGCGAGGTCACGCTGACCTCCGGCCCGTCGACCGGTGTCGCCGAGCTGCTCTCTGGCTCCGCTGACATCGCACTCAGCGACGCGATCTCCGTCGGTACCGCTGTTGCCAGCGACGACGCCGCACCGCTCAAGATCGTGGGAACCACGTTCCAGAAGAACCCCTTCACGATCCTCTCGCTCGCTGACGGCGGCAACATCCTCACCCCTGAGGACCTCATTGGCAAGACCATCGGTGTGCAGGACTCGAACACCTCGCTGTTCAACGCCTTCCTCGTCGCCAACGACATCGACGTGGCCGACATCAACGTCGTTCCCGTGCAGTACGACCCCTCCGTTCTCGTGAACGGTGACGTCGACGGCTTCATGGCCTACATCACCAACGAGTCGATTACCGTCGAGTCGCAGGGCATCGAGGTCTCGAACCTTCCCTTCGCTGACAACGGCCTGCCGTTCGTTGCCGAGACCTTCACCGTGACCGACGAGTTCCTCGCGTCGAACCGCGAGAAGATCAAGGCGTTCCTCTACGCCGAGATCCTCGGTTGGACCGACGCGGTCAACGACCCGGAGGCCGGCGCCGTTCTCGCCATCGAGAACTACTGCGACGTCGACTTCTGCCCGAGCATCGAGTCGTCGAAGCTCGGCGCGGTTGCCCAGGCGCTGCTCATCGCGACCGATGACACAGTCGCCAACGGCCTGTTCACCATCACCGACGACCTGCAGAACGAGACCATCGCGTCGCTCGCTGCCGCCGGTCTGACCGTTGAGGCCTCCGACCTCTTCGACCTCTCGCTTCTCGCCGAGGTCTACGACGAGCACCCGGAGCTCATCAAGTACATGAAGTAACCAGCATTACAACGGCCGGTGCCCGGGGGTAACCTCGGGCACCGGCTTCCACCAGTTCCACCCTCGGTAGAAAGAAGTCCCCTGTGAACGCAGCGCCCGCCGCCACCGCCGAAGCCAGTGCCGAGCCCGTTGGCGGCACCGGCATCCATATCAGCGGCCTCAGCAAGGAGTTCCGCATGGGCTCCAAGTCCGTTGTGGCGCTGCAAGACACCAATCTGCACTCGGAGCAAGGCAGCTTCGTTGCCCTGCTTGGACCATCCGGATGCGGCAAGTCGACGATCCTGCGCATCCTCGCCGATCTCGAGAGCCCGACCTCCGGCACGACCCGCGTCGACGGCAAGAGCCCGAAGGAGCTCCGCCGGGCCGGTGAGCTCGGTATTGCGTTCCAGGATCACGCGCTGCTGCCGTGGCGCAGCGTCATCAGCAACATCCGCCTGCCGTTCGAGATCGCCGGCAAGCCTGTCGACCACGCCTACGTTGAAGAGCTCATCGGACTCGTCGGCCTCACCGGCTTCGAGAAGGCCAAGCCCGCCCAGCTCTCGGGCGGCATGCGCCAGCGCGTGTCGATCGCTCGCTCCCTCGTCATGAAGCCGTCGGTGCTGCTGCTTGACGAGCCCTTTGGCGCACTCGACGATATGACCCGCCAGAAGCTCAACCTCGAGCTGCTGCGAATTTGGACCGAGAAGCCGGCGACCACCCTCATGGTTACCCACGGCATTAGCGAGGCCATCTTCCTCAGCGACCGCGTCGCCGTGATGAGCCCGCGCCCCGGTCGCATCAAAGAGATCATCGAGGTCGACCTGCCGCGCCCGCGCACCCCAGAGATGCAGCGCACCCCCGAGTTCCACGCGCTCGTAGACCAAGCGTCTGAGCTGCTGTTCGGCGCCAACGGCGCGGCTGTGGACGATTAACCATGCGCGGCTTCCGGCTTCCCTCGTGGGCCATTGGAATTCTCGGGGTGATCGGCATCATCATCCTGTGGTGGATCATCTCGATCGTCATGATGCCGGATGACGGCAAGTACACCCCGGTTCCGTCGCCGTTCGCGGTCGTCAGCACCATCATCACCAGTGGACCCGGCTTCACCCCGGCCTTCCTCGTCACGCTGCAGGAGGCCGGCATCGGCTTTCTCTGGGGCAACCTGATCGCGCTCGTGCTCTCTGGCTTCGTGCTCGTGGTGCCGCGCGCCGAGGGCGTGCTCAACCAGATCGCCGTCATCACCTACTGTGTGCCGATCGTCGTCGTCGGGCAGATCGCGATCATCATTCTCGGCGGCTCGAAGGCGCCCGGCCTTCCGTCGACGACCGCGATCTTCCTAGCCGCGCTGTCCGTGTTCTTCACGACCGTCGTCGGCACCCTGCTCGGCCTCAAGGCGGCCGACCGCGCATCGCTGGATGTCGTGCACGTCTACGGCGGATCGAAGTTCACCCAGCTGCGCAAGGTGCGCATCGTCGCCGCACTGCCGAATATTCTCAGCGCGCTGCAGATTGCGGTTCCCGCGGCCTTCCTCGGAGCGATTCTCGGCGAGTACTTCGGCAAGACCGACCGCGGGGTCGGCCCCGCTCTGATCGGGTCACAGATCTCTCTGCAGAGTGACCGGGTCTGGTCGCTGTTCGTGCTCTGCGCTCTCGTCTCGATCGTCGGCTATGCCATCGTCGGACTCATCGGGCGCCTAATCGCGCCGTGGTCTGTGGCCAGAAGGAGGACGGCATGAGCAACGACACCGCCACCCAGGCAATTGCGGTCATCGACCTGCGCAAGCAGGTGCGGGCAGCGAACGCCAAGGCCGTCGCACGGGTCGTCGGCAAGTCGATGCTCGTCGGCTTCTCGACCTTCGTCATCGTCTTCGCCATCTGGATGGGGCTGGTGCTCTTCGCCGACATCTCGTCGTACATCCTCAAGAGCCCCCTCGACGTGTGGGAGTTCCTCGTCACCGATGAGGATTCCGCCACCAACCGCCAGACCATCGCCGACCTGCTCGCCGTCACGATGCGCCACGCGGGCACGGGCTTCATCGCGGGTCTGGCTGTTGCCATTGTCGGTGCGATCCTGTTCCGCATCTCGCGCGGCATCGAGAGTGCCCTCATGCCGTTTGCGACCCTGCTGCGCTCGGTGCCGCTCATCGCGATGGCGCCGATCATCATCCTCATCTTCGGCTTCGGAACCGACGCCTCCGTGGCCGTCATCGGCGGCATCGTGGTGCTGTTCCCGGCCCTGGTGACGATCGCCTTTGGGCTCAAGTCGGCATCCCCGCAGATGCTCGACGTCATCTCGGTCTACGGCGGCAACGTGTTCACCGCGGTGCGCAAGGTAGCCCTGCCGGGTGCGCTGCCGTCGCTGTTCGCAGCGATTCGCATCTCGGTGCCCGGCGCGGTGACCGGTGCGCTGCTGTCAGAGATGCTCTCGACCGGAGACGGCATTGGCAGTGCGACGGCTACCTATGCGGCATCCGCTCGCTTCACCGAGGTGTGGGCGTGCATCGTCGTCGTCACGGTGATCTCGCTGCTCATCTACACGGTCGTGCAGATTCTCGAGTCGATCGCCCTGACCCGCATGGGCATGAACCCAGACCGAAAGTCGGGCTAGACCTTCACAATCGTGTGGATGTCGCGGCCCGGCAGCTTGTCGCGCCCGCCCAGGCCATCCAGCTCCATGACCACACTGATGCCGGCGACGACCCAGCCGGCCTCCTCGATGAGCGCGGCGGCTGCGGCGAGGGTGCCGCCGGTGGCGAGCACATCATCGACGAGCAGCACGCGCGAACCCGCGGGAAGGTCGGCGGGTTGCACCTCGAGGGTGGCGCTGCCGTACTCGAGGTCGTAGCTGCGCGAGAGCACGGTGCCGGGCAGCTTGCCCGGCTTGCGAATGAGCAGAGTGCCGAGTCCGAGCTCGTAGGCGGCAGTTGCCGACAGCAGGAAGCCGCGCGCTTCGACGCCGGCGACCGCATCGATGTGGTCGCGGTAGGGCTCGACGAGGGCCTGCGTCACCGCGTGCAGCGCGGGGCCGTCAGCGAAGACCGGGGTGAGGTCGCGAAACAGGATTCCGGCCTCGGGAAAGTCGGGAATCGTGCGGGTGAGCGACCCAATGAGATCTGCAGCAGACATGTCTTCAACCCTATGGGCGATCAGTGCAGCGGATTGCCGAGCAGGTGCCACTGCACGACCGGCCCGATGCGGGCGACGACCTCGTCAGGGGAGGCGCTCGCGAGCGGTTCGATCTTCAGCCCGTAGCGCGCGACCACGAGCCCGACCACCTGGGTGGCGGCGAACGAGGCTCGCAGCTCGCTGTCGTCCTCGCCGAGCGTATTGGCGATGCGTTTGAGCACCTCGCGCATGACGAACTGGCGCAACATGCGGGCCGCGAATTCCTGGCCGAGGGCGGTGTGCATCATCCGGATGACGCGCTTGCTGGTCGCCGGGTTATCCATGGTCTCGACCAAATAGCGCACGAGGTTGACGCCGACCTGATCACGCGGGCCAGCGAGCGCCTGCTTGACCAGCTGGTCGGGGCGCATCGGGGCGGCGATCGACTCGGCAAATAGATCAGCCTTGTCAGTGAAATAGTGGCGAACCAGAGCGGGATCCACGTTCGCCGCCCTGGCAATGCCACGCATCGACGTGGCGTCGTAGCCATCGCGTGAGAACTCGTCTGCGGCAGCGGCGACGATTGCGGAGCGAGTGTCTTCGGCCAGCGCCACCGCCCTCGCCGGGCGCCCGCGACGCCGAGGCGGCTTGCTGCCCTCATCGGCGCGCAGGTGACTGCTCATTAGGGCAGCCTAACCCCGTGATCGTTCACGGGTGTAACACGACGGTGCATCCCCTATAGTTTGCGATATGGAATTCCTCGTACCCGTCATTGTTGTCGTAGCACTCGTCGTCATCGTCGGCGGGTACCTCTGGGCCACCTACAACGGTCTGGTGACCCTCAACGTTCGCGTTGACGAGGCATGGAGCGACATCACCGTTCAGCTCAAGCGCCGCGCCGACCTGCTGCCCAACCTCATCGAGACGGTTAAGGGCTACGCAGCGCACGAGAAGGGCGTCTTCGAGGCGGTGACCAAGGCGCGCGCCGAGTCGCTGTCTGCTGGTTCGCCGGCCGAGGCATCCGCCGCGGAGAACCACGTGCAGTCCGCCCTTAAGTCGATCTTCGCTGTCGCCGAGGCGTACCCCCAGCTGCAGGCCAGCCAGAACTACCTGCAGCTGCAGGCCGAGCTCGTCGACACTGAGGACAAGATCCAGGCCAGCCGCCGCTTCTACAACGGTGGCGTGCGCGAGCTCAACACCAAGATCAAGGTCTTTCCGAACACGCTCTTCGTTCGCGGCCTCGGCTTCACCGAGCGCGAGTTCTTTGAGGTTGCCGACGCGGCATCCATCGCAGAGCCGCCGCGCGTGCAGTTCTGACCTTCTCCTTAGACCTATAAGCACTGGAAGATCAGATCGAGTAGGCCGCTCGCGGCCGTATCGAGATCTCTAGCGACTGGAAATACATGTATCGCGCGATCGCTCGGAACAAGCGAAACACCGTCTTCATCATCATCCTGTTTCTGGTGATCATTGGCGCCCTTGGCGTCGTGGCAGCGCTGTTTCTCAGCCCTGACCCCACGAAGCCCGACTGGTCGATCCCGATCATCACGCTCGGCATCGCCGGCGGCTACACGGCGTTTCAGTACTACCTCGGCACTCGTGAGACGCTCGCGCTCAGCGGTGCCCGCGAGATTCAGAAGGCCGACAACCCGCGGCTGTACCGCATCGTCGAGAACCTCGCGATCACCGAGGGCATGCCGATGCCGAAGGTCTACATCATCAACGACCCGGCGCCGAACGCCTTCGCGACCGGTCGCGACCCGCAGCACGCCGTCGTCGCGGCGACCACCGGTCTGCTCGAGATCATGGAAGACAGCGAGCTCGAGGGCGTTATGGCTCACGAGCTCGGGCACGTGAAGAACTACGACATTCGCGTCTCACTCATCGTCTTCGGCCTCGTGCTCGCGATCGGCCTCATCGCCGACATTCTGCTGCGCATGATCTTCTGGGGCGGCCGCAGTCGCAACAACAACAGTGGCCCGGCCATGATCATCATTCTGGTGATCGGCCTCGTCGCCGCGATTCTCGCGCCGCTGGTCGCCGCTGTCGTACAGGCCGCGGTCTCGCGTCAGCGTGAATACCTGGCCGACGCAACCGGCGCCCTGACGACCAGACACCCGGATGCCCTGGCCAGCGCCCTGCTCAAACTGGAGGCCTACGGTCGACCGGTCACCAAGACCAACACGTCGATGTCGCATCTGTGGATCAGCAACCCGAACAAGCCCGGCTTCATGGCGCGCCTGTTCAGCACGCACCCGCCGATCGCCGACCGCGTCGCGCGCCTGCAGGAGTCGGGCCGAGGCTTCTAGCCCAATTCACGCGAGCCCGCGGCAGCCTGCAGTGCGGCTGACAGGTCGCCCTTGCCGGTGAACTCGATGCCGTCGAGGCCCTGCCATGTGGCCGTCTGCCGCAGCAGGCCGACAACTCGGTCGAGATCGACCACGTGCGAACCCTCGCGCCACGCGGACTGCACCCGCAGCACCCGCGCCTGCCGATCGCTCTTGAGGTCGATGCGGCCGACGAGCTGGTCGTCGATGAGCAGCGGCAGCGTGTAGTAGCCGAAGACCCGCTTCTCTGCCGGGGTGTAAATCTCGATGCGGTAGTGGAACCCGAACATGCGCTCGGCCCGTGCGCGCTCCCAGACAATGGGGTCGAAGGGGCTCAGCAGGGCGGCGGTCTCGATGCGGCGGGGGATGCGGGCATCCCGGTGCAGATAGGTCGTGCCCTTCCACCCGGGCACGGTCACCGGCACGAGCTCTCCACCCTCGACCAGCTCGGCCACCGCGACCGCGGCCGGCCCCTGCTTGATGCGGTAGTAGTCGGCGAGGTCGCGAATGGTGCCCACGCCATGCGCGACGGCCGACTTTCTGATCAGCTCGCGTACGGCATCCGCCTCGGTCACGTGGGTGTTGAGAACGGGCAGGGGAATCTTCTGCTCGGGTAGGGCGTAGGTGCGCTCGAAGCGGGTGCGCCCGGCGCTGACGACCTCGCCGACGCGGAAGAGGTATTCGAGGGCGCGCTTAGTGTCGCTCCAGTCCCACCAGCCGGTCTTGCCCTTGCGTGAGTCGTCTTCGATCTGGCTCGCGGCGAGCGGACCCTTCTCGGTGAGCTCGGCCCGCACCCAGGCGATGTGCTTGTCGTTGGAATGCATCCACGCCTCGGGGTGGGAGGCGTAGTAGTCGCGCCAGAAGTTCATGCGCCAGCGGAACAGCGGCCAGTCTTCGACCGGAATGAGTGCGGCCTCGTGCGCCCAGTACTCGGTGTAGCCGCTGTTCTTGGCGAAAACCAGCCGGTCGAGATCGGCCTTGTCGTAGTGCCCGAGGCGGGCGAAGAGGGGGAGGTAGTGGCTGCGCTCAAAGACGTTGACAGAGTCGAGCTGCAGCACGCTCAGCCGCGACACCGTCGAGCGAAGCTGTCGGATGCCGGTGGCCACCTTCGGTGCCGCACCGAAGCCCTGAGCAGCGAGGGCAACACGGCGTGCCTGTGCTGGCGATAGCGACTCCATGCCCCGACACTACCGAGATCAACCGACAGGCCGCGTTATCCATCCGTTCACCTCGCTGCCACCGACTCTCACCCCAGCGGTCGTACTTTTCACGAAGGCATCCGGTACCCCTGCCCGCTCACAGCGCGGGCGACCGGAAGCCACCTGGAGGAACCTCTTGTTCAACAAGCGCACCTTCGCTGGTCTTGCGGTCTTCACCGCAGCGGCGATCACCCTCAGTGCCTGCGCAGGCACGACCGACGCCCCGGCGTCTGATGTCGACGCTTCCGTCGCCACGAGCGCTGCCGACTTCGGCGGACTCGACGCCCTCATCGCGGCCGCTCAGGCCGAGGGTGAGCTGAACGTCATCGCCCTTCCCGACAACTGGGCCAACTACGGCGAGATCAAGGCGCTGTTCGAGGAGAAGTACGGCATCGTCGTCAACTCCGCCGACCCCGACATCTCGTCGGCCGAGGAGATCGCGGCTGCCGACAACCTCAAGGGCCAGGACACCGCTCCCGACGTCTTCGACCTCGGCACCGCCGTGACCCTCGACTCGCTCGACTACTTCGCTCCGTACCAGGTCGAGAACTGGGACGAGATTCCCGAGGGCAACAAGGAGGCCACCGGCCTCTGGGTCAACGACTACACCGGCTCCATGTCGATCGGCTATGACTCGAACTCGGTTCCCGAGCCCACGAGCCTCGATGACCTGCTCGGTGACGACTACCGCGGCGCGGTTGCCCTCAACGGCGACCCGACGCAGGCCGGCGCAGCCTTCGCCGCTGTCGGTCTCGCGACCGTGCAGTCCGGTGGAACGCTCGACGACTTCCAGGACGGCATCGACTTCTTCGAGAAGCTCAACGACGCGGGCAACTTCATCCCGGTCAACGTCACCAGCGCGACCATCGCCGCCGGTGAGACCAAGGTTGCCTTCGACTGGAGCTACAACAACCTCGCTGCTGCGGCAACGGTCGACGGCTGGAAGGTCGTCACCCTGCCCGGCACGGTCTACACCTCCTTCTACAACCAGGCGATCAGCAAGGATGCACCGCACCCGGCCGCTGCCCGCCTCTGGCAGGAGTTCCTCTACAGTGCAGAGGCGCAGAACCTCTTCATCGTCGGTGGCGCCTACCCCGTCACGATCCAGACCCTGCAGGACGCTGGAACCGTAGACGCTGACGCACTCGGTGCCCTCGGAGAGCTGGATGGCGAGCTCGTCACCCCGACCGCCGACCAGGCCGCAGCAGCAGCCGCCCTTCTCGCAGAGAAGTGGGCTGCGGCGATCAGCTAGCAGCAACCACATGACTGACGCATCCACGTCGGTCGACGTGAGCGGTGGCGCCGGGGTAACCCCCTGGCGCCACCGCCTCCGTGCGACTGGCAAGTTTCTCGGGCTCACGCCCTTCGCGATCTACGTTCTGCTCTTTCTCGCGATCCCGACGACCCTTGCCGTCAGCACCGGTTTCTTCACCGAAGATGGCGCGCTGACCTTCGACAACATCGTCGGACTCTTCGCCCCCAACGTGCTCGCCTCCTTCGGCGCCTCGTTCTTCGTCTCGGCGGTCACCGCCATCGTCGGAGCGATCATCGGCGCCCTCGTCTGCTACGCCCTGCTGGGGCTGCGCCCCGACGGCGCTGTGCGCTCGTTCATCGACTCGGTCAGCAGTGTTCTGGCCCAGTTCGGCGGCGTCATGCTCGCCTTCGCATTCATCGCCCTCATGGGTGGCCAAGGCCTGCTCACCCTTTTTCTCAAGAACAACCTCGGCATCGACATCTATGCCGACGGCAACTGGCTCTACCAGGTGCCCGGCCTTCTGCCCGTCTACCTCTACTTTCAGGTGCCGCTCATGGTCATCACCTTCATGCCCGCGATGCAGGGCCTCAAGCTCACCTGGGCGGAGGCAAACGCCACCCTCGGTGGCACCCGCCTCACCTACTGGACCCGCATCGCCGCGCCCGTGCTCGCCCCGTCGTTCTTCGGCAGTCTGCTGCTGCTCTTCGCAAACGCCTTCTCGTCGTACGCCACCGCAGCCGCCCTCATCAGTCAGGGAGCCCAGATCGTGCCGCTGCAGATTCGCGGTGCCCTCGTCAGCGAGACCGTGCTCGGCCGCGAGAACATGGCCGGCGCGCTCGCCCTCGGCATGATCATCGTCATGGTCGTGGTCATGTGGGGCTACTCGGTGCTGCAGACTCGCACCTCGCGGTGGCAGCGATGAACGTCGGGGCGGAGCCCGGCAGGGTCGCCCGCGTCGTCATCCTGTCGGTTGTCGGCCTCGTCTTCGCGTTGCCGATTCTTGCGATGATCGAGTTCACCTTTCGCGCTGGACTCAGCGGTGGCCACACCCTCGACCACTGGACCGGCCTCTTCAGCGAGGATGCCGCCCGCACCTACCGAGGCCTGTTCCAAGCCATCGGCAACAGCTTCATCCTCGCCGCCGTGACTGTCGGCATCGTCGTCGTGATTCTGCTGCCGACGATGATCCTCGTGCACCTGCAGTTTCCGCGGCTTCGGCGCGTGCTCGAGTTCATCTGCATCATTCCGATCACCGTGCCGGCGATCGTGCTCGTCGTCGGTCTGGCCCCGGTCTACTCGATCGTCGTGAAGCTGCTCGGTGGCGCGACCTGGACCCTCGCCTTTGCCTACGGCATCACGGTGTTGCCCTACGCCTACCGGGCGATTCAGGCGAACCTCGATGCCGTCGACATCCGCACGCTCAGTGAAGCGGCGCGCACCCTGTCGGCCGGCTGGTTGAAGGTGCTTTGGTTCGTGCTGCTGCCCAACCTGCGGCGCGGCGTGCTCGCGGCAGCCTTCATCTCGGTGGCCGTCGTGCTCGGCGAGTTCACGATCGCCTCGATTCTCAACCGGCGCAACCTGCAGACAGCGCTGCTGCAGGTCTCGCAGTCTGACCCGTGGGTGGCGACGATCTTCGCCCTGCTCGCGCTGCTGCTCGCCTTCGTCCTCCTGCTGTCCATTGGCCGCCTCGGCCGCGATCGGAAGAACTCATGACCACCGGAGCAACCGTCCAGCTTGTGGACGTCACCAAGAGCTACGGCTCGCACCAGGCCCTCGCCGGCATCGACCTCACCATCGCACCGGGGGAGTTCATCGCCCTGCTCGGCCCCTCGGGCTGCGGCAAGACGACCGCGCTGCGTGCGCTCAGCGGGCTAGAGACCATCAACACCGGCCAGATTCTCATCGACGGCACCGACGTCGCCTCGACCCCCACGAACAAGCGCGACATCGGCATGGTGTTTCAGTCGTACTCGCTCTTTCCGCATATGACCGCCCTCGAGAACGTCGAGTTCGGACTGCGGATGCGCAAGGTCGAAAAGACGGAGCGTCGCCTCCGCGCCGCTGAGACCCTCGACCTCGTGGGCCTCGGCCACCTCGGCGAGCGCTTCGCCCATCAGCTCTCCGGTGGCCAGCAGCAGCGCGTCGCGCTCGCCCGCGCGCTGGTGACCCGCCCGCGTGTGCTGCTGCTCGACGAGCCGCTGAGCGCCCTCGACGCGAAGGTGCGCGTGCAGCTGCGTGACGAGATCCGCCGCATTCAGACCGAGCTCGGCATCACCACGCTGTTCGTGACCCACGACCAGGAGGAGGCGCTCGCCGTCGCCGACCGGGTCGCCGTCATGCGCGAGGGGCGCATCGAGCAGATCGGCACCCCAGAGCAGCTCTACGTCACCCCGTCGACCCCCTTCGTTGCGGACTTCGTCGGCCTGAGCAACCGGGTGCCCGCCACACTCCAGAACGGCACCGTCACCATCGGAAAGACGAAGCTCGCCGCGTTGGGCGAGGCGCAGCCCGACGGACCGGTCACCGCGCTGGTGCGCCCCGAGGATCTCGCGTTCGACTCCACCGGACTGCCCGCGACCGTCGTCGCGAGCAGCTTTCTCGGGTCGCTGCGGCGCACGCAGGTGAAGCTCGACGACGGGCTGGTGTTGGCGGTTCAGCATGACGTCGACCAGCATCCCCAGCCGGGCGACGCGGTTCACGTGCGCTTTAAGGGTGCTGCTGTCTCAGTCAAGCCACGGATTGAGCCTGCCGCCTAGGAATAGGCTGGCGGCATGATCTTCCGCAGGCAGCGCACCGAAGAGAAACTCCCGGCCAGACCGCGTTCCAGCGCGACCGGTGTCGATCGAAAGCAGCGGGTCGAGGAGGCCATCCCGGTGCCCGTCGAGATCGCCGGGCAGTGGGCGTGGCGCATCCTCGCGATTGTTGGCGTGCTCGTCGTGTTCGGGCTGCTCATCATCCAGCTCCGCGAGATCGTGGTGCCCTTCATGGTCGCCCTGTTGCTCTCGGCGTTGCTCGTGCCGATCGTCAACTTCTTGGTGCGACACCGCTGGCCTCGCGGCCTTGCGGTCGCCCTCGCCATGGTTGGCACGATCTCAGTGATCAGCGGGCTCGTCTTTCTCATCGTCTGGCAGGTACGCGGCGGCTTCCCCGCCCTGCAGGAGCGCTCCCTCGCGGCCTACGAGGACTTCCGCCAGTTTCTCGTCACCTCGCCGCTCGCGGTCAGCACGAAGGAGTTCGACGCCTTCGTCGCTGGCATTCTCGACAACTTCGATAACAGCACCCTGCTCAGTGGCGCGCTGTCGGTCGGCACGACCACGCTTGGCATCGTTACGGGCCTGCTGCTGACGCTGTTCGCGACCCTGTTCATCCTTATCGACGGCAAGGGCATCTGGGCCTGGGTCACGCGGCTGTTCCCGCGCAGGGCGCGCGATGCCGTCAAGGACTCCGGCATCGCCGGCTGGCTCACTCTCACCACCTTCGTCAAGGTGCAGATCTTCGTCGCAGCGGTCGATGCCACCGGCATCGGCATCGGCGCCTTCGTCATCGGACTCGTCTCCGGCATCGACGGTGGATTCCCGCTCGTGATCCCGATCACCATCGCCGTCTTCCTTGGGTCGTTCATTCCCGTGGTCGGCGCCGTGGTCAGTGGCGTGCTTGCGGTGTTCGTCGCCCTGGTCTTTCTCGGGCCGGTTCCCGCGCTGTTCATGCTCGGGGTGGTGCTGCTGGTGCAGCAGGTTGAGGGTCATGTTCTTCAGCCGCTGGTTCTTGGCAGTGCCGTTAAGGTGCATCCACTCGCTGTGGTCTTTGCCGTCGCCGCGGGGGCCGGCATCGCCGGTATTCCCGGGGCACTGTTCGCTGTGCCGCTCGTGGCCGTGCTCAACGTTATGGTGAAGTACATTGCGAGTGGAAAATGGCGCACCAAGGCGCGCCCTGAGCTAGAGGACGTCGTGTCGCCCGCATGACCACTGAATCAACCGTCGGCCCATCGCTGGCCGACTTCGAGAACGCGCGCCCCGTCGTCTCGCGCGTCGCGGAGCGCACTCCCATGGAGAGCTCTCGCTACCTCGCCGAGGTGCTCGGCTCGCCCGTCTATCTCAAGTGCGAGAACCTGCAGCGCACCGGCTCGTACAAGATTCGCGGCGCCTACAACCGGCTCAGCCAGCTGACCGCCGACGAGCGTGCTCGCGGCGTCGTCGCCGCCTCGGCAGGCAACCACGCGCAGGGCGTTGCCCTCGCCGCCCGCGAGCTCGGCATCAAGGCCACCATCTTCATGCCGATCGGCGTCGCGCTGCCCAAGCTTGCCGCCACCCGCGACTACGGTGCCGACGTGGTGCTGCGCGGCCACATCTTCGACGAGACGGCAACGGCAGCCCGGGCATTCGCGAGCGAGACCAACGCGGTGTTCATTCCGCCCTTCGACCACATCGACATCGTCACCGGGCAGGGAACCCTCGGCCTCGAGATCCTTGACCAGGTGGGGGATGCCGACACCATCGTCATCCCGATCGGCGGCGGCGGTCTCATCGCCGGCGTCGCCTCCGCGGTGAAGCAGCGCGCCGCCGCCGAGGGTCGCGTGGTGCGCATCATCGGGGTGCAGGCTGCGAACGCCGCCGCCTACCCGGTGTCGCTGCAGAACGGCGAAGCCACCGAGATTGCGATCTCGCCGACGATCGCCGACGGCATCGCGGTTGCCAAGCCGGGAATCCTCAACTTTGACCTGGTGCAGCACTACGTCGACGAGGTGGTCACCGTAACCGACGACGAGACGGCGAAGGCCCTGCTCGTGCTGCTCGAGCGAGCCAAACTCGTTGTCGAGCCGGCCGGAGCTGTCGGCGTTGCCGCGCTGCTCAGCGGCCGTATCGCCGACACCGGCACGACCGTCTTCATTCTCAGCGGCGGCAACATCGACCCCCTCATGATGGAGCGCGTCATCAGCAACGGCCTATCGGCCTCGGAGCGTTACCTTCGCCTGCGTATTCCGCTGCCCGACCGCCCGGGCCAGCTGGCGCGCACCTCGGCGATCGTCGCAGAGCAGAACGCCAACGTCGTCGAGGTGCTGCACACGCGGCACAACAGCGGATTGCAGATCAGCCAGGTCGAACTCGAACTGCACATCGAGACCCGCGGCCCCGACCACGCTGACCGGGTGATCGCGGCGCTGCGGCACGAGGGCTACGAGCCGCGCGTCGACTTCTAGCGTTGGTCTCGATCGCCGCTTTGCGCTACTCGACTAGCGATTTGGCCTACTCAACCAGCGGCATGCAGCTGACTCCTGAAAACACGGAAGTCGATCAGTAGTTCCGTGTTTTCAGGAGTGTGCCGAGAGACCCCTGGTTTCGATACGGCCTTCGGCCTACTCAACCAGCGGCGTTGCTACGGAACGTAGGTCTCGACCTTCAATACCTTGACCGGGATCGACTTGCCGTTCGGAGCGAGGTACGAGGTCTCGTCGCCGACCTTGAGGCCGATAATGGCAACCCCGAGCGGGCTGCCCTCGCTGTAGACGTCGAGGTCGGCGTCGCCGACGATCTCGCGGCTGCCCAGCAGGAAGGTCTCTTCGTCACCGAGCACGCTGGCGGTGATGACGGTTCCGGGTTCGACCACGCCCGACGACTGCGGTGCCTCACCGACGACGGCGTGCCGCAGCAGCTCGGTGAGAACGCGGATGCGCGCCTCGATCTTGCCCTGCTCCTCTTTGGCGGCGTGGTATCCGCCATTCTCCTTGAGGTCTCCCTCTTCGCGAGCGGCCTCGATCTTCTTGGCGATCTCGGTGCGGCCCTCGCCCTCGAGGTGCTCGAGCTCGGCTTTGCGGCGGTCGAAGGCCTCCTGGGTCAGCCAGGTGACTGAACTGTCGTTCGACACGGATGCTCCTAACAATGAGAGACGACCGGCCGAGGTCGGCCGGTCGTGAGTGTTGCACAGCCTATGCGAGCCAGCAGCGGTAGATCAAGCCGGTGACAGCGAGCTCGGTGGTGCGCACCTGCTCAGTGAACACCCGGGTCCGCTCGTCGCTGGCGGGCAGGTGCACGACCTTCCAGCCCACGTCACCGAAGCCCTCGTTCATCGCCTTGACGACGCAGGTCACCTCGCTGCCCGGTTCTGCGGTGAGTTGCCAGGTGACGCTGACGGTGCGGTCATCGACGATCTCGTGGGCGACGTCGCGAAACTCAAGGCTGGCCGACTCGCCGTCGAGCGCCGCCCAGACGACCCACGCGCCAAGCACGAGAGCGAAGACGGATGCGACGGCGACGCCGATCACGCGGCGCCCGCGGCTGGTCGCGCGCGTGCGTCCGTAGCGCTCGTCGAGGGCGGTATCGGGCACAGCTTCTCCAGATCGGGGCGGATAGTCTTTCATTCAAGTATTCGCTATCGAAGGCACCGCTATGACCCTGCTCGACCTGCTCGCCGCTGCGACGCCGTCCCCGTCACCGACACCGCTCGATGAGGACACCGTCACCCCCGGCTGGATCGGCTTTGTCTTCATCTTCGTGATCGCCCTCATCACCGTGTTTCTCATTGTCGATATGACGCGGCGCGTGCGACGGGTTCGCTACCGCGGCGAGGTGCGCGAGCAGATCGCCGCAGAAGAAGCCGACCCTACGAAATAGGCGGGTTCGTCGCCACGAGGAAGATTCCGGTCCAGTGGCTGAGGAATGCCAGCAGCGTCAGCGAGTGAAAGATCTCGTGGAATCCGAAGACACCGGGAATCGGGTTGGGGCGCTTGAGGCCGTAGAACACGGCTCCGGCGGTGTAGCAGAGCCCGCCAATGATGATGAGCGTCATCATGATGGCGTTCGCCTGGAAGAAGTCGACGATGAACAGCATCGCGGCCCAGCCGAGCAGCGCGTACAGCGGCACGTAGAGCCAACGGGGCGCACCGACCCAGAAGATGCGGAAGCCGATGCCGAGGGCCGCGCCGCCCCAGATCAGCCAGAGCAGCAGGGTGGCCTTCGCCGGCTCGAGGCAGAGAACCGTGATCGGGGTGTACGAGCCCGCGATCAGCAGAAAGATGTTCGAGTGGTCGATGCGCTTGAAGATCGCCTTGACCTTGGGGCTCCAGTTGATGCGGTGATAAAGAGCGCTCGTGCCGAACAGCAGCAGGGAGCTGGCAACGAAGATCGCTGAGCTGATCTTGGCCGCAGCGCCGTCGGCGAGAACGATAAGCACGACACCGAGAGCGATGGCTACCGGGAAGGTGCCCGCGTGAATCCAGCCCCGCCAGGTGGGCTTCTGCTCACCGTGAACCACCGCATCCTCGAGAATCGGGATGTTCGGGAGGCCGTCCTTGAAGTCGTTCTCCGACTCGGTTGCTGTCATGCGTTCAGGCTACTCCAGCCGACTTTCAGAAAGCTTCGAGGCAGCTTTGGGCTAGCGTAGGCGGAGTGAAAGACAGGCAGGTTCCCTTGGGGCGCGAGCTGCTCTACGGGCTGTACCAGAACCGCCTACGGCGTTCCCTCACCGGGCAGACCCGGCCGAAGCACGTCGCGATGATCATCGACGGCAACCGCCGATGGGCGCGCCAGCGCGGGCTCGAGACCGTTGCTCACGGCTATTCCGCTGGTGCCGCGAAAATGCACGAGTTTCTGCAGTGGTGCGACGACCTCGGCGTCTCGGTCGTCACGCTCTACCTGCTCTCTGTCGACAACCTCAAGGGCCGTGACCCTGACGAGCTGGGGCCGCTGTTTCGCATCATTGGCGATCTCGCCGAAGACCTCTCGCACTCGCGCGACTGGCGGGTGCAGCATGTGGGCGCCGACGACGGGCTGCCCGATGCCCTCGTGCAGTCGATCGCCGCTGCTGAGAACCGCACGAGAGAGAACACCGGCCTGCACATCAACCTCGCTGTCGGCTATGGTGGCCGCCGTGAGATCGCGGATGCCATGCGCTCCATCGTGCACGCGCACAGCCTCGAGGGCGGCACGCTCGACGACCTCGCCGAGGTGCTGACCCCGGAGCTCATTGGCGAGCACCTCTATACCGGAGGCCAGCCGGATCCCGACCTTGTCATCCGCACCTCGGGCGAGCAGCGGCTCAGCGATTTCATGCTGTGGCAGAGCGCTCACAGCGAGTTCTACTTCGTCGAGGCGCTCGGCCCCGACCTGCGCGAGGTCGATTTTCTTCGCGCCCTGCGTGACTTCGCACGACGAACCCGGAGGTTCGGCCAATGAGACTCAGCATCGACGATTACGCGCTGCGGTTCAGCGATGAGCCCGGTTACCTCGACTTCGCCCGACAGGCGCCGATCGGGCAGACGGCCGCCGCCGAGCAGCTGGCCATGATCGAGCTGCTCGGTCGCGGGCGCTTCGGCAGCCTCGCCGTGCTCGAGGAGCAAGACCAGCGCGTGCGTGAGGCGGTCAGCGCTCTCACCGGTTTCGCCGCCGATCACGTCGTCTTTCAGCCGAACACCAGCCAGGGCCTCATGCACACGATGTTCGGTCTCACCGGCACGGTGCTGCTCTCGCCCGCCGAGTTTCCGTCGCTGACGGTCGCCGCGGTGCGGTCGGGGGAGGCGCTGCATGCCCTGCAGGCCGAGTGGCTGACGGCCGAAGGCCCCGTGACGCCGGGAAGCATCAAGCAGCAGCTGAGCCCGGCTGTCACCGCGGTTGCGGTCTCGCTCGTCGACTTTCGTACGGGGTATCTGGTCGACCTGGAGGGCATCCGCGATGTCATCGGCGACCGGCTGCTCATCGTCGACGCCATTCAGGGCTTCGGTGCGGTTGACGCACCCTACGGTGTCGCCGATGTCGTGGTCTCTGGCGGCCAGAAGTGGACGAGAGCCGGATGGGGCACCGGCTTCCTGGCGCTCAGCGAGCGGGCAATCGACCGCCTCACCCCCGTCTTCTCCGGATTCAACGCGACCACCGCAGAGGGCATGCCCCTCGACGAGGTGCCGCCGCCCGCTGCCGGAGCCCGCGCCTACAGCGTCAGCAACCCCGACCCGATCGCCCAGGCGCGCTTCGCCGCAGCCCTCGAAGAGATTGCCGAGGTGGGTGTGCCCGCCATTCGGGATCGCATCATCGAGAAGACCGGCCGCATCATCGACCTCGCCGATGAGTTCGGAATCCCGGTGGTCTCGTCGCGCAACCACAACGAGCGGGCAGGCATTGTCGTCGTCGAGCCGGCCCAAGACCAGCTGACCGTGCTCGCCGCATCGCTGCACAATCACGGTGTTACCGCCACCCGCCGCGACTCGACCGTGCGCCTCGCCGCACATGTGAGCACGACGGAGGAGACCTTCGAGATGCTGCGTGCCAGCTTCCTCGGATTCGCCAGCGCGATCACTGTTTGAACAGTTTGTTTCGGTGGGCGTGTCGTTTCGCGTCTTTTGTTGCGCGAGCCTACGGTCAGATCACCGGGTAAGTTGCCCGGTCGAGACGGCCACGTAAGTTCGTCTTGATGAGCCAACCGGCCGTCTCTGCAGACTGGATCCGTAGCGCACAGCGCACGGGGATGGAGCAGACGTGACCGAGCTCAGCAACCAGAAGCAGACCGCCGCCAAGGCTGGCATTCAGACCGCCGAACGAACCTACGTTCTCGACACGTCTGTTCTGCTCTCTGATCCGAAGGCGATCTTCCGCTTTGCAGAACACGCTCTCGTTCTGCCGGTGGTCGTCATCTCCGAGCTTGAGTCGAAGCGCAACGACCCGGAGATCGGCTACTTCGCCCGCCAGGCTCTGCGAATTCTCGACGAACTGCGTGTGCAGCACGAGCGCCTCGACTTTCCGATCGCGATCGGCGAGGGCGGATCGCTGCGCGTCGAGCTCAACCACTCCAACATGTCGGTGCTGCCCTCTGGGCTGCAGCTGGGTGACAACGACTCGCGCATCCTCGCGGTGGCGATGAACCTTGCGAACGACGGGCTTGCGGTCACCGTCGTCTCGAAGGATCTTCCGCTGCGAGTGAAGGCGGCATCCATCGGTCTGCAGGCCGAGGAGTACCGCGCTGAGCTTGCCGTTGACTCCGGGTACACCGGCCAGGCCGACATCGATCTCTCGAGCGAGCAGATGGCTCAGCTCTATGACAACGAGCAGCTGCACTCGCGTCTCGTTCAGGACATGCCGGTCAACACCGGCCTTGTTATCCACTCGGATCGCGGCAGCGCCCTCGGCCGCGTCACCGGCAAGGGCGAGCTGCGTCTCGTTCGCGGCGACCGTGACCTCTTCGGCCTGCACGGCCGGTCGGCCGAGCAGCGTCTCGCGATCGACATGCTGCTCGACCAAGAGATCGGCATCGTCTCGCTCGGCGGCCGCGCCGGCACCGGCAAATCCGCCCTCGCTCTCTGCGCCGGCCTCGAGGCGGTTCTCGAGAAGCAGCAGTACCGCAAGATCATGGTGTTCCGCCCGCTCTACGCGGTCGGCGGCCAAGAACTCGGCTTCTTGCCGGGAGACGCCGCTGAGAAGATGAACCCGTGGGCGCAGGCGGTCTTCGACACCCTCGGCTCTGTGGTGTCGCAGAACGTGCTCGACGAGGTCATCGACCGCGGCATGCTCGAGGTGCTGCCGCTGACGCACATTCGCGGTCGCTCGCTGCACGACGCCTTCGTGATCGTCGACGAGGCGCAGTCGCTCGAGCGCAACGTGCTGCTCACCGTGCTGTCGCGCATCGGCCAGAACTCGCGCGTCGTGCTCACCCACGACGTCGCGCAGCGCGACAACCTGCGGGTCGGGCGCCACGACGGCGTCGCCTCGGTCATCGAATCGCTCAAGGGCCACCCGTTGTTCGGCCACATCACCCTCGCCCGCTCGGAGCGCTCGGCGATTGCTGCTCTCGTCACCGAGATGTTGGAGTCGAACGAGCTCGCCTAGCGTTCTACCTCGAGTTGCCCACATTTGTCGCCCTCGTCGAGGGGAAAGCGGCACATGTGGGCAATTCGGCGTTAACGCGCACCACTTGTGCTAGTTGAACTAGAACAATAGGATGAGTGCATGCTCATCAGAGTCGACACCACCAGCAGCGAGCCGCTGTTCGAACAGATCGCCGCCGCCGTGCGCGAGCTGGCCTCGAGCGGCACGGCGATCGCGGGGGAGCGGCTGCCCGCCGCCCGCGAACTCGCCGAATCGCTCGACGTCAACGTGCACACCGTGCTGCACGCCTACCAGCAGCTGCGCGACGAGGGGCTCATCGAGCTTCGTCGCGGCCGCGGCGCGATCCTTACCGGCTCCGCGTCATCGCTGACCGACCTCACGAAGCACGTGGACGTGCTCGTCGCCGAGGCTCGCCGCCTCGGGGTTGCCCCTGCCACCCTTACCGCCATGATCACGAAGGCATACTCATGACCACATCCGCTCGTATTCTGCTTCTCATTACCGTGCCTGCTCTGCTCGCGGCTGCTGCAAGCGTCGTCGGGATGCTGCTGACGCCCGGGCTTCCCGAGACCCTCGCCGTTCATTGGGGCGTCGACGGCTCGGTGGATCGAACGGATGGCATCGGCTCGTACATCGCCATCGTCGCCTTCCTCGTGCCCGGCTTCGTTGCCGGCGCTGCGGGCTTCTCGATCTCACCCCTGCGGCACGGAACCTCGCGCCTCTACGCGCGCTCGGTGGTTGGGCTGACCACTTGGTTCGGGGTGTTCGTGTCGCTGTCGATGTTCCTTGGCGTGTGGGCGCAGCGCGGGGTGACCGACCCGATAAGTGTGCCGATTTCATCGGTGTGGATCGGGCTGCTCATCGGCTTCGTCGTTGCGGTCGCGGTCGCGGCACTGGTCGTGCTGCTGACGCCCAAGCTGCCCCAGAACACTGGGCTGAGCGCCAGCGAGGCATCCCTGCCGATTGCCGCGGGCGAGCGGGTCTACTGGGCGCAGACGGCGCGGTCGCCGCGTGGCATCATCGCGCTGCCGATCGTCGTCATCGTCTTCATCGCGGTGCTGTTCGCGGTCGTCGGGCTGCCGGTGTGGGCGACACTCATCGTCGGCCTGATTCTTGCTTCGCTGTTCACGATGCTGTCGTGGCGCGTGGTCGTTGACCAGCGCGGGCTGACGGTGACCGGACTGTTCGGGTTTCCGCGGTTCCAGATCCCGCTCGAATCGGTTGTGGCCGCTGCAGAGATCACCGTCACGACGTTCGGCGAGTACGGCGGCTGGGGCGTGCGGTTTGGTCGCTCGGGCAACTGGGGTGTCATCACCCGGGCGGGCACGGCCATCGAGGTGCAGCGCCGTTCCGGCGCCAACTTCGTCGTCACAGTCGACGACGCGGCAACCGGCGCCGGACTGCTGACGAGTCTGGCGCGCCGAGGGTAGACAACCGCCGCTGGCGGGTGAGACTGGAAGTGTGGACATTCGTGCTGGCCAACTCGAGCTTCACCTGCTGACGGCTGACGACGCTGAGCGGGTGCTGCGCCGCCAACCTCGTGCGGGGGAGCGGTGGGCCATCGACTACCCGTCCTTCGAGCAGCTCGATTACCTACGGGCCTACTTGGTCGAGTTGGAATCCGCTCACCCGGAGAACTTCTGGCAGAGCCAGTTGCGCCGTCGCATTGACGGGCTCGTCGTCGGCGGTGCCGGCGTCACCGGGCCACCCGACGAGCAGGGGGCGGTCGTCATCGGCTACGAGCTAGCCGCCGAGGTGAGCGATTCCCTGCACGGCACAGATATCGTGCTGGCACTGATCGAGGTCGCTAGGGGCATGGGTGCGCGGCGCGTCACCACCAACGTCTTCGACGACGACCAGGTTCGGCGCCACGTCTACTTTGCCGCGGGGCTCAGCGAATCACGGCGCGACGGCCGCGTCGTCTACCTCGAGCGCGAAATCTGAGCTTGCCGCGCTATCTCTATATAGCTAGAGTTAGCCGCATGCAGCCCCTCTCGCGAATCACTCCTGCCACCATCGACGTGCTCTCGGTGCTCGACGCCGGCGGGCAGCCGACCTGGGGCCTCGCCATCATCAAGCAGAGCGGTCGCCCGGCCGGCAGCGTCTACCCGATTCTCGAGCGCCTCGAGGCGAGTGGCTGGGTGACCTCCACCTGGGAGGAGAACGACGAGCGCACCGGCCCGCGCCGCCGCTATTACGAGCTGACGGCCGACGGGGCGACGGCCGCGCGATCCGCCATCACGTCGTTTCGGGCGCGCGCGCCCAAGGTCGTGACCGCGTGAGCCTCGTCATCCGGGCCGCGGCGCGCACCCTGCCCGCGGGCATCCGTGACCGCTACCGCGAACAATGGCTGGCGGATGCCCGCGACGCCACCGAGGCCGGCCTCAGCCCCGCAAGCATCGCCCTTGCCGCGGTCACCTTCGCTGTTTCGTACGATCGACCCTTGTCGCCACGGGCCGTGCCCACCGCGGAGCAGCGGGCACGGCGCTCGCGGCTCGGGGTCGGGCTGGCGCTCAGCGCCGCGCTGCTCGCCTTGAGCGTGTACCCGGGTGTCAGCTTTCAGGGACTCACAAGTCTGCCGGTCTGGGACTTCATCCGGTTCTTTGCTGGCATGATGCTGCTCGCCTACGGAGTGCTCGCACCCTTGGTAGCTCTGTTCATTGTCACGGGAGTTCGTGAGCGCGCAGCCGTGGTGCTGCTGGCGCTAGCCTGCACCGCGCCGATTCTTTATGGCCCAATCAACAGCGCCCTGCCCTGGCAGTGGAGCGCCAATACATATGCGACGCCGGGCAGCCTCGCCTTCGCGGGCGCAGCAGTGCTGATCGTCGTGGGCTGTTCGGTGCTGTGGAAGCCGCGTGCGAAGCGCATCGCGCGCATACCCCTGATCGGTGCGCTCGCCGTGCTGCTCGTGAGCGGCCTCGGTTTGGTCTACGCCAACAGCGTTGCGTGGTCGGAGGAGGTGCCGCTAGCCGTCGTGGCGGCCGACCCCGCTTTCTGGGCGGAGTGGCAGCAAATGCGTGCTGCTCATGAGGCAACGGTTGCCGCGACCTTGGTCGGCTGGGCGATTGCCGGGGTAGTGCTCGCTGTTCTCGTGGTGGTTATCGGGCGCCGCATGACCGAGCGCGGGGCGACGGCTTTGGGGCTCGCCGCGGTCGCGATCAGCCTGCTCGGGGCATCCGGTGTTTTCGGGCTTCTCGAACTGGGAATCTCTGACAGTGTTCTGCCTGTGCTGCTCGACCCACTGCGCCTGGTCGCTCAGGTGGTGCTGGTCGCCGTGACTTTGGTCGCGGTCGGCGGCGTTCGCCTAGCCCGGGTGCGTCATCGACATGACGTCGAGGGCGCTGTCGAGCTGCTCTAGGGTCAGTTCGCCGCGCTCGACGAAGCCGAGGTCGATGGTCGCCTCGCGCACCGTCAGGCTCGCCTTCACCGAGTGCTTGGCGATCTTCGCCGCCGCCTCGTAGCCGATGAGCTTGTTGAGCGGCGTGACGATCGACGGCGACGACTCGGCGAGGGCGCGAGCGCGCTCAAGATTGGCCTCGAGCCCGTCGACGGTCTTGTCGGCGAGCAGCACGGTCGAGTTCGACAGCAGGCGAATCGACTCGAGCAGCGCGGTGCCCATCACGGGAATAGCGACGTTGAGCTCGAAGTTGCCGGTGGCACCCGCCCAGGCGATAGTCGCGTCGTTGCCGATAACGCGGGCTCCGACCATGATCACGGCCTCGGGAATCACCGGGTTGACCTTGCCGGGCATGATCGAGGAGCCGGGCTGGAGGTCAGGGATGTGCAGTTCGCCGAGTCCGGTGTTGGGGCCGGAGCCCATCCAGCGCAGGTCGTTGCAGATCTTGGTCAGTGACACGGCGATGACGCGAAGGGCACCGGATGCCTCAACGAGGGCATCGCGCGCGCCCTGCGCCTCGAAGTGATCCTGCGCCTCGGTGATGGGCAGCTTGCTGTCGGCGGCGAGGGAGGCGATGACCTTCTGCGGAAATCCAAGCGGGGTGTTGATTCCGGTGCCGACCGCGGTGCCGCCGAGCGGAACCTCTGCCACACGGGGAATAGTCGCCTGCACGCGCTCGATGCCGAGGCGCACCTGGCGGGCGTAGCCGGCGAACTCCTGGCCGAGGGTGACGGGGGTGGCATCCATGAGGTGGGTGCGGCCGGCCTTGACGGCGTCCTTCCAGAGCACGGCCTTGGCTTCGAGTGAGACGGCCAGATGATCAAGCGACGGGATGAGGTCGCCGAGCAGCGCGCCCGTCACCGCGACGTGCACCGAGGTCGGGAACACGTCGTTCGACGACTGCGACATGTTCACGTGGTCGTTCGGATGCACGGGGGCACCGAGCTTGGCGGTTGCCAGCGACGACAGCACCTCGTTGATGTTCATGTTCGAGGAGGTGCCGGATCCGGTCTGGTAGGTGTCGACCGGGAAGTGCTCGTGGTGCTCGCCGGCGATGAGTTCATCGGCGGAGTCGGCGATCGCCTTCGCGATGCCGGCGTCGAGGATTCCCAGCTCGGCGTTCACCAGAGCCGCCGCCTTCTTGATGCGGGCGAGCGCCACGATCTGGCCGGCCTCGAGGCCCGATCCGCTGATCGGAAAGTTCTCTACGGCGCGCTGCGTCTGCGCGGAGTAGAGGGCGTTGATGGGAACGAGAACCTCGCCCATGGTGTCGTGCTCGGTACGAAATTCAGCCATGGTGCGGTTCCTTCTAGATGTTGCCGACGTGGACGTCGGGTACTGCGGTGCCCTCGGTGAGGCGGTAGTTGGCGCCAACCACAGCCAGCGTACCGGCGGCGATGGCGTCGCTGATGAGCTCGGAGCTGGCGATGAGTTCTGCGATGGTGTCGCGCAGGTGCTCGCGACCCACGTCAATCGGATCGGGGTTTCCGTTGGAAATAACGGAGGCGCGGCGCACGGCCGGCACAATCTTGTTGGTGATGCCGGCGATGTGCGGCGGCAATGGCGCGGCGTTCGGCTGAATCGAGTCGATGGCCGCCGAGACGGCACCGCACGCGTCGTGGCCGAGCACGACGATCAGTGGCACTTGAAGCACGCTCACCGCGTACTCCAGCGAACCGATCACCGAGTCGCTGATGACCTGTCCGGCATTGCGCACGACGAAGAGGTCGCCGAGGCCCTTGTCGAAGATGATCTCGGCCGAGAGCCGGGAGTCGCTGCAGCCGAACAGGGCAGCGTGCGGGGCCTGACCCAGCGAGAGCTCGGTGCGGCGCTCGACGTCCTGCCGGGGGTGCAGCGGTTCGCCGCGCACGAAGCGCTCGTTGCCGCGAACCATCTCGCGCCAGACATCCGCCGGGGTTCTCGTTTCAGGCATCAGCGCAGTCCTAGTGATCGGGCGAGCAAGGCGAACTCATTGTCGCTCGCGGTTCCGTGCAGAACGTAGGTCGATTCGTTCGTCTCGGTGACGAGCGCGTAGGCGAGGTTGCCCGGGTCGTCGCCGTCGCGGTGGTCGTAGACCGTCCAAGTGGTGCCGTCGATCGACGTCGAGCCCGTGGACTTCGCACCGTCGAGCACGTTGTCGACCCAGGTCGGGTTCGCCGCGATGCCCTGGTTCACGGCGACAAACTGGTCGCTCGGCGTGATCAGGCCGATGTACCAGACCTGAATGTCGCCGCTCTTCTTCAGATCGGCCCGGTTGGCACTCCAGCCCTCCGGCAGCACGGGGGCCACCAGCTCAGCGTCGGCCTGCGACTGGCTCGCGACCGTCGCGAAGTCGATGGGCTCGCTGGCCTGCGGGTCGGGGCGCACAACCACGAAAACGAGAAAGAGCACGACGATGAGGGTCGCCACGAGTGCCCAGACGAGGTTGCGGGTGGTCTGGGCCGCGCGGTGTCGACGGGAGTTCTCGGCCTTGATGGCCGCGACATCCTCTGCGCTGGTCTCGCTCACTAGTCGATAGCCGCCCGTGCGGCGTCGAGACGGGCCTTGGCGCCGAGCAGCCACTCCTCGCAGCGGGCGGCAAGGGCCTCGCCGCGCTCCCAGAGGGCGAGCGACTGCTCGAGGGTTGCGGAGCCCTGCTCGAGCTCGCTGACCACCTGGATGAGCTCGTCGCGAGCCTGCTCATAGCTGAGGTCACTGACGGGGGTGGTAGCCACGGTCATGATTCTACCTTTCGGGTCTGTGCACGTACGGTGCCCTTGGCGAGGGTGATGAGCAGGTCGGTGCCCGCCGGGGCATCGACCGCATCGCGCAGCGCGGAGCCATCGGGCAGCTGGGCTATCGCATACCCACGGTCGAGGGTGCGCTGCGGCGAGAGTGCCCGCAGGTGCCCGACCTGCTCGGCGAGCTGCTGTGTGGCCCGGTCAACGACGCGGTCGGCGAGCTCGCGGCTGCGCTGCACGTAGCGCCCGAGCTCTTCGGCCCGCGAGTCAACAATCCAATCGGATGACGCCAGAGCCGGCCGCGACCGCACCGCCTCGAGGCGGTCGACCTCCACTCGCAGCATGGACGTCACGCGCTGCCCAATGCGCGCCCGCGCCTGCCGCACGCTGTTGAGCTCCTCGGCCACATCGGGCACGACGCGCTTAGCCGCGTCGGTGGGGGTCGAGGCGCGCAGGTCGGCGACGTCGTCGAGCAGCGGGCGGTCGGCCTCGTGGCCGATGGCGCTGATGAGCGGCGTGCGGGCCGCGGCGGCGGCACGCACGAGAGTTTCGTCGCTGAACACGAGCAGGTTTTGAAAGTCGCCGCCGCCGCGGGCGACGATGATGACGTCGACCTCGGGGTCCGCATCCAACTTCTTGATCGCGGCGGTGACCTCACCGGCGGCGCGGTCGCCCTGCACGGCGGCGTGCACAACGCGAAACAC
>Ga0247814_10000292_pt1 | contig 43567 bp, 42 predicted proteins | sample UWRJL179409R1_FD_179947 | JGI IMG/M metagenome (GOLD analysis project Ga0247814, IMG submission 179947) | Plant litter microbial communities from Arlington Agricultural Research Station in Wisconsin, United States - UWRJ-L179-409R-1 | ecosystem: Environmental > Terrestrial > Plant litter >... | reverse complement strand
AAAAAGCCCTCATCGAAACTGAAACACAAATAAAAGTGGTGACTTCGATGCTGGATTTTATGAAGCAAAAATCAAAATTTGAACTCGTTCCAAGTAATTTGCTTTCTACCGCCGATGGAAAAGATGCTTCAGATCTCATCAAACAATATAACGATATTGTCATTCAGCGCAACCGGATTGTTAAAGACGGTATGTCAAAGAACTCCGTAGTCATTAATCTGGAGCAAAAAATTGAAGAGCTAAACGGAAATATTGCACAGAGTTTACAAAGAATCAGAACTTCTCTCAACATCCGAAAATCAGATCTCGAGAAACAGGATGCACTCATCAGAGGAAAAATTTCCCAAATTCCAACACAGGAAAGAGAGTATAGGATTTTAGACAGGCAACAAAAAATAAAAGAGTCATTGTACTTGTATTTGCTGCAAAAAAGGGAAGAAACAGCCATTTCTTTGGCAGTAACTGCGCCTATTTCGAAAATTGTTGATGCTGCTTTTTCTTCCAGTTCTCCGGTTTCTCCCAAAAGGAATATTATCTATCTGATGGCGATTGCTTTTGGAATCCTGATCCCTTTTTCAATTATCTATCTTCTTGATTTATTCGATAATAAAATTAAATTCAGGCAGGATGTTGAAGGGAAAATCACAGTTCCGTTCTTAGGAGATATTCCGAAATCGGATTCTCAGGATGAAATTATGAATGCAAGTAGCCGATCAAGTTCAGCCGAAGCAATACGCATCGTAAGAACGAATCTCGAATTCATGCTGACCAATGTTCCCGAGAACTTGTCCAAAACAGTTTTTGTCACATCGACGATCCCAAAAGAAGGAAAAACATTTGTAGCCATTAATCTGGCCAGTACAATTGCATTGTCGGGTAAAAAAGTGCTACTCATAGGTCTGGATATCAGGAATCCAAAAATTGACAAATATGTAAAGCTTCCCTCAAAAGGACTTACCAATTATTTATCGAAACCGAATGAAAATATTCAGGATTATATCGTCAAACTGGATGGTTTTGAAGACTTTAACGTATTGCCATCGGGAGCAATTCCTCCAAATCCGGTTGACCTGTTGATGAATGATAAAATCAATGTCCTTTTCGACCAACTGAAAAAAGAATACGATTATATTATTGTAGATACCGCACCGGTTAGTCTGGTTACAGATACTTTATTGGTGGCAAAAAATGCAGATGCTTTTATTTACGTGATGCGGGCGAATTATCTGGACAAGCGATTCCTTAAGATTATCGAATCGTTCAACCGCGAAAAGAAACTCCCAAACATGTCATTGCTTCTTAATGATACTGTCATGAGGAAATCGTATGGCTACGGTTACGGTTACGGCTACGGTTATGGCTACGGCTATGGTTATGGTGTTGACGTTGAAAAGCAGCCGTGGTACAAGACCCTATTTAAGCGATAGAGTTAAAACCTGAAAAACTGGTTGCCTGTAATGGCTTCTCTAAGCGATGGTGTCGGATTAAAAAGAAGCCTTTTAGAAAAACCATTGATGTGATTCTGATGGTGAACATCCGAACCTACGAAATCAATCATTCCTTTTTTAATCAGTTTTTCGGCAGTTTTGGTAACTTCGGCACCATAATATCCAATGGTTGACAATAGATTAAGCTGAAACAAACAACCCGAATGTTTCAATTTTTCATATTCACTAAAACTGAAATGATAAAAAGAATACCGTTCAGGATGAGCTAAAACAGGCTGATATCCTGCCACTTGCAATTCAAATATGATATTGTACAATTGAATTGGCGGATTGATATAAGACATTTCAACCAAAACATAATTGTCTTTTAAAACCAATAAAGGTTCAGTTTGAAAAAGGGTCATAAAATTAGCATCCAGCAGATATTCTGCGGCAGCTTTAAGAACTACAGGATGTTTTTTTACTTTTAAGTCATGAATTGTAGTTTCTAATTTCGATTCAATTCCGGTTCGGGTGTTCTCCCAAACGCTTTTCATAACGTGAGGTGTCGCAATGAATTGGGTAAATCCTATTTGCTGAAGATCATCAATTAGTGACACAGTATTTTCTATGGTCTGAGCACCATCGTCAATTCCGGGTAAAAGATGCGAATGAATGTCAATATGATTCTCAGGAATCAAATCTTTAAGGAACGGTTTTTTAGAAATAAAATGGAACAACTTTGAAGCTTTAAAATGACGTTGCAAACATACATAAACTTTTGATATGTAAATTATAAAGTAATTTACCCACAATAAAAAAAGTTCACCTAAATTGCTATATTTGCACGTGTTTTAAAAAAAATTAGCTCATAAAAATAGTTTGGCGATTGAATTCTGCCCGACGAAAAATGGTAAAAAAGTATAAATGAAAGGAAGCCATCAATCTGAAGATTGGGATCTTGTAATAAAAGGACGTACTTCACTTTTTGATTTAAAATTCAATGACCTCTGGCGTTACAGAGATCTTTTGTTAATGTTTGTCAAACGCGACTTTGTCAGCTTTTATAAGCAGACAGTCTTGGGTCCGTTATGGTTTTTCATCCAGCCGATATTTACTACCATAGTTTTTACATTTGTCTTTGGCAACCTCGCCGGAATAAGTACCGATGGGCTTCCGCAATATTTGTTTTATCTTTCCGGCATCACGGCGTGGAACTATTTCTCAGACTGTCTTACGAAAACCAGTACGGTTTTTAGAGACAATGCCAATATTTTCGGTAAAGTATACTTCCCACGACTCATAATGCCGTTAAGTATTATTGTGAGCAATCTGGTTCGATTTGGTGTTCAGCTGCTGTTATTGGTTTGTATGATGATTTATTTTGGAATCAAAGGCGCTGATTTTCAGGTGACTTATGCGATTTTATTTTTTCCGGTTTTAGTCATTATGATGGCTTTATTAGGATTAGGTTTCGGTCTTATTATCACTGCAATGACAACCAAATACAGAGATTTAACATTTTTAGTAACTTTTGGGGTACAACTGTTAATGTATGGCACCACGGTAATCTATCCATTGAGCGCGGCGCCAGAAAAATATAAAGACATCATTGAACTTAACCCGATGACAGGGATTATCGAAGCATTTCGTTATGCATTTCTCGGCAAAGGCGAATTCACAAGTTCAAGTATAGGCTATTCTGCAATATTTACTATAGTAGTAATGTTTTTAGGAATTATCATTTTTAATAAAACCGAGAAAAATTTCGTAGATACCATATAATGAGCGAACCCATCATAAAAGCGGATAATTTGTCCAAAGCCTATCAGATAGGACAAATTGGAACTGGTACCATTTCTCGTGATCTGGAACGTTTTTGGACTACAAAAATCAGAGGCAAAGAAGATCCTTTTCTAAAGATAGGGGAAACCAACGACAGAAGTGTGAAAGGAGAAAGCGATATCGTATGGTCTTTGCGGGATATTAATTTTGAAGTAAGCCAAGGTGAGGCACTTGGTGTAATTGGAAAAAATGGAGCCGGAAAAAGTACGCTGCTAAAATTATTGTCCCGCGTAACCAGCCCAACAACCGGTGAAATAAAAATAAAAGGTCGTATCGCCAGCCTGCTTGAAGTAGGAACCGGTTTTCACCCCGAATTATCCGGACGCGAAAATATATATCTTAACGGCGCCATTTTGGGCATGCGAAAAAAAGAGATCACCAGAAAACTGGATGAAATTATTGATTTTTCAGGAGTAGAACGCTATGTTGATACGCCTGTAAAAAGATATTCATCTGGAATGTATGTGCGTTTGGCATTCGCTGTAGCGGCACACCTCGAAAGTGAAATTCTTATTGTAGACGAAGTATTAGCTGTTGGAGATGCCGAATTCCAGAAAAAATGCCTCGGAAAAATGGGCGATATTAGCAAAGGCGAAGGCCGCACGGTATTATTTGTTAGCCATAATATGGCAGCAGTAAAAAGTTTGTGCAGCAAAGCCATGGTGCTTGAAAATGGACTAATAAAAAAGAATGATACAGTAGAAAATGCGGTAAGTTACTATCTTAGTAGTGATGCAAACGCAATGAACAGGCGTATTTTTAGTGGTAGGAAATATGATAATGTACTATTTAGGCTAAATGAAATTGGCGTAATGAATACTGGAAGAACAAGTGATGAACCTGTTTCTGAGAATGAGGAAATAATTCTTCTAACGGATATCGATATTAAAGATACTGCAGCAAAACAATACCATATTACCTATCATTTGTTTAATGAGATGGGAGAGCCACTATTCTCATTTTCACATGCAGATGATGATAATGCCGGGATTCATCAGGGTAATAACAAATTGAAATGTATATTTCCTAAAAACTTTTTCCAGTCAGGGCAATATTTTCTTTCACTTTTTTTTATTCAGGATAAGAGATCGGCACCATTCATAGAAAAAGAAATTTTGAGTTTTACCATTGTTGACGGTGGTAGGGAATTGGGCGTATATATGGGCAAAGAGCCAGGCTTTATCAGACCAAAATTTAAATGGGTGAACTCATGAATCCAATCAATGTAACCAAAACTTTTTTGCCGGATATCGAAGAATATCACGCAATTTTAAAATCATCCTGGGACCAAGCTTGGATAACCAATCGCGGACCGTTGGTACAGGATTTGGAAAAGAAATTGCTTGACTATACAGGAAGTGCCAATATAATATTGACCACAAATGGTACTATGCCATTACAAATTGCTCTAAAACTATTAGGCAAAGGAGGAGAAATTATCACTACTCCATTTTCTTATGTTGCTACAACTGCTGCAATAATTTGGGAAAACTGCAAGCCGGTTTTTGTTGATATTCATTCGGAATATCTTACTATCGACGAAACCCAAATTGAAGCAGCAATAACGAATAAAACGACAGCGATTCTTGCCACACATGTTTTTGGAAATTCTTGTAATGTAGAAGCGATTGAAGCAATTGCCAAAAAACACAACTTAAAAGTGATCTATGATGCTGCACATTGTTTTGGTGTCAGATATAAAGGAGAGTCTATTTTTAATTTTGGTGATGTAAGCACATGTAGCTTCCATGCAACAAAATTATTTCATACGGGTGAAGGCGGCGCAATGTTTTCTACAGATGCAGCATTGCATCACCAATTGTTTTATAGCCATAATTTCGGACACAATGGACCGATGGCTTTTTACGGCGTGGGTATAAACGCAAAAATGTCCGAATTACAAGCAGCTATGGGATTAGCGGTTTTGCCATACATGATGGATATTCTCCAACATCGAAAAGATATTGTTGACTATTACAATAAAAATCTGAATTTTATCAAATTGCGAACTTTTACAATCCGCGAAAATACCCAATGGAATTATAGTTATTATCCCATTATTTTTGAAAGTGAGGAAAAGCTCGTTTATGTTTTAGAAAAACTTAATGAACTGAATATTTTTCCGCGCCGGTATTTTTACCCCTCGTTAAATACAGTTGAATTCACAGCAGGAAATACCATGCCAGTTTCTGAAAAAATAGCAGCAAGTATATTGTGTTTGCCATTGTACGCCGGGCTCTCGAAGCAAGAATTGATGCTCATCGTCAGCGAATTAAACAAAGCTATTTCATGAAGGTAGCTATTATGCAGCCTTATTTATTTCCTTACATTGGTTATTTCCAACTAATAAAGGCCGTTGATAAATTTGTCATTTATGACAATATTGAATTTACAAAAAAAGGATGGATCAATAGAAATAGGATTCTTGTCAATGGAAAAGACGATTATTTCACGCTTCCGTTAAAAAAAGATTCGGATTTTTTGCATGTGAACCAAAAGGTTGTAGCGGAAACATATCAAAAGGATGCGACAAAAATAGTTGCCAAAATCTCAGAATTATACAAAAAAGCACCACAATTTGAATCGGTTTTCCCAATGGTTAAGTCGGTTTTTATGAGTAATATGGACAATCTTTTCGACTTTATTTTTTACTCGGTTAAATTAGTCAACGAATATCTCGGTATTAAAACGGAACTTATCATCTCTTCTCAGTTAAATATTGAACATAATTTAAAAGGTGAAAATAAGGTTCTTGCAATATGTAAAGCCTTGAATGCAAACTATTATCTAAATTCAATTGGTGGAATAGGATTGTATTCAAAAGAAACATTCCGCCAGAACGAATTACAATTGCATTTTCTGAAATCAAATCCAATAGATTATCCACAATTCACTAATGAATTTGTTCCTTGGCTATCAATCATTGATGTACTGATGTTTAACTCCAAAGAGAAGGTTATTGATTTTTTAGATAACTATACCGTATTATAAATCAAAAAAAGAACATGTTTCACTGGAATAAATTAGGAAAAGTTTTTGATCCTGCAACAACAGAAACGCCTGAATGGATGAACGAATTTGCACAGGCACCATCGGTAATAATATTTGAGGATTTTGTGCGCGTGTATTTTTCTTGCAGACCGAAAGCCGATCAGAACGGACAATATGTAAGTTATTCTGCTTTTGTAGATCTAAACAGGAAAAATCTCTTTGAAATTGTTAACATAAGCAAAGAGCCGATATTAGCACTGGGAAAATTGGGTACTTTTGATGAATTCGGCACTTATCCGGCGTCAGTAATAAAAGACAAAGGGCAATACAAAGTATATTATGGCGGCTGGACAAGGTGTGAATCAGTACCATTCAATGTTGCTATCGGAATGGGAATTAGTGAAGACAATGGTCTGACTTTTAAAAAATTAGGGGAAGGTCCTATAATCTCTTATTCGTATGATGAACCTTTTATCCTAAGTGGTCCAAAAATAAGAAAGTTCGAAAATACCTGGTATTTGTTCTACATAGCAGGTAAAAAATGGATTCTCGATAATGGAAAACCTGAACCTGTTTATAAAATCAGACTTGCCACGTCTACAGACGGAATCAATTGGAATAAACTTAATAAAGATCTTATACCTTACAGAATTGAAGAAGATGAAGCCCAGGCGAGTCCAGATGTAATTCTTCTAAATGGCATTTATCATATGTTTTTCTGTTACCGATACAGTACCAATTATCGTGGAAAAGAGAGTGGATACAGAATAGGATATGCTTTCTCACAAGATTTGACCAACTGGACCAGAGACGATTCGAAAGTTGGTATCGATATTTCTGATGAAGGATGGGATTCAGAAATGATTAGTTATCCAACTGTTTTTCAACTTGATGGTGAAATATATATGTTATATCTTGGGAATCAGGTTGGAAAATACGGTTTCGGACTCGCAAAAGCACAACAATTATGAAATTGAATTGGATAAATAAGAGAAAATTGTTCGATCCTGCTACGTATGAGCTGGCAAATGGCTGTAAAGAATTTGCGCAATCTCCACAAACGATCGTTTTTGATAACTTCGTTAGGATTTATTTCTCGACTCGAAAAAAAGACAATTCTACAGGAAAGTATCTTAGCTTTATAGCTTTCATTGATGTTGATAAGAATTTTTCCAATATTTTGCGTTCATCACAACAGGAAGTCATAGGGTTGGGAGAACTTGGAACTTTCGATGAGCACGGAATATTTCCAATCAATTTAATAAGAGACGGAAATCAGATATTGGCTTATACTTGTGGATGGAATCGCCGCGTAAGCGTGTCAGTCGAAACAGCTATTGGATTAGCAATTAGTGAGGATAATGGTGTAACTTTTAAAAAATATGGCAATGGTCCAATAGTGGCTTCGTCATTAAAAGAACCAGTTTTGGTTGGTGATGCATTTGTAAAAAAATACGATGGCACATACCACATGTGGTATATTTTTGGTACAAAATGGATGGAAGCTACCCATAGCGAGCCTGAAGCAAGAGTCTATAAAATTGCTCATGCAGTTTCTGAAGATGGAATTGAATGGAATAAACAGGATGGCATTCAAATCATTTCCGATAAACTTAATCCAGATGAATGCCAGGCGTTACCAACGGTTATTAAAATAGGTTCGAGATATCATATGTATTTTTGTTTTCGTGAAGCAACAGATTTCAGGAAAAATCCAAAACGCAGCTATAAGTTGGGCTATGCTTATTCAGATGATCTTAAAATTTGGATGCGTGATGACCAAAATGGCACCATTGAGACAATAGCTGGCGAATGGGATTCGGATATGATGTGTTATCCACATATTTTTGAATGTGATTCTAAAGTCTATTTGCTTTATAATGGAAATGAGTTTGGTAAATATGGGTTCGGAATTGCAGAATTAGAACAAAAGCATTCTTAATGATAGAATATAAAATAAAGGAATCCTCGCAAAAAGATATATTTTTGCACTTAAGAAAGTGTAACCAATCATTTGTGCCTGTATTGAGCAACAAAGTAGATTTAGCAAAGTATTCAACTAAAATATTTGATTATGCAGTTACATTCGAAGCTTGGGAAGAATCAGAAATTATAGGTTTGATCGCTGCCTATTTTAATGATGATAAATCAAAAAAAGGCTTTATTACCAATGTAAGCGTAATACCAGATAGGAACAATAAAGGAATAGCGGGAAATCTTATTAATATGGTTAAAGATTATGCTTCAAAACATAGTTTTGAAATATTGCAACTTGAAGTACATCTACAGAATATAAAAGCTATCGAATTTTATCTTAAAAAGGGCTTTGAAATAATTGATAAAAAAGAGGAATCCATTGATATGGAATTTAAAAAAGTAAAGTTATGAGTAATATTAGAGATTATAACAACGAATTGAAAGATACTTCAGATCATAAATATGCTTATAATTTTGATTTCGATGTTATGCATCCATTCATGCTAAAAGCATTTATGCCTTATTTCCGAGAAGGTAATTTGCTGGAGTTGGGTAGCTTTAAAGGGGATTTTACCAAAAGATTTTTACCGCATTTTGATGATATTACTTGTGTTGAAGTTTCAGACGAAGCCATCGCTATTGCCCAACAGCAATTTGGAAACAAAATTAAATTTGTGAATTCGCTTTTTGAAACGGCTGATTTACCCGCCAAATATGATAATATTGTATTGACGCATGTTCTTGAACATATAGATGATCCTGTAAAAGTTTTAAAACGCATTAACGATGAATGGCTGTCAGATAATGGCCGTTTCTTTTTGGTTTGTCCTAATGCAAATGCGCCTTCGAGACAAATTGCAGTAAAAATGGGACTGATCACTCATAATTCTGCTATTACACTGGCAGAATCAGAACACGGACATAATATAACTTATACACTGGACACTTTAGAGCGTGATGCTAAAGCTGCCGGACTCAAAGTGGTTGTGCGGAGTGGGATTTTTTTTAAAGCTCTTGCCAATTTTCAATGGGACAGGCTTTTGCAAACAGATATTATATCACCCGCTTATCTCGAAGGCTGTTTTGAATTGGGACAACAATATCCAGATTTGTGCTCCAGTATTTTCTTAATGTGTGAAAAGGGAGAATAATCGTGAGAGTACCTTTAGTTTCTGTCTGCCTGATTACCTACAACCACGAAGAATACATTCGTAAAGCAATTGAAAGCGTCCTGATGCAAGAAACCAGCTTTGATTGGGAATTTATTATAGCAGATGATTGCTCGACTGATGGTACCAGAGCGATTCTCGAAGAATATAAAGCAATGCATCCAGACCTGATCCGACTAATTTTACAGGAAAAAAATATTGGGCCTGCCCAAAATTGGCTCCAATTAATTACAGCGCCTAAGTCAAAATACATTGCTTATTTTGAAGGCGATGATTATTGGATTGATACACAAAAATTAAAGAAACAGGTTAACTTTTTAGAAAAAAACCCGACATTTTCATTATGTCATTCAGATGTGGAAGTCGTAGATAAACAAGGGAATCCTATTCTAAACCACCATCTGAAAGTATGGAATCAAAAAAATAATTTTCTCGATTACCGTTTTGCAATATTTACACCGTTAGCGTTTAGCTGTACTGCAGTTTTTAGAAATGTACTTCCAGTCAATAGGCTATCAATGCGAATAAAAGCGGGTGACTGGATGCAATGGGTTTTATTGACATTGAGAGGTGATGCTAAATTTATGAATGAAAAGCTTTCGGCTTATCGTTCTGGATCAGGAATTTCAGTAAGTTCTGTCTGGCACATGGATTTTCACCACCGCACATTTTTCCTCCTAAGGCAATTATCACTTAAAAACCAATTTAACAAAAACAAATGGCTTTTCAAAGGCGCACTTTATTTTATGTTGCTGCAATGGTCTAAAGTTTTCAAAAATAGAATATTTTCAAAATGGGCAACCAAAATTAAATATGATATTTAATGCGCATCGGATTCAATCCACATAAAGACCAACCACAAGAGGACTCGGAATTTATCCATCAGATAATCATTCCAGTTTACATACCCAATCATGACGGGTATTTCAAAGAAAGTTTCAGGATTTTCAAATTGTGCCTGAAATCACTTTTGGCAACCGTTCATGACAAAACGTTCATTACCATCGTCAATAATGGAAGCGATAAAATCGTAACAGACTTTCTTGATGGCCTGTTTACCGAAAATACGATCCACGAACTCATCCACACGCACAACATCGGTAAAATAAACGCCATTCTTAAAGGATTGGCAGGGAATAACATCGAATTGGTTACAATCACTGACAGCGATGTGATGTTCTTGCCCGATTGGCAAATCGCCACAAATAAGATATATGCTGCTTTTCCTAAAGCAGGCGTAGTGGGTATCGTACCTCAGATAAGGACATTCTCGACTTTTTGCAGCAACATCCTTTTTGATTATTGGTTCAATAAAAAACTAAAATTCGTACCCTTACAAGATCCGGATGCCTTGTTGCGTTTTTATAAAAGCGTTGGTTGGGAAAATTGTAATCCTGTCTATTTGAAATATACAATGGGATTTGAATCGAATGGTGTCAATGCTATCGTGGGTTCAGGGCATTTTGTGGCTACGTATAAAAAAGACATGTTTGACGAAATTGTGACCTACAATAATTTTAAGATGGGAGGAAGAAGTGAAGATTATCTCGATGCTTCCGTACTCAAAAAAGATTACTGGCGACTCACAACCTGCGGCAATCATGCTTACCATATGGGCAATGTCCATGAAGACTGGATGGATGAGATTTCGTTTGATACTGATGAAAAATATATTTTTCAATCGGATTTTCCAACATTCAAAAAAATCAGCAGGTTTGAATATTATATAAAAAACACGCTTTTTCGGAGATTCTACAAAGAAAAATGGGTCAGAAGATTATTTTACCGATTTAAAAAATTACCTTCAGAAATGGTCAAGGATTATTAAACATGGGAGATCGTATCAAATTTACAATTCTCATTACCACTAAAGACAGGCTTCAGGACCTCCAATTCACACTTCAAAAAATTGATTATCTGTTGCAGCGTGATGATGTTTCCTGTATTATATGCGATGATGGATCAACCGACAATACAAGTGCTTATTTGTCTGAAAACCATTCTGATATCCATTTAATTCGCAACGAAAAAAGCAAAGGCCTTATTTACAGCAGAAATAAATTATTGGCACTTACCCAATCAGAATTTGCCATTTCGATTGATGACGATCTGCATTTCATTACTGAAAATCCATTAGCCGTCATTGAGGACCATTTCAGAAAACATCCGGAATGTGCTTTGGTCGGTTTCCGGATTTTCTGGAGTACCGGTTTACCTGATTCCACTGACACGGATGAAATTCCACATCCGATGAAAAGTTTTGCCGGTGGCGCGCATTGCTGGAGAATGAGTGCATGGAACAAAATCCCTGATTATCCTTCATGGTTTATTTTCCACGGCGAAGAGGATTTCGCGGCCTATGAGATGTTTAAGAAAAAACTGGAGATTCATTATTTGCCGGCTGTTCTAGTACACCATCGCGTAGACATCAAAGCCAGAAAAAAAAATGCCGATTATACGATTCGGTTAAGGCGGTCTCTGCACTCGGCCTGGTGCCTGTATTTCCTGTTCTTTCCGTTAGTTGAAATTCCGAAACTGATGGCTTATTCTGTCTGGATGCAATTCAGGCTCAAAGTTTTCAAAGGAGATTTCAGGGCTTTTAAAGCCATTACAGGTGCTTTATTCGACGTGATGCTTTCTTTTCCGAAAGTACTCCGATACAGCAATCGGCTCACTTCAAATGAATATGCCGAATTTCAGAAATTACCCAACATTAAATTATATTGGAAACCAGAAAAATAGTTTATTTTTACCGCTCAATTTAACCGATTTAATGAAGACTATTGCTGTTATTCCTGCACGTGGAGGTTCAAAAAGACTGCCTGATAAAAACATCTTGCTCTTAGGCGGAATTCCATTAATAGCACACAGTATCATTGCGGCAAGAACCAGCAATGCCGAAATTGATGAAGTTTTTGTTTCAACTGATAATGCAAAAATAAAAGAGATAGCGCTGTCGTATGGAGCCAAAGTGATTGAAAGACCGGATCATTTGTCAGGGGATTTCGAACCTACAGTTACTGCATTGAAACATGTTGTGGAAACTTTGCCCTTTACGGTTGAAAACGTTTTGCTTCTCCAGCCTACCAATCCGCTTCGACCGCATAACCTCATTGCTGATTCCCTCCATATTTTTAAAGAGAGTAATGCGGATAGTTTAATGACCGTCACACAAAATTCTCAGAAATTCGGAAAAATAAAAAACAATTCCTTTCTTCCGTTCAATTATACGATAGGCCAAAGAAGCCAGGATTTAGAGCCACTTTATTTTGAAAACGGATTATTGTATATTACCAAAGCGAGTTTAATCCTGCAGGAGAAAATGATGGGAGAGCATCCATTTCCCATGATCATAAACCACGCTTTTGCCCATGTTGATATCGATAGCCAGGAAGATCTGGAATATGCCACTTACTTATTTAATAAAACTAAAATTTTATAAATCCATATGAATCCATTTATAGAAATCGCCGGACGTAGAATAGGTATTGATTTCCCGCCATTAGTCATCGCAGAAATAGGAATCAACCATGAAGGCTCTTTACAAACGGCTCTTAAAATGGTTGATTCGGCATACCGTGCCGGAGTTGAAGTTGTTAAGCACCAAACGCATATTGTTGCGGATGAAATGAGTGCTGTCGCTAAAAAGGTAATTCCGGGTAACGCAGATGTTTCAATTTATGAAATTATGGAACGTTGTGCGCTTAATGAAGAGGAGGAAATCCAATTGAAAAATTATGTGGAAAGCAAGGGAATGATTTTTATTTCCACTCCATTTTCCCGCGCCGCCGCCGACAGATTACAACGAATGAATGTACAGGCATATAAAATTGGGTCTGGAGAGTGTAATAATTATCCGCTGCTTGAGCACATTGCTTCTTTTGGTAAGCCGGTGATCCTGAGCACAGGAATGAATACGATTGAAAGCGTGAGAAAAGCCGTGGCAATTTTCGACAAACATAATGTTAAAGTCGCGTTGTTGCATACGACTAATTTATATCCGACGCCGATTCACCTGGTGCGTTTTGGTGCGATGTTACAATTACACGAAGCATTTCCCGATAAAGTTTACGGACTGAGCGACCATACTTTAAACAACAATGCGTGTTTGGGCGCAGTAGCTTTGGGCGCATGTATTTTAGAGCGGCATTTCACTGATCACATGCACCGCAGCGGACCAGATATTGTTTGCAGTATGGATGAACAGGCAACTAAAGAACTGATCGTCGGCAGCAATGAAATATGGCAAATGCGTGGCGGAAATAAAGAGCCTGCAAAGGAAGAGCAGGTTACTATTGATTTTGCTTTTGCAACAGTCTGTACAATTGCCCCAATTAAAAAAGGAGAGAAACTGACCAAAGAAAATATCTGGGTAAAACGTCCCGGGACAGGAAAAATATTGGCCGAACATTTCGACAGCCTGCTCGGCAAAAAAGCAATGCGCGATATCGAAAATGATGAACAACTAACCTTTAAGGATTTTGAAGATGAGTAATTTATACGATTTAAGCAAGAAATTTGAATATGAAAATGGATTTTATGCTACGGCAGATCCGACACGATTCAGCAAGATTATTAGCCATTTAGAGTTCTTCAAACAAACATCTACCGTTAGAGGGGAAATCGTAGAATTTGGTATTTTTAAAGGTAATTCCTTTTTCCGTTGGATCAAGTTCAGGGATTTACTTGAACAAACCGGAAGCCGAAAAGTCATAGGGTTCGATATTTTTGGTGATTTTCCTGAAGCGGAATTCGAAGGAGATAAAGAAAAAAGGGATGCTTTCGTTGCTGAAACCAATGGTGGGAAAAGTATTTCATTAGAGGAAATCAACGAATTGCTTGACAAGCAGGGATTAAATAAAAATGTCGAAATTGTAAAAGGCGATATACTCAAAACCTTGGATGAATACCTTGTTGCCAATCCTCATCTCAAGATTTCACTTTTGCACATCGACGTTGATTTGTATGAGCCAACCAAACATGTGCTTGAAAAATTATACGATAAAGTAACGAAAGGCGGCATTATTATTTTTGATGATTATGGCGCTTTCGCAGGAACCAATAAGGCTGTAGACGATTTCTTTAAAGGCAATGCAGAGATTAAAAAACTTCCCTATTCGAACGCCATTTCTTATATCGTAAAGTAATTCCATTGAAAAAAATTCTCTTTCTTACAGGTACGCGCGCTGATTTCGGCAAAATAAAATCGCTTATACAGATTCTTGAAACCAATCCCGGATTTGAGGTTTTCGTATTTGTGACCGGCATGCACCTGCAAAAGGAATATGGATATACATTGCTCGAGATAGAAAGATGCGGATTCAGGAATATCCACACTTTTCACAACCATACGCATGAATCTACAATGGATCTGACTTTGGCGAAAACCATCGAAGGGCTTTCAGCCTATATGAAAACTGTCAATCCCGATATGATTATAGTACATGGCGATCGGGTAGAAACTTTAGCCGGCGCAATTGTTGGTTCCCTCAACAATATTCTGGTTTCTCATATTGAAGGCGGCGAACTTTCAGGAACAGTTGATGAATTGATTCGCCATAGCGTAAGTAAACTGAGCCACATTCATTTTGTATCCAATAGTGATGCAATGAAAAGATTGCAACAAATGGGCGAAATGAAATCGGCTATCTATACAATCGGTTCGCCAGATATCGACATTATGTTTTCGGATGACCTGCCTGATCTTGAAAAGGTAAAAGCCTACTATGAAATTGGTTTCGACAATTATGCACTGGCAATGTTTCATCCCGTGACAACGGAAGCCAAAGATATGCAGCAATACGCAGAAGAGTTTGTGAAAGCTTTATTGGCAGATGACCACAATTATGTAATTATTTTTCCAAATAATGATCTCGGAAGCCATTTCGTCATCAATGCCTATGATAAACTCAGGGACAATGCGCGTTTTAGGATTTTTCCTTCCCTGCGTTTTGAATATTTCCTGACATTGCTTAAAAACAGTCAGTTTATTATTGGCAACAGCAGTGCCGGAATCCGTGAAGCGCCTTATTACGGCATTCCGATTATCAATATTGGCACACGCCAGCAAAATCGTGCGCTTTATGCTGATATTATCAATACAGATTATCATGAAACCAGTATTTCCGCCGCTTTAAGATCAATCGATTTGTGCCAGGTGCAACCCGACCATTCCGATTTTGGAAATGGGAACAGTGCCGCGCTGTTTTTAGAATCGCTGCAACAGGAATCCATCTGGAATATCAACCACCAAAAACAATTCAGGGATTTGTAAATGAAAAATAATAAAGTTTTTATACTGCTTCCTGACGGCGTCGGACTACGGAATTTTGCCTATACAGACTTTTACAAAAAAGCCGTTGAAAAAGGTTTTGAACTCGTTTTTTGGAACCATACGACTTTCAATCTGGTCGATTTGGGTTTTAGTGAAATCAGAATAGACAATGCCAAAAGCCATCCGATAACTGACATTTTAAAAAAGGCAAGGGTACAGATCGATCTCAATCTTAATATCAAGAAAGATAGCGATGATATATATGACAGCTATCGATTCCCTTTAGCTTATAAGGATTTTAAGACTGCTGTAAAAATGCTGTCAATCAAAATACTGGTCCAATTGTACTCTTCAGGAAAGGGTGTGAACAAAATTCGCTCCGCCATTTTCAACCTCGAAAGAAAAACTGCCTATTACCAGGAGTGTCTCGAAACATTGAAACGTGAAAAACCCGCAATGGTTTTTTGTACGAATCAAAGGACAGTATTGGCAATCGGTGCTATTTTAGCCGCACAGGACCTCGGAATTCCAACAGCGACATTTATTTTTTCATGGGATAATTTGCCCAAAGCGACTCTCGTTTTAGAACCCGATTTCTACTTTGTCTGGAGTGAGCACATGAAAAAAGAATTGTTACATTACTATCCATTTGTTAACGAAAATCAGATTATTGTTACGGGTACACCGCAATTTGAAACGCATGCAGACAGACGCAATATCCATTCAAGGGAAGTGTTTTTTGAAAAATTTAACTTAGATCCAAATAAGAAATATATCTGTTATTCCGGTGATGACATTACAACCTCGCCAAACGACCCACAGTATTTAGAAGACACGGTAAATGCGGTGAAAAAACTCAATGCCGAAGGTCACAATTTGGGCATTATTTTCCGCCGTTGTCCGGTTGATTTTTCGGGGCGTTACGACAAAGTAATTGCTGAGAATAAAAATATCATTATGCCAATCGATCCTAAATGGAAGAAAATGGGCGATATGTGGAATACGATCCTGCCTACTATTGAAGACCTCGAATTGCAAATGAATACAATTATGCATACCGAAATGGTTATCAATTTGGGTTCCTCGATGGTCTTTGATTACATCTCATACCAAAAGCCCTGTGCCTATTTGAATTATGATGTCAGCTCCGATTTGAATGCAGTTCCTGTTAAGAAAATCTATGATTTTGTACATTTCCGTTCAATGCCATCAACTGAATCAGTATTATGGATTAACAATCCGGAGGCAATTTCAGATGCAATCAAAAAAGGATTATATGATTGTGCGGATGTACTTCAAAATGCGCAACTTTGGTTTGAAAAAATCAACCAGCATCCGCCAAAAGATGCTTCTGCCCGAATATTAGATGCAATTGAAACGATTATCACCGATTCTCAAAACACTATGAAAAGATGATAAAGAAAATCCTGAAAATTCTATACCAATACAATGATCGTTAAACTCGAAAGGTATTTTGAATATCCCGATTTAAGAAGGCAAACGCCGGGAAACACCATGCAATGGCGTGGTATAACTTTTACGGAAGACGACGTAGATGAATGTGATTATCTCGTTATCCTCGAATATCCCGCAAAAGATTTTTCGATCAGGGTAGAAAAAAACAACATCCTTCATTTATGCCAGGAACCACCTAATGAAATTTCAAAATACCGGCAGTATGCCAATAAGCAGGCCAGTTTAATTTTTAACCAGCTTGATACTAAAAAAAATAATATTTTATCACATGGCGCGCTGCCCTGGCATGTGGATAAGGATTATGATTTTTTAAACAACCTGAGTGCTGATGATTTGGAGAAGGAAAATAAAATTGTCTGGATCACAAGCAATCAGCGTGGTTCGAAAGGGCACCAAACGCGCATGGATTTTCTCGACCGGATTAAAGGGCTACCATTTGTGTCATTGTATGGCCGTGGTATCCAGCCTATTGATGATAAATGGAGCGTACTTAAAAATGCGAAGTACGGAATTGCCTATGAAAATTTCAGGAATGACTACTATTGGACAGAAAAAATCATAGATTGCTACCTTAGTTATACCATGCCATTGTATTTTGGCTGTAATGCCATCGGCGATTTCTTTCCAGAGAATTCTTATATCCAATTGGATCCCAATGACCGGCATATTGATTTATTTCTGACCGAAGTAAATGCATCAAAAAAATGGGAGGAAAATATTGATGCCATTACCGAAGCCCGGAAAGCGATCCTCAACGAATACCAGCTCTTTCCTTTTTTGTATAATCACATTATGGCACTGGAGTCTGCAAAAAGTAAACAGGAACCCAAACAATTAGTTACCATTAAAGGTAAAAATGCCTATTTCGATAATTACCCGGTGCAAATCAGCATTGAAAAAAACATGCTGAAAATCAAAAACAAGATCACAAAACTATTCTAATAAAAAGGCAATGAAACAAAATTATTTTTCACAGCTTAAGCAAGATCGCTTTATGAATGAGGTCATTTTCAACCATCAAAAAAATGGTTTTTTTATAGACATTGGTGCTCACGATGGTGTAACAATCAGTAATACCTTGTACTTTGAGAATAAAGGCTGGAATGGCATCTGTATTGAACCCAACCCTAATGTTTTTGTGAAATTACAGGCCAACAGAAAATCAAAAAACCTTAATGTTTGTATTGGTAATGCCAATCGTACGGTAAAGTTCACGAAAATAGATGGCTACTCTGAAATGCTCAGCGGTATTTCAGAAAATTATGATCCAAGGCATTTGGAGCGGATTGATCGTGAAATAGCTGCAAAAGGAGGTGAAAAGACCGAAATTGATGTTGCCATGATTACATTGGACAGCATTGAAGGAATTAAAGATAAACAAATCGATTTTATTTCAATCGACACAGAAGGAAATGAATTTGATATCGTTAAATCGATTAATTTTGATGTGCTCCGAATTAAAGCACTGGTTATTGAGAATAATTACAACGACAACCGGATTAAGGATCTCTTAAAAATTTTCGGTTATGAAAGGATTTACAGATTGGAATGCGATGAAGTGTTTATTTTTGAGAAGAATCACACATTAGGCGTAAAAATCCGCCTACTGTCATGGAAAATCAATTCATTTTACAATAGGGTATTATCAAAAATTACCCGCAAAGTCAATTAAACAAAGTTATGGCAAAATCCGATTTAAAGTATTTGATCGAGCAGGACTTATTGCGGCACAACATCAGAAAAAAACTGAATTTTTTGCTTTTTCTGCGGTTCTTCATTATTGAGAAAACGCCCGGGATAAACTTTATGATTATTTTCCGGCTTTGCCAGCATTACAGAACCAGGAACCGGCTGTTTTTTTACTTTTTCTATATTTGGCTCAGGCGTTTAAAATACAAATACGGAATAGATATTTCTTACAGGACTACAATAGGAAAAGGACTTTATATCGGCCATTTCGGCGGAATTGTAATCCACGGTGATGCCATAATAGGAGATTATTGTAACCTGTCACAAGGTATAACTATCGGGATTTTAGCCAGAGGGAAAAAACCAGGAATCGCAAAGATTGGTAACCGTGTTTTTATTGGTCCCGGTGCTGCAATTTTAGGAGGTATCACAATAGGGGATGATGTATTGATTGGAACCAATTCGGTTGTTACCTTTGATGTGCCGGATCATTCGGTAGTTGCGGCTCCGGCATCTGCAATCGTGTCCAATAAAGGCTCAGAAGGATATATCGGCAATATTCAATAACAGTATGAAAAATACAATACGCCATTGGCTATGGAAATTTTTAGGAATGCGCTATTTCCAATATCTGGAAGGGCAAAATAAAACATACCTCCACAAAGCCAAAAATACCACGATCGGTTTCAAAACCTACCATAACGGTGCTTTCGTCTGGCAGTGGTATGGCAAATCTTCATTGCAAATTGGAGCCTATTGTTCGATAGCCAACGATGTCAATTTCATACTCGATGACGGATTTCACCTCAGTAGCGAAGTGACCAGTTTTCCGCACTTCAATCATCTGTCAGACCGTTTATTGAATATAGGAAGTCAAACACAGTCAGACTTCAAGAAAAATACAATACCTAAAAAAAGCAATATTGTGATTGGAAATGATGTCTGGATTGGCATGAATGCTATTGTTCTTCCCAATACAATTGTCGGAAACGGCGTTACCATTATGGCGGGCGCAGTTGTTAATGGCCATATTCCCGATTATGCCGTAATCGGAGGCGTTCCTGCTAAAATTATAAAAATGAAGCACGACGAAATCGCCATCCAAAAAATGAATGATATCGCCTGGTGGAATTGGAAAGCTTCAAAAGTAGAAAAGAATGTGGGCGATTTTTACCTGCCAATTCATGACTTTATCGATAAATGGTCATGAAAATTGGTTTTCTCACACCCGAATATCCACATGAGAAGGTACATCTTGCTGCCGGAATTGGTACTAGTGTCGGCAATCTTGCAACTGCATTGGTAAATGAAAATGTCGCTGTGTCAGTATTTGTGTTCGGACAAAAAGCGGATGAGGTTTTTGTAGCAGATGGCATTAAAATTCATCTTATTGCTTTAAAAAAATACCGCTTTTTCGGATGGTACAAATACCGGAAACACCTCCAGAATTATATTAATTCATCTATTCTTTCAGAAAATATAGATTTAATAGAAGCGCCGGATTGGACAGGCATGACGGCATTCATGAACCTTAAAGCACCATTAGTTATCCGGTTTCACGGAACCGACGCGTATTTTTGCCATCTCGAAAAAAGAAAACAGAAATGGAAGAATTTCATTTTTGAAAAACTCGGAATTCTCAAGGCCGCCGCTTATATAGCGCCAACCGATTTTGCCGGAAAAATTACAAAGCAGATTTTCAGTCTCAAAAAACCTGTGGAAACGATTCATAACGGATTGTCTTTGGCGCATTTTGAAAATCCGCATCCGGAACAGTTTACCAAAGGTTTAATTTTATACATAGGCACAATCATCCGGAAAAAAGGCGTTCTTGAATTACCGGAAATTTTCGAAAAAGTGTTAGCCGATTTTCCGGAGGCACAGTTGGTTTTAATTGGCGGAGATGCTTTCGATATTAAAACCCAATCGGCTTCAACGTGGGAAATGATGCAGGATAAGATGTCGGAAAATGTAAAAAATCGGACCAATTACTTAGGAAAAGTGCCCTATTACCAAATTCAGGAATATATAAAAAAGGCTAATGTCTGCGTTTTTCCTACTTTTGCCGAAACTTTAGGAATGGTGACGATAGAATCGATGGCCATGCAAAAGCCGGTTGTTAATAGCAACATCGGATGGTCGAAGGAACTGATAGATGATGGAATCAATGGTTTTTTAGTACATCCGCAGGATCATGATTTGTATGCCGATCGCATTATCAGCTTACTCCGAAATGATGATTTATGCCTGCGTATAGGAAAAGCGGCACGCAAAAAAGTAGAAAGTAATTTCGACATTGAAAAACTTGCCAAACAGAATAAAGTTTTTTTTGAAAGAATAATTAAAAGAAAGAATTAATGACATTACAGGAATATAAAACTGCGGCAGGAGGAATAATTCTCTACACAGGAAATCCTAATATTGATATGCTCGAACGATTGTCTTCCGGATATGGAGATCTGTGGCACAGCTCTTTCGAACAGGGTTATAAAAATGCTTTCCCTGATTTGGTGCACCAAAGTTCGGTACTGTTTTGGTATATCAATGATTTTGACGGTTTAGACGAATGTGTAAGCTGGAGAATAAATCCCGATCATTTTGCCATCAGAAAAACTGCATGGGATGCAATGGGCGGTTTTGATAAAGACTATGAGAATATACAAATGCAGGCTTTGGATTTCGGGTATAATGCTGTTGACAGTCAAGGCGTTATTCCGCTATACGTAAAAGGACTTTACACCAATACAGACAAGCAGAAAGTAGCGATCTCAACGCGTGACCGTCACGTTTTCTTCAGGAAGCACTTCAAAACAGACCATGCGCTTTTTATGATCTACAGAAAAGGACTCTGGAAACTGAGCGAATGGAAAGCGCTGTTTTATGCAAGAAAACATTTTTTAAAAATAAATAGCAGGCCGATTTTAGCACCAAGAAAGCTAAAGGAAATAACGGGAAACCCTTCTGTAAGCTATATTATTCCTACAATGTCCAGACAGTTGTATACACTGGAATTGTTAAAAGACCTGCAAAATCAAAACTACAAACCCAATCAGGTAGTGATTGTAGATGCAACTCCGGAAGCCGATCGCGATGAATCCTTATATGATCCATCTCATTATTCTTTTGAGCTGAATGTCATCTGGCAAAAAACCAAAGGCAGCTGCAGGGCAAGAAACGAAGCCATAGAAATCTGCAAAGGCGAATACATCGTTTTTGGAGATGATGATATCCGGATTTTGCCGGATTTTATCGAAAACCACATCAGGATTTTACAAATTTATAACGCAGGTGGTTGTAATGGACTTGATATTCAGGCGGATAACGCTTCGCAAAATCTGGACGACCTGAAGAAAAAGCTAACAGTACTCGGAGAAAGGAGATGGATTGTGGGAACAACACCAAACTTCAGCAATGCCAATTCCTGTGTCAGGAAAGAATTTGTAGACCAGCTGGTAGGGAATGATATCAATTATGATGGTGGCTATGGAGAAGACGGCGATTTTGGTCTCTCATTAATAAAATTGGGCGTTCCGGTAATTTTTAATCCTTTTTCTGCCAACCTGCACTTGAAACCTGCTGGCGGTGGCTATAGATTTTGGGGTGCACAGGCAAAAATTATGGGGAAAAAACGAAAAAAACAACCATGGGAATTGGATACGCCGGTAAAATCAATACGGCCGGTTCCAAGTCCGACGGTAATGTACCAGTTCCAAAAGCACTTTACCCAGGCGCAAATAACTGAATACCGACACAAATACTTTTTCCTGTTTTTGTTTAAAGGGCCGAAAATCAGCTTTCTCTGGAGGCTTTTGCGGGTGCCTTACAAACAACTGCAATTCAATAAGTCGGTCTTTTATGCTAAAAAATTATTGGCTTTAGGAGTCAGAACCAAATAAGAAGCCATGAAATTTTCTTTGGTCATTTGCACCTATATGCGTCCGAAGCCTATCATCGATTTACTGGAATCGGTGAGGCTGCAGACTTTATATCCCGATGAAATTCTCATTATTGATGGTTCAGTTAATGATGCTACCCGATTAGCAATTGGGGAAAAATCGTTTGAAAAACTTCAATATTTCCAGGTTGATCCGAAAGACAGAGGATTAACCAGACAACGTAATTTTGGCATTTCAAAAGTCGGTGCCACAATTGAAATAGTCTGTTTTCTGGACGATGATACTATTCTTGAAAACAATTATTTTGAGGAAATAATCAAAACTTTTGTATCAGATGAAACTATTGTTGGTGTAGGCGGAATTGCGATCAATGAAAATAAATGGGAGAAATTGCAATCCGGCAAATCCTATGACCGCAATCGCTTTTACGAATTTGATGGATACGTTTATCCAGAAGGCCTTCGGAATATCATCAGAAATTATCTCGGATTGGAATCGGATCTGCCACCGGGAAGAATGCCGGAATATTCGCATGGTAAAACGTGTAGCTTTCCGCCGAATGGCAAAACGTATGAAGTCGATTTACTCATTGGAATGTCTTTTTCATTTCGCAAGAAGGTATACCAAAATAGTAAATTTTCTACTTATTTTGAGGGTTACGGACTCTATGAAGATGCCGATTACAGCATAAGGGCACAAAAATTGGGCAGGAATGTGATCAATACCAAAGCGCAGTTGTCTCACTTTCACGATCCTTCAGGGCGGCCAAATAAATACGAATATGGGAAGATGGTCGTGCGAAATGGCTGGTATGTGTGGCGGGTAAAATATCCAAATCCATCTTTTAAAGCCCAATTGAAATGGCATTCGATTACTTTGCTTTTGGCCTTGATTCGGTTGACCAATGTTATAACCACATCCGAAAGAAAAGAAGCATTTAAAGAATTTCTCGGGCGCATCGCTGGCTGGATGAAACTGCTATTTGTAAAACCAAAAATAGAAAGATAATCCAGCAACTTTCTTATAGCATGTTTTAGCTTATAAACATCGCACATTGCTTTGGCATTTCTTTAATTTAATAATATATTTACCAAATACAAATAAGTAAGCCTTCAGCAATACCCAAACCTTAGGAATGACAACTTTCCAGCTTATCAATTCGGATTATAAAAAATATAAAAACTACGGATCCGGTTTCTTTGTAATTCTTTTCTTTACCCAGGGATTTTGGGCAATCCTTCAGTACCGATTGGCGCATGCTGTTTTTACGACGGTCAAAATCCAGCCTTTTCGTGCCTTTTTTAAATTCCTTATGTTCTTATGGCAGAAGGGAATCGAAGTCACCACAGGTATTTCCATACCGGCATCAGCTAAAATCGGGCATTCATTTTACATTGGGCATTTCGGAGGCATAATCCTTAATCAGGACACCGTTATTGGCAGTAATTGCAATATTTCACAAGGCGTAACCATTGGCGTTTCGGGGTTGGGTGAAAAGCGCGGAGTGCCCGTTATTGGAAACGATGTTTATATTGCGGCCAATGCTATTGTTGCCGGAAAAATTACCATCGGTGATGGCGTGCTCATTGGCGCTTGTTCTATGGTAAATACAAGTATTGAAGCCGGTTGTACAGTTCTTGGCGTTCCGGCTTCGGTAATCTCAAATAAAGGATCAAAAGGGTACATATAAATGAAACTGCTTATACTTTCTTCTTCACCTTTAGTAGCCATTGACAAGGAATTTTATGCCTATAGTCCGTATGTGAAGGAACTGGCTATCTGGGCAAAAAATGCAGATGAAACCGCTTTCTTATGTCCGGTTTGGGAAAATGACCGCGGATTGCTGATTTCAAAAATACCTTTCCCCATTTCAAAAATGTTCATTGCCAAAGAATTCAATTTGCTTTCGATTCCTAATTTTTTTAGCGCGCTCAAATATTCTTTCCGCAACTTTTACATAATTTTTCAGGCAATGGCTTGGGCCGATCATATTCATTTGCGCTGTCCGGGAAATATCGGATTAATGGGATGCATCCTCCAGGTTTTTTTTCCGGGAAAACCGAAAACTGCGAAATATGCGGGCAATTGGGATCCTCAATCCAATCAGCCGTGGAGCTATAAACTTCAAAGATGGATTCTGTCCAATACTTTTCTTACCAAAAATATCAAAGTGCTTGTTTACGGCGAATGGAAAGGCAGTTCAAAAAATATCAAATCTTTCTTTACCGCTTCTTACAAAGAAGAAGATAAAACCCCGGTTGCACCAAGAAGCCTGAAAGCGCCTATTGCAATTGCTTATGTAGGAACATTAGTGCCGGGAAAACAACCTTTATATGCTGTAAAATTAGCGGAATCACTATACAAAAACGGAGTTGATGTGGTATTGTCATTGTATGGCTATGGCAGGGAGAAAGAAAAAATAGAAGATTATATCCGGAGTAATAATCTCGAAAGCAGGGTAATTCTCATGGGGAATCAGCCTCAGGAAATTATTAAGAAAGCCTATCAGGAAAGTCATTTTGTTATCCTGCCATCACAAAGTGAAGGTTGGCCTAAAGTTGTAGCAGAAGGGATGTTTTGGGGTTGTCTTCCCATCGCCACAAATGTTTCCTGCCTCAATTATATGCTGGACAGTGGAAATAGAGGAATTCTTCTAAAGATGGATACCGATTTGGATACACGTCAGATTATAACCCTTCTCAATGACAAGGAAAGCTATAATGATAAAGTAACAAAAAGTATTCTTTGGTCAAGAAAATATACTTTAGATTTGTTTGAAAGTGAAATTAAAGCTTTATTGCATTCATGAGGATAGTCCAGATTATTGATTCATTGCAGGTTGGCGGCGCAGAGCGGATGGCGGTAAACTACGCCAATGCACTTTCAGAAAAAATCGATTTTTCAGGATTGATAGCGACCAGAAAAGAAGGAAGCCTCAAAAGCCAGTTGGCTTCAAAAGCAGATTATCTGTTTTTAGATAAGAAAATGGCTATCGACTTTGCTGCTATTTTTAGGTTACGGGCATACTGCAAAAAAAATAGTATCGATGTTGTGCACGCACATGGCACTTCTTTTTTTATCGCATTCCTGCTGAAGATTTTTCATCCGTCCGTAAAAATTGTCTGGCATGAACACAAAGGCGCGCGAAGTACAGAATCATTACGGGAAAATAGGTTTCTTTCATTTTGCTCAAAATATTTCAGCGGCATTATCGTCGTTGACCACGCGCTCGAAAATTGGTGTCTCACAACTTTAAATTTTAAAAAAGTTATTTACCTCCCTAATTTTACATTATTTAATACTGTAGAAAAGAAAATTACGCGTCTGAAAGGGGAAGCGGACAAAAGAATAGTATGCCTGGCCAACTTAAGATTTCCCAAAAACCACAGTCTGTTAATTGAAGTTGCAGCCAAAATAAAGCAAAAATACCCGGGTTGGACTTTTCATCTTGTCGGGAATGATTTTGATGATACTTATTCCAAATCGTTAAAGCAAATGATTATAAACCATTCTTTGGAAGAAACGGTTTACATTTACGGACTCAAAGAAGATACTGCCCATATTATTGAACAGTCGGAAATTGGGATTCTCACATCACTTTCAGAAGGTCTGCCTGTTGCTTTGTTAGAATATGGATTATACGGCAAAGCGGTGATTGCGACAAATGTTGGGGAAATTCCGTTGATTATTGAAGATGGCATAAGCGGACTGACAGTTCCTTCACAAAATGCAGCATTGTTTGCTGAAGCTTTGGAAAAAGCAATTGACAATCCCACTTTAAGGAGGAATTTTGGTGAAGCGCTTAGATACAAAATTAAAATAAAACATTCACAAGAAGCAGTAATTCAGGAATACCTGAATTGGCTAAAGAAAATATAAATGCAGTTATCAGAGAAAAATTATTTCTACTTAGTACTTCTTCACGTTGTGATTGGGCTCTGTATGTATTATTTCGGTTTTTTCCCGAAAGTATACGGATATGGCATATTACTCGGAGGTGCTTTTTTTGTAATTAATTCTCAAAATAAAAATAACGAGGTATTGTATGCCGCCGCTTACATTGTTGGAAGCGAGGTAGTGCTCCGGATGACTGATGGAAATCCTGTATATGAATTTTCCAAATTCGGAGTGATGATTTTTATCTTAATAGGAATTTATTACAGCGGAATTTCAAAAAATGCGGTACCCTATTGGATATTTTTGTTATTGCTGGTTCCGGGTGTGGTCATCGGAACTTTAGAATTGAGCTCTCATGAAGATCTCCGAAAGCAAATTTCATTTAATATTTCAGGTCCGGTATGCCTGGGGCTTTGCGCCTTGTATACTTATTCGAGAAGCGTGACGCTTACCCAAATCAATAATATTCTACTAACCATTGGCCTACCCATAGTTACCTGCATGGTTTACCTGACTTTATATACGCCAAGTATCAAGGAAATTGTTACAGGTACCGGATCAAACAGCGACTTGTCGGGAGGTTTTGGTCCAAATCAGGTTTCTACCATATTGGGTTTTGGCATGTTCGTTTTCATTGCTGCCTTGATTTACAATTCTAAAACAAAATGGATATTCATTATTAACCTAGTTCTTGTCCTCAATATAAGCTTCCGCGGATTGGTCACTTTTTCAAGAGGAGGTATGATCACAGGTGCGATTATGACTATTGTATTGATACTTGTCACCTATTTGCAAGTGAATAAAGCGGGGCGGTGGAAGATGAATTATATGGTTGTTGCCGTTGTCATGGCTTTATTGGTCACTTGGGCTTATTCATCAAGCCAAACGAGTGGTTTGATAGACAAACGATATGCTAACCAGGATGCTTCAGGAAGAGTCAAAGAAGAACAATTGACTGGTAGGGTAGAATTGGCCAGTGATGAAATTGAATCTTTTTTACGCAGTCCTTATCTGGGAGTGGGAGTGGCAAAAAATCAGGATCTGCGATTGCAAAGAACAGGAGAATTGATCGCATCACACAACGAGATTACGCGAATGCTTGCAGAACACGGGGCATTGGGAATTTTATGCCTCATGATTTTGTTTATAACCCCAATTATTTTGTATCTTGACAATAAATACAACATTTATATTTTGTGTTTTGTATGTTTTTGGCTACTGACGATTAACCATGCCGCGATGCGACTGGCTGCGCCGGCATTCATTTATTCATTATCTCTTTTAAAAGTCAAACTGGATGAAGAAAAACCTATTGTACATAGGAAATAAACTTTCTGAGCATGGAATGACAGTAACTTCCATTGAAACACTGGGAATTCTTCTGGAAAATGAGGGGTACAATTTGTTTTATGCATCGAACAAAAGAAATAAAACTTTGCGCCTGTTCGATATGCTGGTACAAACGATTAAATTCAGGAAAACCGCGGATTATGTTTTAATAGATACCTACAGCACTTATAATTTCTGGTATGCGTTTTTTGTGAGTCAGTTGTGCCGATTTCTGAAATTGAAATACATTCCGAAGCTACATGGAGGGGATTTACCACACCGTCTCAAAAAAAATCCTTACCTCTGTGGTATGATCTTCAAACATGCTTATTGCAATGTAGCACCTTCATCTTATTTGCTTGAGGCATTTAAGGATAAAGATTATGCTGAATTGCTTTACATTCCCAATACCATCGAGCTTCATAAATACCCTTTTAAGATCAGGGATAAGATTGCTCCAAAGTTACTCTGGGTACGCTCTTTTACCTCTATTTATAATCCTGAAATGGCACTTAAAGTCTTCTATGAACTTAAAAAAGAATTTCCGGATTGTGAATTGTGCATGGTAGGTCCGGATAAGGACGGAACTTTAAACAAAATCCAGGAAATGGCCACAAAGATGAAACTCAATGTGAATTTTACGGGGAAATTATCCAAAGCCGAATGGGTTGAACTATCAACGGAATATGATGTATTCATTAATACCACGCATTTCGACAACACTCCGGTCAGCGTTATTGAAGCGATTGCTTTAGGACTACCAATTGTATCTACAAATGTGGGCGGTATTTCTTATTTACTGGAAGACAGGAAGACGGCTTTGCTGGTGAAAGACAATGATGTCACCGGAATGGTAAATTCATTGAGGGAAATTATCAATAATCCGGTTTTAAAAGCTCAACTGGTCAATAATGCCCGCAAACTCATCGAAGAATTCGATTGGGAGAAAGTCAAAAGTAAATGGGATACCATCTTAAAATAATATAAAATGTATTTATTATTTTGTTAATTTGCAGCACGATATAAAATACATATGGTCATCAACAAAAAAATACATTTCGAAATATCGGAAAGAAAGATTCTTCTCCGGATTTTCGATGTCCTTACAGTTTTATCGGCACTATATATCGTAGGCATTATTTTCAAGTTCAATTATTTCAATATTTCTACAACCAATTACTACTGGACGATAGTTTTAAGCATCTACATTACGATTATCGGTACCGTTTTCGAGATGTACAATCTTCAGGTGGCCAGTAACCAGTTTCAGGTTATCAAAAGTATCATCCTTACCTCGTCGACAACTGTACTGATTTACCTGCTTACACCAATTTATACTCCGGCACTTCCTTCAAACAGGCTGCAAATCGTATTCTTTTATCTTGCAATCCTGCTTTCATTATTCCTGTGGCGACTTTTTTATGTTAAGTTTTTGGCGTCCAGCCGCTTTATAAAGAAAGTGATATTGATATGTGACAAAGACCAACTTAAGGAACTGGTGCTCGGATTGGAAAATGTGGATCCGCATTACAAAGTGATGGGCTATATTAATTCTGATAGCAACCAGACCGGCATTCCAACCGACATGAAAGATTTCGTTGAAGTTATAGAAACCGATGAACTCGAGCGTTTTGTTATTGACAATTCGGTTTCCGAAGTCGTAATTGCTTCCCAAAAGACCGACGGAATAACCGTCAACCTCTACAATCAACTCATCCACCTGCTCGAAAACGGATACATTATCCGCGAATACACACAGGTTTATGAAAATATCACCCAACGCATTCCGGTGCAATATGTGGCACGCGATTTCTACCGCTATTTTCCTTTTAGCCGTTCCAACCAAAACCAATTGTACCTGCTGATCGCCAGAATAGTTGAAATTGCGATTTCTCTCATTGGATTGGCTATTGGCATCGGTCTCGCGCCATTTATTTTAATAGGAAATGCATTTGGAAATAGGGGAAGATTATTCTATACACAGGAAAGGGTTGGAAAAAACGGCGTAACGTTTAAGATTTTAAAATTACGAACCATGGTCAAGAATGCGGAATCTGATGGTGCTGTCTTTACCACAATAAACGATTCGAGGATCACCGCATTTGGAAAGTTTCTCAGAAAATCGAGAATCGATGAGTTTCCACAATTTCTTAATGTCCTCAAAGGAGATATGGCTGTTATAGGACCAAGACCCGAAAGACCGGTATTTGTTAATGAAATTGCCGAAGTTATGCCGTTTTATGAGACACGTCATGTCATAAAACCCGGATTAACAGGCTGGGCACAGGTGAATTATTCCTATGGTGAAACTATTGATGACAGCCTCATCAAATTGCAGTATGACCTGTATTACATCAAGCACCGCAGTGTCTTCCTCGATATCAATATCGTACTCAAAACATTCAGTACCGTATTATTCTACAGAGGCCAGTAAAAATTAAATTATTTTCCTTTTCCTGATCAGGATAAAAAGAGATAGTAGTGCTAAAATTAAAGTGGCTATTCTCGCAATATAATCGCCATGCCTCACATAAAAAGTCATGTACTGATTCAGGTGTACTTTCCCCAATAACGCAGTTTTTTCTCCATATTTCGTTCTTGAAACAATATCGCCTTTTTGGTTGATAAATGCCGAAATTCCTGTATTGGCACTTCTCGCAATATCCCTGCGGGTTTCTATCGCACGCAGCGAAGCAAAAGTCAAATGCTGCTTGTGTCCTTGGGTTTCATTCCACCATGCGTCATTTGTAATAATCGCCAGGAAATCGGCTTTATTCTTCACGTAACCCGTTACATATTCTCCGTAAACCGATTCATAACAAATTACCGGTGCGACTTTGGTTCCGTCATCAGCAGTGAAAGATGTACGTTTTTCTTGTACGGTTTTGGTAGAAATGGTACCGCCTAAATCAAGCATAACATTTCCCAATAAGGGCTCAAGGATTGCCTTATACGGAAGGTTTTCAATTCCTACGACGAGTTTGGATTTGTAATATTTCTGAAAATCTGGCCTGTGGTCAATAAATAGTGCAGCATTATAAAAATTGACCCAAATGTCTTTTCTGTAAATATTTGAGGAAGCGGTAACATCCTTCTGGTCAAGTATGAAATGGTAAGTGTCAATTCCCCACAGCAATTGTGCTTTGGGATGTTTCCGGAGATAATCGACCATCATTGACCGACTTTCGGAATAGTAAAAATTGTCAAATGGGGCACTTTCCGCCAAAACGGTTTCGGGTGCTAAAACAAATTCGGTGTTGGGTGTAATTATGCGGTCGGTCTGTTCTAAAAGACCTTTGGTGGTGACTGAATTGGGTGTATCGTATTTTTCTGTGTACGGATTTACATTAGGCTGGAGCACAATCACTTCCTTTGTTTTCCCTTTAATTTCGTAATTGTGGTACATCCAAAGTGAAACTATAACCGGTACTGCAATTAATATTGCGATTTTAGGAAGGACAGTTTTAAAGATATGAATGTTTTTGGCTTCCCGATGATTTAAAATCAGGTAGAAGCCAACACAGTTCACAGCTAAAACCCACAATGAACCTCCAAAAGCACCTGTAAATTCATACCACTGTATCCATTGCGGATAATCGGCAAAACCATTCCCGAGATTAAGCCATGGCCATGAGAAATCCCAATCCAGGTGAAATTTCTCAAAACTGAGCCAGATGCACACAAAAAACAACAGACTCCATTTTTGTGAAATCCGTTTGGCGGCAACATGATACAGTAAGAAGAGTATGCTCATCAACAGCGAATTCACCAAAATGGCAAACAGCATACCGAATACAGAAGCATAATACAGCCACCAGGTTGTAATGAGATTCCAGGTTAAAAAGGTCAGGTAGGCATTGAGCCATACTTTAAGCTTTACTTTGTTTCCGCTGGAACGCAGCCTTCTTTCGACAAAGAGCAAAGGGATAAAACCAATAAAAAGTAATAGTGGAAAACCATACGTTGGCCAGGCTAATGCCAGCAATAAACCGGAAAATAAAGCAAGGGTAAAGGGTTTTTGCAGCAGATTCATCATGTTATCTAAAAATTCCTAAATCTACTTTTACAGAAAAAATATTCGAATACAAAGCCGCACTTTGGTTCCCAAGATCGGTCAGCGCATAATCAATCTGGATGCCTTTATATTGAAATCCCAATCCAATATTGGGTTGAAAGCTTAATTTTTTAGTGTCATCCAATTGAGTGATGTTCTGGAAATTACCAAATCCTGTCCGTAAGAAAACCAAATCTGTATAACCAAATTCAAACCCAATGGCTGGAGCGATGCTGACGAAATCGCTGGCAATAAGATCGTTAGTTCTGGCAAATTCCATATTAAGATTGGCAGCGGCAAGTAGCGTGTAATCATAATGGAACTCGAACTTTTTAGACATTCCTAATTGTGCTTTAGGCAGTGTAATCTCAGTGCTTTCAGGCAAGTCCTGATTTTCTCCTGGTATTGCGTTCTTGATTTTGGCATATTCTTCCTCATCAATATTCCAAATGTTATAAGTTGTTGTGATATCCCGCAACATCAGCCCAAATTTCCAGTCGTTGCGTTCAAATTGTACGGCTACATCAACGCCAAAACCCCATGAATTCGCAAATTTACCAATGATTCTGCGGATAACTTTGGCATTAACACCATATTGCCATCCCGGAACTTGTAGTTTTCTGGCGTAGGAGAATGTAAAGCCATAATCGGCTGTCGAAAACTTGCTGACACGATTGTAATCAATATTGCCTTGATCGTCAATTAATTCGGTAGTGTTGAGAATGTCATCAACCCCAAAGCGTATTGCCGAAATTCCCCATGAGCTCCTGTCATCAATTGGCGCACCAAAAGCGGCATAATCGTATTGTGCAATATTCGCAAAATAACTCGCATGCATAAGCGCCACCTGCTTATCCTCAAGCTGTACCAGTCCGGCCGGATTCCAATAACCGGAGTTGACATCATGGCTGCTTGAGGTCACTGCATTGGCCATTCCAAGCGCAGCAGCATCAACACCAATATTCATAAATTCATTAGAGTATTTCCTCACAGCCTGGCTGTAAACGGCAACACCAAACAGAAGAAGAGTTATTAAAGAAGTTTTCTTCAAAGCAAATTAGTTTTACAAACCGTAGTTTGTTTATTTTTTTTACCAAAAATATGCATTTTTACCGAGTTACTTCTTTGCGTGTGCAAATAAATACTGAAGCGCTGCGGCGAGCTAAAAATCTCTCTTAAAAAACGTGCGTGTCTTTAACTTATTGTGCTAAATTTGTTTTTCAAAAAATTAGAAGATGACTATCAAAAAACACATCCCAAATACCATAACGCTTTTAAATCTGTTTTGCGGCTGTATTGCTTTGGTATTTGCTTTTCAAGGCGCTTTTGAGATGGCATTTCTCTTCGTGGCTTTGGGTATTTTTCTTGATTTTTTCGATGGATTTTTTGCAAGGCTCTTTAAGGTTTCCAGTCCGCTGGGATTGCAATTGGATTCCCTTGCCGATATGGTGACGAGTGGTGCAGTACCAGGACTGGTTATGTACCAACTGATGCGTGCCGGTTCAGGCTGGGATGGAACGTGGATTCCTTTTTTAGGCTTTTTAATTACTGTAGGTTCCTGCTATCGCCTTGCCAACTTCAATATCGATACCCGTCAAACCGATTCTTTCATTGGCTTGCCAACACCTGCCAATGCGCTTTTTATTTTAAGCCTGCCACTCGTAAAAGACAATTCCAGTTCATTTTTTGTCTTTGAAGCGCTCACAGACCATGGCATCCTATTAGCGATTACTATTTTTAGTGCTTATATCCTCAATGCCGAAATTCCGTTATTTTCTTTAAAGGTCAAAAATCTCAGTTTTAGTGACAATAAGCTTCGTATTGTTTTTCTTATATTGGCTGCCATATTGGTAATATTTCTGAATTATACCGCAATTCCATTGGTTATTATTCTCTATGTTTTCTTATCGGTTATCAATAATAAATTTTTGAAAAAATAGTTGGAATGGTATGAGAAAACGCGTACCTAAATCAACTGCCGCAAAGAAAAAACCTGCAAGGAAACGTTCTTCTCTGAAACCGCTCCACTGGGTAATATTGCTTTTTTTTATTTTGATAATTGCCGCGGCTTACCATTATCGCAATGGCATCGCCTATTATCTCAGTTTTAAAACAGATAAAATTGTCAGGGCAGAGAAGGCAAAAGAGAAGCGGCTCAATGATGTCAGGAATTATCAATTGCTGACCAAATATCAGGAAAAATCCATTGGGTTTGACGTATCGCATTACCAAGGTGAAATCGATTGGAATAAGGTGCAATATGTTGAAAATACTTTTCCGTTGCAGTTTGTTTTTATTCGGGCTACTGCTGGTAAAGATGTGGTTGATGCCTGTTTCAGTTACAATTGGAAAGAATCCAGACGGATAAAAATGATCCGTGGTGCTTACCATTATTACCGTCCGAATGAAAATTCATTGAAACAGGCAGCAAATTTTATCAAAACGGTAAAGCTGCGCAAAGGCGATTTGCCTCCGGTACTTGATATTGAAAAATTACCCGAAGACCAACCGCTCGACAGCCTTAAAGTTGGGCTTCGCCGATGGCTTCAAAAAGTGGACAGCCATTATAAAGTAAAGCCAATTATCTACACGGGCGAAAAATACTACAATGCTTTTTTAAAGGAAGAATTCAGCGATTACAGGTTTTGGATTGCGAATTATAATTTTTTTGTGGAAGACATCAAAGACGAGTGGTTGTTCTGGCAATTTACAGAAAAAGCTACCGTTGAGGGTATTCCAACCAGTGTTGATATTAACATCTACAACGGAACGCCAAAAATGCTGCAATACATGACCATTAATTAATTTTCCAAATGAATGGCGGTAGCGATCAACAGACCCGCAAAAGCAAACATTACAATAAAAAATAACACAGATGCGGGATTGCCAAAATTGACCGTCCAACCCATTTGCCTGATGCGTTTAGGTGGAAGCAGTCTCTTGTCGGCCTGATTGTAATAAAAGAAACCCCAGACCCAATTGGACGGATCGTTGTGCCATTGGTCCAATGTCTCTTTATTTGGTTTTTGATCTCGCATGGCTATGTTTTTAAAATTCAAGCTTCTTTTTCCTGAGCTCAAAATTCTGACCAAGATACACGCGTCGCACCATTTCATCTTCCACCAGTTCTTCGGGAATACCGGCTTTAAGGATGCCGCCTTCAAACATCAGGTAGGTTTTATCGGTGATGGCAAGAGTTTCCTGTACGTTGTGGTCGGTGATGAGAATGCCGATATTTTTATTTTTAAGTTGTGCCACGATACGTTGTATGTCCTCCACAGCAACCGGATCAACACCTGCGAATGGTTCGTCGAGAAGAATAAACTTAGGATCAGTAGCAAGGCATCGGGCAATTTCAGTCCTTCTGCGTTCTCCGCCCGAAAGCAGGTCGCCGCGGTTGGTCCGGATGTGTTCCAGACTGAATTCGTCGATAAGCGATTCCATTTTGGCTACTTGTTCCGCTTTGGTATAATTGGTCAGTTGCAGTACGCTGAGAATATTGTCTTCAATACTAAGTTTTCTAAAGACCGATGCTTCCTGCGCCAGATAACCAATACCTTGTTGTGCTCTTTTATACATCGGAAAATCCGTAATTTCCAGATCGTCAAGGTAAATTGTCCCTGAATTGGGTTTTACAAGGCCTACAATCATGTAAAAAGAAGTAGTTTTTCCTGCACCGTTCGGACCTAAAAGCCCAACGATTTCTCCTTGGTTTACTTCAACAGAAATGCCTTTAACGACACTTCTTCCTTTATAAGTCTTGACTAAATTATCTGCTCTTAAGATCATAGTTACTGAATTGTTGTCTGAAAGAAATAGCCTTTGCGTGGTGCAAATTAACGAATTATCATACCAACAGGCAGACCATTTAACAATTATTTGTTTCGTTTATAGTGCCGGGTCATTACTTTCGGATGACTCAAGTGCTTCCCAGAATTCATAAGCTCTGCGCAGGTGAGGCACAACAATTGTACCGCCTACCAATGTAGCAATGCCCATGGCTTCCATCATTTCTTCTTTATTGACGCCTTCTTTAAAAGCCGTTTCCAGATGGTATTTGATGCAATCGTCACACCGGAGCACTGTGGAAGCCACAAGTCCCAAAAGTTCTTTCGTTTTCACATCCAATGCACCTGCAGCATAGGCATTCGTGTCGAGGTTAAAAATCCGCTTAACAATCTTGTTATTGTCGGCAAGCAGTTTCTCGTTCATCTTCGAACGGTAATCATTGAATTCCTGTACGATATCAGACATTGTTTTCTTCTTTTAATTTGTTCTTGTAGACGATCTTCGAAATCAGGATACTGGCTTCATAAATGATAAGCATCGGAATGGCGACAATTACCTGGCTTACCACATCCGGCGGTGTAACAATAGCCGCTACGATGAGAATGATCACCACAGCCCATTTCCAATATTTCCGTAAGAATTGAGGAGTAACGAGTCCGAGGCGTGTCAGGAAGTAAACAATAATCGGCATTTCAAAAAACAATCCGCTCGCAATGACCGATGTTTTCAGCATGCTGATGTAAGAATCAAGGTTGAACTCATTTTTAACGGCCGCGCTTACTTTAAACGTAGCAAAGAAATTTACCGACATCGGCACTACAATAAAATACCCGAACAATACGCCAAGGAAAAACAATACCGAGGCGGTAAAAATAAAAAGTTTTGCGTTTTTTCTTTCTTTCGGATAAAGTGCCGGACTAATGAATTTCCACAATTCCCATAGTATATAGGGAAAAGCCAGAATGAAACCGGCCATGACACAAATCCATACAAGGATATTGACCTGACCTTCCATAGCAGTATTCTGCAGGATAAAATCGAGTTCGGTAACACAAATGCTATCGTCAAAACCAAGTGAGTGTGACAGGTCGCAAAACCATTGGTAGGTAATGAAATCAGGACTTGTTGGTCCGAAAAGGATCACATCAAAAATATAATCGCTGATAAAAAAAGTGATAGTTGCCATAATTAATACAGCGATAGTACTTCTTACCAGCAGCCATCTGAGTTCTTCCAGATGGTCCATGAACGACATTTCGTTGAGGTTCTTTTTTGCCATTATACAATTCCTTCTTTTAAAATGTCATGCAGATGGAGTACGCCTTTGTATTCACCATCATCGACAACAACCAGTTGCGTGATGGAAAAATCCTCCATAATATTGAATGCATCTACGACCATATCGGCAGAGTGGATTACTTTAGGGTTTCTTGTCATGATATCTTTGGCTTCAAGTCCGGCAAAAGAATCGCGGTCATTCAGCATTCTTCTGATGTCACCATCAGTAATTATTCCTATTACCTTTTCATTTTCTACCACTGCGGTTACGCCAAGACGCTTTTCTGAAATTTCAAAGATAACTTTTTTAATGGAAGCATCCGGACTCACCATTGGTTTTAGAGTATGTTCGAGCATTGCAGAAACCCTGAGCAGCAGTTTCTTGCCCAGTGCGCCTCCGGGATGGTATTTGGCGAAATCTTCGGCAGTAAAATGTCTCATTTCCATCAGGCATATCGCCAGTGCATCACCCATCACCAGTTGTGCTGTAGTGCTGTTTGTTGGTGCAAGGTTATTGGGACAGGCCTCTGCGTCTACAGTGGTATTCAGTACCCAATCAGAACCTTTAGCGAGATAGGAGGTGATGTTGCCTGTAATCGCAATCAATTGGTTGCCAAATCGTTTCAGTAAAGGAACCAATACTTTAATTTCCGGACTGTTGCCGCTCTTGGAAATACAGATAATGATATCATCATTCTGAATCATGCCCAGGTCACCGTGGATGGCCTCGGACGCATGGAGGAACATTGATGGCGTACCTGTGGAATTCATCGTAGCGACTATCTTTTGCGCGATAAGTGCACTTTTTCCAATGCCTGTAACGACAAGTCTTCCTTTAGTTTCATAAATGGCTTTGGTGGCTTCTGTGAAGTCGGTATTGAGATAATCGGCAAGCTTTTTTATCGATTCGCTTTCAGAGAGAATAGCGGTTTTGGCGGTCGCCAGGATATTTTCTTGTGTTATCAAAACTGAATGTTATAAAATTTGTATGTATAAAAGAAAATTGTATCTTTATGTGATTGCAAATTTATACAAAATACCATTAACTAAGAATGAATTCAAGCGAAATTGACATACATAAAGAACTAAAAAAGTATTTTGGGTTCAACCAGTTTAAAGGCCTCCAGGAACAAGTCATCAAAAGTATATTAGCAAAAAAAAACACCTTCGTCATTATGCCCACCGGTGGAGGTAAATCACTGTGTTATCAACTGCCTGCCCTCGTGCAGGAAGGAACCGCGATTGTAGTTTCTCCTCTAATCGCGCTGATGAAGAATCAGGTAGATGCTATAAGAAGTCTCTCTTCAGAAAATGGTATTGCACACGTACTCAATTCTTCGCTCACCAAAACCGAAATCACCCAGGTCAAAAAGGACATCACCTCAGGTCTGACCAAATTACTCTATGTCGCACCTGAATCCCTGACCAAGGAAGAATATGTGTCTTTCCTTCAAAAAGGCATCATCTCTTTCGTTGCGATAGACGAAGCACATTGTATTTCAGAATGGGGACACGATTTTCGTCCCGAATACCGCAATTTACGGCATATCATTAAGCAATTGGGCGAAGTGCCGGTTATCGGACTGACTGCTACCGCTACCCCAAAAGTACAGGAAGACATCCTTAAGAATCTTGATATGATCAATGCCAAAACTTTTAAGGCATCGTTCAATCGCCCGAATCTGTTTTATGAGGTACGTACGAAAACCAAAAACATAGAATCGGATATAATTCGTTTCATCAAACAACATAAAGGAAAATCGGGAATCATCTATTGCCTGAGCCGCAAAAAAGTGGAGGCAATAGCTGAAGTGTTGCAGGTCAATGGCATTAGTGCCGTACCTTACCATGCCGGACTCGATGCCAAAACAAGAGCCAAACACCAGGACATGTTTCTCATGGAAGACGTCGACGTTGTAGTGGCCACTATTGCTTTCGGAATGGGCATTGACAAACCCGATGTGCGTTTCGTTATACACCATGACATCCCAAAATCCCTCGAAAGCTACTACCAGGAAACCGGAAGGGCAGGACGTGACGGCGGAGAAGGGCACTGCATGGCCTATTATTCTTATAAAGATGTCGAAAAGCTTGAAAAATTCATGTCAGGCAAACCCGTTGCAGAGCAGGAAATTGGTTTTGCGCTGCTACAGGAAGTAGTGGCGTATGCCGAAACTTCTATGTCGCGCCGCAAATTCTTACTCCATTATTTTGGAGAAGAATTTGATAGTGAAAACGGAGATGGTGCCGATATGGATGATAACGTCCGCAACCCGAAAGCGAAAATTGAAGCGCGCGAACAGGTCGTCAAGTTATTGGAAACCGTACGCGATACTAAACATTTATACAAATCAAAAGAAGTCGTCTTTACACTCATTGGCCGCGTCAATGCAATGATTAAAGCGCACCGCACCGATGCGCAAACGTTCTTCGGTCATGGCAAGGATTTCGAAGAGCGTTACTGGATGGCACTCATCCGGCAGGTTTTGGTAGACGGATTGCTGTCTAAGGATATTGAAACTTACGGAATCTTGAAAGTCACCGATAAAGGCCTTGATTTTATTATGCATCCTGGTTCATTCATGATGTCTGAAGATCACGAATATAATGAAAGTGAAGACGATGCGATTGTTACAGCCGCTAAATCATCCGGAACTGCCGATGAGATGCTCATGGGCATACTCCGTGACCTGCGTAAAAAAGTAGCTAAAAAATTGGGTGTGCCGCCGTTTGTCGTTTTTCAGGATCCGTCACTTGAAGATATGGCTTTGAAATACCCGATATCGCTCGACGAGTTGAGCAATATTCACGGTGTGGGTGAGGGAAAAGCTAAGAAATACGGAAAGGAATTTGTGGAGCTCATCAGCAGCTATGTAGATGACAATGATATCATCCGTCCGGACGACCTTGTAGTGAAGTCAACCGGAGCCAATTCTGCCAATAAATTGTACATTATCCAAAATATCGACCGCAAACTGTCATTAGATGATATCGCCTCTGCAAAAGGCATGAACATGGATGCTCTCATTAAAGAAATGGAACAAATCGTCTATTCGGGCACCAAGCTCAATATTAAATACTGGATCGATGATATGCTCGATGATGAGCAGCAGGAAGAAATCCATGACTATTTTATGGAATCTGAAACCGATAAAATAGAAGATGCCCTCAAAGAATTCGACGGGGATTACGACATCGATGAACTGCGTCTCATGCGCATTAAATTCATTTCCGAAGTGGCTAACTGATTAAAGTAATCCCTTATTTTACACTTTGTTGACCTCATACACTTCTCCGCGATGCGGCTTCAAAGCATCACGCACAGCAATCATATCGGCTTCTTCAACAACGATAAAAGCCACGGCATGCATCTCATTCCTGATTTCAAAACCGGTAATATTTAGAGGCAGTTGCTCGATCGCAATAAATTCCTTTAAGTGAATTTCATGATGCTCCGCTGTTTTGGCCGAAGCCGGACCACGAAAATCCCACAACAATTTGATTTTTCTCATACCGCAAAAATAAGCAATTGTTTTATTTTTTGGGCGAACGGCCGGGCTTTCCGCTATAGCCGCTGATGAACAGCGGGCTGCCGCTGCAATCCCTGTCGCATTTTGAGGTAACCAACAAATTTTTCTACCTTTGCGGCATGCCAAAAGAACTTCTTATTCAGGTCGCCCCGGAAACTGCCGCAAATGAAACGCTGCTGCGGGAAAATATTGCAAAACTGATCCACGTTTCAACAGCCGAAATAGTCCATACTACGATTGTAAAACGCTCCATTGACGCTCGCCAGAAAGCCATAAAGATCAACCTGAAAGTCCTGATTTTTTTTAGAGGTGAAGATTATGAAGAGCAAAAAATCAGCCTTCCCGATTACAAAAATGTCTCCCATGCTCAGGAAGTGATTGTTATAGGTGCAGGTCCGGCCGGTCTTTTTGCGGCACTGCAGCTCATTGAACTCGGACTCAAACCTGTCGTAATTGAACGTGGTAAAGATGTCCGTAGCCGGCGCCGGGATTTAAAAGCGATCAATGTCGAACAAACAGTCAACGAAGATTCCAATTATTGCTTTGGTGAAGGTGGAGCCGGGACTTATTCAGATGGAAAACTTTACACACGTTCCAAAAAACGTGGCGACGTGACCCGAATACTCAAATTATTAGTGGCGTTTGGTGCTTCGCCAAATATTTTGATTGAAGCACATCCGCATATCGGCACTAATAAACTGCCTCAGATTATAAAGGATATCCGTGAAAAGATTATCGAATTCGGTGGACAGGTATTGTTCGATACCCGTGTTACAGATATTATCCTCAAAGGCGAAGCGGTGCAGGGAATCATTACCCAGTCCGGTGATACCATTGTTGCGAGTAATATTATTCTGGCCACCGGTCATTCCGCACGTGACATTTTTGAACTGCTCGACAGAAAAAAAATATTTATAGAAGCCAAGCCATTTGCTCTCGGTGTCAGGGCAGAACACCCACAGTCACTAATTGATAATATCCAGTACAGCTGTGATTACCGAGGGGAATATTTGCCTCCCGCACCCTATTCCATTGTGAAGCAGATAGGCGGCAGGGGAATGTATTCTTTCTGTATGTGTCCCGGTGGTGTGATTGCTCCGTGCGCAACCAGTCCGGGTGAAGTGGTTACAAATGGCTGGTCGCCCTCAAAACGGGATCAGCCCACAGCCAATTCAGGTATCGTTATCGAACTCAAGCTGGAAGATTTTAAGCCGTTTGCCCACTTCGGTGCGCTGGCAGGTATGGAGTTTCAAAAAAGTATTGAACAAAAGGCGTGGCAGCTGGCAGGCCAAACCCAAAAGGTGCCCGCTCAGCGGATGGTTGATTTCACACGCCATAAAGTGTCTCCTGATATTCCAAAAACTTCTTATGTTCCCGGAACGACTTCTGTAGAACTGGGTCAGGTGTTTCCTGGTTTTCTTACGCAAATTTTAAGAGAAGGCTTTTCAGAATTTGGAAAATCGATGCGTGGCTATTTTACCAATGAGGCCATATTGCATGCGCCCGAAAGCCGCACTTCTTCCCCGGTACGAATCCCTCGTGATGCTGAAACGCTCCAACACGTACACATTAAAGGACTTTATCCTTGTGGAGAAGGAGCAGGATATGCGGGCGGAATTGTTTCTGCCGCGATCGATGGGGAGAAATGTGCCATAAAGATTGCCGGGTCGCTCAAATAAAGCGGCTACTGGTACAATACAAAGCTTTATTTTCGGTATACATCCGTCCGAAAAATAATCCATTGCTTAAAACTGAAGTAATGGATTGTTTTCGTTTAAACCAATATCACTTAATAATTTTTTTCAGAAGTAATGAACGTGCAAATACGATAAAATTGTAATTTTATAAAAAACAACATTATGAATCCGATACCAGCAGCATTTCAGATCACAGAACCATTTATACAGGATACGTACCTCGTCAATGGCGAGTTGAAAAAATGGACGGGACAAACGCATCCTGTTTTTTCAACAATTTCTTCTACGGAAAAATATAGCCCGACAATTTTGGGCAGTATTCCTGCTATGGGTGCCGCAGAAGCCGATGAAGTGGTAGCTTCAGCGGTAGCGGCATATGATAACGGACAAGGTTTGTGGCCTACGATGAAAGTAGCTGACCGAATTAAATGCATGGAGAATTTTGCCGGTCAAATGAGAGCCACGCGTACAGAAGTGGTCAAATGGCTGATGTGGGAAATAGGAAAGTCGCTGACCGATTCTGAAAAAGAGTTTGACCGTACGCTGGAGTACATTTACGATACAATTGAAGATTATAAGAAACTGGACCGCGATAATGCCAGCTTCACGAAAAGCCAAGGTGTCAATGCCATGGTACGTCGCGGTCCTTTGGGTATAGTTTTATGTCTTGGGCCTTATAATTACCCACTTAACGAGACATTTGCAATGCTGATCCCGGCTATCATTATGGGAAATACCGTAATCTTCAAGCCTGCGAAGTTCGGGGTATTGGTCATCTCTCCGTTACTAGAAGCTTTTCGCAGCAGTTTCCCAAAAGGGGTCGTAAATATTGTTTACGGCAGAGGACGCGATGTGGCTTCTCCCATCATGCAATCGGGGAAAGTGACGGTACTGGCTTTGATTGGCAACAGCAAGTCGGCGATTGCATTACAAGATCAGCATCCCAATAAAAACAGGCTCAGGCTGATACTTGGGCTTGAAGCCAAAAATCCCGCGATTATCCTGCCGGATGCCGATCTTGACCTGGCCATACAGGAATGTATAGCCGGTACGTTATCGTTCAACGGACAACGATGTACTGCATTAAAAGTATTGTATGTCCACGAATCGATAGCTGCCGAATTCAACAGCCGCTTTGCCGCCAGGGTAGATGCACTTGCTTTTGGAAATCCGTGGGAACAAGGCGTGATGCTGACTCCGTTGCCAGATCCTGAAAAACCGGATTATATCCAGGGATTGATTGATGATG
>Ga0247814_10000291_pt1 | contig 43596 bp, 40 predicted proteins | sample UWRJL179409R1_FD_179947 | JGI IMG/M metagenome (GOLD analysis project Ga0247814, IMG submission 179947) | Plant litter microbial communities from Arlington Agricultural Research Station in Wisconsin, United States - UWRJ-L179-409R-1 | ecosystem: Environmental > Terrestrial > Plant litter >... | reverse complement strand
AAAACACCTGTTATAAACGGGTTGTTCATGGCTTATGTGCACCAGGTAGCAGGCTTGTTTACGGCAAAACATGCTACAGCTTTGCAGCCTCAAAACCAGGCCGCTGTTATTACCGCCCGGTTTAATGCACTACTGGCACAACATTCTTTTTTACAGCTGCCTTCTTTTTTTGCCCAAAAACTTAATGTTACCACAGCACACCTTAACCACTGCCTAAAAACTGTTACCGGCTTTACCATAACCCACTGGCTGCAGGATGCAATGATTACCGAAGCCAAGAAATTATTATACTACACCAATGAAGACAGCAAGCAAATAGCCTTCGCCCTGGGCTATGAAGACCATGCTTATTTTGCCCGCCTGTTTAAAAAAATAACCGGACAGGCACCTCTTGCCTTTCGCAATAAATTCCGCGAATAGTCCAATCATTGCCTTTTATTATATAACTGCCGTACTGCTGCGCAATAGTTACTTTGCCCTATAAATTAATCACTAACAGCAGCTGTATGCACGCACAATTTGCTACGCTGTTCTAACTCTTTTAAAGGCAATTATAATGGGAATTTTAAATTCTATAATCAATATACTATCAAACAAAGGCACTATAATTTACAAACAGCAAATAACACCGGCAACCTGGCACTTAAAGCTGAAGGTAAATGGTACCGACTTTAAAAACTACATACCCGGGCAGCATCTCAGGGTTTTGGTTGGCAGGAATAACAATGCTGCGCTAAGCGACATGGTACGCACCTATTCGGTTTGGAATTATGATGAGGCAAGAGAAATTGCAGACCTTGCCGTATGCACATTTTCGGGAGGATCGGGGGCGCGATGGATAATTGATGCGGCCATAGGCGATACCCTATTATACGGTGGCCCTAAAGGCAAGTTTACCATAGATACCGCCGCCGATAATTACCTGTTACTGGGAGATGTATCTGCACTGGCGCATTTATACGAGCTGCGCAGAAACGCAGGGCCCAACAAAAATATAACCGGCATTATTTGCACCAATAGCCGGGAACATGTTTTTCCCGACCTGAACACCACCACTACGCCTTTTGGCTACCTGCAAAACAGTAGTAATATCTTAGAATCTGTAATAGCCGAAATTGTGTGGAACAACATCCCTAAAGAAAATACGCTGGTGTATATTGCCGGAGAAACATCATTTTGCACCGGGCTTAATAACTACTTTCGTAAAGTACAGGACTGGAACCCTAAGCAAGTTAAAACCAAACCTTTTTGGCATCCTGATAAGAAGGGGTTGGAGTAGTAATTATTTACCGGTTTTTTTTCTACATTAGCAGAAACAACTCCGGGAAAATGGAAAATAAAGGTTTAGTGGGTCTAATTATTGTTTGGGTAGCGATTAAGATACTCAACTATTATTTTTCCACGGTATTTTTACTTTCTATAATTCTCTTTTTAATGTTCCTTTACTTTTTAATAATGTCTGTCGTTCAAATCAGACACACCATTAAGGAACGAAAGCACATTTCTAAATCAAGGATACAAAAACTGACAGTGTATAGCCTGCTTTTGGTTATCAGCTTTTTATTTCCGTATACAAATACACTGATCGAAAAAGCCGATTGGCATCTTCAATACACTAAAAGAAAGGCAATAGTAGAGCAGGTGCGCAATTATAAATTAACCCCTAATACAGAAAACAAATATTATCCATGGTGTAAATTACCATTTATAGTGCCTGTTGTTTCTAATGATGGCAATGAAATAATTATTCGTCGGGAAAACAGCCTTTATCCAAAAATATCTGTTGGATTCATCATATATACCGGGTTTCTTGACCATCCCTCAACAATGTTAGTATATTCAGATGACCCTTTCACGTTGAAAGATCTTGAAGAGCGAATTAAAAATGATCCCCGGGAAAACTGGAAAATTGAAAAAAACTGGTACAGAACACAGGGAATGCTATAGATTAATTTGTTGCACGCAAGTCAGCCAACTTTTAAGGAAGTAATCCAATCTAAAATCTACCTTCTTAAATCTTAAACACACTTAAGTGCACACTTCTCGCCATCTATAGCAGCCGAGATAATCCCGCCGGCATAGCCTGCACCTTCGCCACACGGGTAAAGGCCTTTTATTTGCACATGCTCTAAAGTTTCAGGGTCGCGGGGAATACGCACCGGCGATGAAGTACGCGATTCCGGCGCATGCAGTATGGCTTCATTCGTTAAATAGCCACGCATAGATTTCCCAAAATCTAAAAAGCCCTGTCTAAGTGTTTGTGTTAAGAATCCCGGGAACACCTGGCCCAGTTCTACCGGGGTTGTACCGGGAACATAAGATGTTTTAGGAATATCGGCCGATACTTTACTTTGTGTAAAATCTATCATGCGCTGCGCAGGTACACGCTGGGTCTCTCCTGCCTGCCGCCACGCCTGCTGCTCTATACTTTTTTGGAATTCCATACCGGCAAGGGCACCATATTTTGCAAACGGGGCAAAATCCTCCAGCTTAAGTTCTACCACTATACCCGAATTTGCCGTTTCCTGGTCGCGCTTACTGGGGCTCCACCCATTAGTAACCACCTCGCCGGGGCTGGTGGCACACGGGGCAATAACACCGCCGGGACACATACAAAACGAGTACATGCCGCGGCCGTTAACCTGCTTTACAATAGCGTAAGGCGCAGGCGGAAGGAATTCGCCACGGCCGCTATTAAAATCGCAACTGTATTGTATGCTGTCTATAAGGCTTTGCGGATGCTCGGCACGAACGCCCAAGGCAAACGGCTTGGCCTCTATATAAATTTTCTTACGGTCTAATAATTCAAAAATATCGCGGGCACTATGCCCTGTTGCCAGTATTACTTTTTTGGCATTAATAGTATCGCCGTTTTGGGTAACCACACCCTGCACTTCGTTACTTTTAATCAAAATATCGGTTACACGGGTATTAAATAATACTATCCCTCCAAACTCAATGATCTTTTCACGCATAGATGCAATGATCTTAGGCAGTTTATTGGTGCCTATGTGCGGATGGGCTTCTACAAGTATATCATCGGCAGCACCAAAGGCTACAAAAAGCTGGAGAATACGGTCTACATCGCCACGCTTTTTAGAACGGGTGTATAGCTTACCGTCGCTGTAGGTTCCGGCACCGCCCTCGCCATAACAGTAGTTGCTGTCTTCGCTCACAATGTGGTCGCGGTTAATGGCCTTAAGATCGCGGCGGCGTTCCTGCACATCTTTACCACGCTCTAAAACAATGGGTTTAATCCCAAGCTCTATAAGCTGTAAAGCGGCAAACAACCCTGCCGGGCCTGCACCTATAATAATAACTTCGCGTGCGTTAGATACATCCTTATAGTCAGGCAGCGGCGTAGCCTTCTCTGCATACTCTTCCTTATAGTACACTGCCAGTTTAAGGTTAACCTTAACCGATTTTTGGCGCGCATCTATAGAGCGTTTTACAATAGTAATATGATTAATATCTGTGGGGCTAACCTGCATTAATTGGGCTACATGTGCAGTAAGCAATTCCTGCTGTGCGGCTACTTGCGGGGCTACCTGTATTTGGAGTTCTCTTGGCATGGCGCAAAAATACTAATTATTTTTGATTGATTTAACCCGGCTCCCATCCCCACTCATACCCGTTAGCAATTCCTCATCTGCGCTGCGCTCGGAATACAACAACCCACTGCAAACTGTGACTGAGACTGACAGCTGTGACTGCTTACTTCTCCCTCTTTGGGGGCTGGGGGGCTTCCTCAAAAGCATGCAGCGCAAAAGATGCCAGCCAGTGTTCGCCTTCATAATTACCGTCGGTAATCGCGGGAAGTGAAAAGTTCAGGTGGGCATCGGCTAATGCCTTAAGGTGGCCAAGCTGTTTTGGAAATTGCTTTGCAAGCGGATACAGGTTCCAGGCGCGGCTAAAATTTAACCCATCAAGGTGCACGAGGTGGCCATCGGTACGGTCAGACACTTTGCCCGGTTCCCACTTAAAATTGATATCAAAAAGTTTTGGTGCAAAATCTTTAAGCCATTTCAGGAACTCTTTTTCGGGCATAACGCGCTGCATGATCCCAATCTCTTCCATACACGGCGACAGGAAATCGGTGCCGCTGGGTTCCCAGTTAAACGGGCAGTTGGCATCGTTTTTAAAAAGGCGCAGGGCATTATCGCGAAGGCTGCTTTGCAATGGAATATCTTTAGCCTGCAGGGCATAATCCCACGCTAATGCCATACCAAAAGCTGTGTTAGGGTGGGTTCCTACACGCAGCGGATAATTTAACTTAGGTAAAAACTCAATATAACGCTGACTAACAAGTGCTGTAAGCGGTTGCAAATTGGCAGCCAGTTCTTTAGCAAAAGATTCTTTAGAAGTTTCCAGTTCTAACTGTAGCTTTAACAGCCATGCCCAACCATAGGTACGTTCAAAAGATTTTTCGTGGGTTTTGCTCATATAGGCAATTTCCTGCTGTATATTTTCTTTAGAAAGGTTAACTTTTAATTTATTAATGATGTCCTGTTTATTATTTAAAGCAGGGAAATGATTGAGTAAATACACCAAACTCCAATGCCCGTGTACCGATGAATGCCAGTCGAAACAGCCATAAAACGCAGGGTGCAGTGCTTTTGGCGCAGCAATTTCGGAAGCATCTATAAGCATTTGCCCCAGCTTGTTGGGGTATTCCTGCTGCAGGCATTTAAGCGGAAGTTTAGCAAGGCCGTTGGCACGCTCTAACGTTAACTGCTGTGCAAAGGTTAAGGTTGTTGTTAGGAGCAGCGAGGCAATAAGGTATTTCATAGTTTTTGTGTTGCGGATTTAAATATACTAAAAAACGCCTTAATACTATATTTTGTACTTTTACAGCATGTCAGATTTTGTGAATTTAAGTAAGCTTTACAACCAGTTACCCGGCATTGCACCCACAGAAAATAATGCAGGCACCGGGCATTTTGATATTATTAAGGTAGAAGACCTGGTGAGCGATGGCAAACCGAAACATTCTGCCTACAGCCGCCGCAGCTTTTTTAAAGTAAGCCTGGTACAGGGCGACTGCATTGTACATTATGCCGATAAAAGCATTGCAGTAAATGGCTACGGCCTTGTATTTACTAATCCGGTAGTGCCCTACAAATGGGAAATTATAACCAAAGAACAAGCGGGCTATGTGTGCGTTTTTACCGAAGCATTTTTTAACCGCTTTGCCTCCATTAAAGACTACCCGGTATTTAGCAGTGCCAATAATGCCGTTGTACTATTAGACATTGCAAAATTTGAACACTTTAAAGATCTGTTCATTAAGATGGAAACCGAACTGCAAAGCACCTACGCCCATAAGTATGACTATTTAAGGAATTTGCTTATGGAGGTAATTCATGAAGCACAAAAATTGCAGCCCGAAACAGGCAGTACCATAGCGCCTTCTAATGCTGCCGAACGATTAGCCCTATTATTTACCGATCTTTTAGACCGCCAGTTTACAATTGAGCGCATTGAAGATATGGCCATTTTAAAATCACCGTCTGATTTTTCCGAAAGGCTAAACGTGCATGTTAACCATTTAAATAAAGCATTAAAACAGGCAACCGGGCAAACCACTACTCAGCTTATTAAAGAACGGATACTGCACGAGGCAAAAGTGCTGCTTAAAACCACCCACTGGACCATTGCCGAAATTGCACGCTGCCTGGGCTTTGAAGAGCCAAACCACCTTTCCGTTTTCTTTAAGGAGCATACAGCCACCACACCAACCGATTTTAGGAACAGCAATTGATTGCCTTTTGTATTTTTTGGTTTCGCTACTGTACGTAATACCGCGGTAATGCATCGGAAATTTGTGCCATATAAATTTTTAATAGTATGTGGACAAAAGAAAACATTCCCGATCAAACAGGAAAAACAGTTCTAATTACAGGCGCTAACGCCGGCATTGGTTATGAAACTGCCCTGGCATTTTATGAAAAAGGGGCTGCCGTTATACTCGCCTGCCGCGACCTGCAAAAGGCTAACACTGCCGCAGAAGCGATACAAAAAACAAAATCAGGAGGGACAGTAGCGGTTTTACACCTCGACCTGTCAAATCTCACATCGGTTAAAGCTGCTGCCGATGCTTTTAAAAGCAACCACAAAAAACTGGACCTGCTTATTAACAATGCCGGGGTTATGGTTCCGCCTGCATCTAAGACGGCACAGGGATTTGAACTTCAGTTTGGCACCAATGTACTGGGGCATTATGCATTTACAGGCTATTTATATGCGTTGCTAAAAGCCACCCCGCAGTCAAGAATAGTAACTGTAAGCAGCCTGGTGTACAGGTTGGGCAGTATAGATTACAACAATCTTAAATCTGAAAAAGATTACGACCCTAACCGTGAATACGCCCAAAGCAAATTAGGCAATCTACTATTTACTAACGAACTGCAACGCAGGATTGATGAAGCAGGAGACGATATACTATCGGTAGCCTCCCACCCGGGCATTACCCAAACCGAACTTGCCCGGTACATTACAAAAGACCAGTTTGATAACATGATAGAAGTATATGGCGCACTGATGCCTACCTGGCAGGGCGCACTGCCATCGCTTTATGCTGCTGTAAACCCGGAAATAAAAGGAGCTGATTTTATTGGCCCCGACCAGGATGGCGGCCTGCGTGGCTACCCTGCCAAAGCCGAAGTTTTACCTTTAGCCCTTGATACTGCTGAAGCAGCAAAATTGTGGAAGTATGCCGGGGAAGTTACGGGTGTGGTTTATTTTTAAATTCAGTATTGTGGTACTGAGTGAAGCTATTCCCCTCCTGTGGAGGGGTGCCCGTAGGGCGGGGTGGTTTACCTACCGTAATTTTTTATAATATACTGCTCTAATTCAATTATAACATTATTCAGGTCGTGTAAAACCCGTAATGAAGTTATCCTGTAAACCCGTTTACCTAACGATATAAAATAAGTTTCCCGCTTTTGGCCGTAAACATCTTTATCATTGTGGCTTTCGCCGCCTATTTCTATAAAGGCCAAGTGATTTAACGTAAAAAATCAGCAATATAATTCCCAATTATCTTTTGCCTGTCAAAATCAATTCTGTGGATTTATTCTTATGTACCTGTTGCCAAAAAACAACTTCCGAATATACCCCGGCTTTCCTGAGTTTTTTTGCTCTGCCCGCTAAAGCAGGATTATAAGGCAAGTTTTGAATGAAGTTCCCCGGCTTTCAGCCACCCCTCCAAAGGAGGGGAATAGCTTCAACTCTTCTTAAAAACTTTGCAGCTTTACAACTACATTACTTTGCAGCTTAAACTTTGTACCTTTGCAACTCTGAAACTTTTTACTTAAAATGAGAAAAATAAAACTTATCTGGGATTTTAGAGGGCCGGCATCGGGTAAAACGGCAGAGCACCACGAAATTCATTTAAAAGAATTTATTGCAATGGAAAAACTGCCGCTCAACATAACCGGATTCACCCTGCTTAACGATATGCATGCTATTGCCTTTATGGTTGTAACCGATGATTATATGATAGCCGTAAGGAATGCTCTTAAGCCGCACAGGGGAGAGTTGTATGAAGGGTAGTTGTAAGCCCCTAAGAAAAGTCGCAGTCACAGTCGCAGTTTTCAGATGCTACTTATCATGCATAAAAAAAGCAGTTTACAGTGTGAAACTGTAAACTGCTTTTTTTAATTTATCCAGCCTGAAAACTGCTACTGCGCCTGAAAACTAATTAGCTACTTCACTTATAAATTTAATACGCATAAGTCGTAATTCTTCGGTATCATAATCGCCGTCAAATTCTTTAAGGGCATCTTTAATACTGTCTGATTCCGATCCCATATAGAAATCGTATATCTCTTCCTGCTGGTCTTCGTCAAGTATATCGTCTATCCAGTACTTAATATTAAGCTTGGTGCCCGAATAAACAATCTGTTCCATCTCCTTCATCAGCGCATCCATATCAAGGCCTTTGGCTTTGGCAATATCATTAAGCGACAGCTTCCTGTCTATATTCTGGATGATGTATAACTTTAATGCAGAGTTTGCCCCGGTGGTTTTTACCACGAGGTCGTCCGGCCTCATAACATCGTTATCTTCTACATAGCGGGCTATAAGTGCTACAAACTCCTTACCATATTTTTTAGCTTTGCCTTCGCCCACACCGTGAACACCGCTTAACTCCTCTATAGATATAGGGTATTTAAGCGCCATATCATCCAACGACGGGTCCTGAAATACTACAAACGGCGGTACGCCCAGCTTTTTAGCTACCTTTTTACGGAGGTCTTTAAGCATGGCGTTAAGCGCTTCATCGGCCACTCCGGTAGATTTTGCTGCGGTAACCGTAGCCTCATCATCGCTCTCGTTATAATCATGATCTTCTGTCATCATGAACGATTTAGGGTTTGTAATAAAGGCTTCACCCTCAGGCGTAAGTTTTATAACCCCGTACGTTTCTATATCTTTAGACAGGTATCCTGCCACAAGCACCTGCCTTAACAGGGCCATCCAATGTTTTTCTTCAAATTCCTTACCTGCCCCAAAAAGCTCCTGGGCATCGGTACGGTGGGCTTTTATAACAGCATTTATCTTGCCGGTAAGCGTAAATACAATTTCTTTACTTTTATAGAGCATCTTGGTATCCCTTACTACTTTTAGCAGGGTAACCACCTGGTCTTTAGCTTCTTTTTTCTTTTTCGGGTTGCGGGTATTATCATCCATATCATGGCCTTCCCCGGTTTCCTCGTCAAATTCCTCACCAAAATAATGCAGCAGGAACTTACGGCGGCTCATAGATGTTTCGGCATACGCCACTACTTCCTGCAGCAAAGCAAACCCTATTTCCTGTTCGGCTACAGGCTTGCCACTCATAAACTTTTCAAGCTTTTCAATATCTTTATAAGCATAGTAAGCAAGGCAATGGCCTTCGCCACCATCACGGCCTGCGCGGCCTGTTTCCTGGTAATAGCTTTCTAATGATTTTGGAATATCATGGTGAATTACAAACCTTACATCGGGCTTGTCTATACCCATACCAAAGGCAATGGTTGCCACCACTACATCTACATCTTCCATAAGGAACATATCCTGGTGGCGTGCGCGCGTTTTGGCATCAAGCCCGGCATGGTAGGGCACGGCGCTAATGCCGTTTACCTGTAATACCTGGGCAATTTCCTCTACTTTTTTACGGCTAAGGCAGTATATAACCCCTGATTTGCCTTTATACTGGCGGATGAACCTGATAATATCTGACTCTACCGACTTTGTTTTGGGGCGTATTTCGTAAAATAAATTGGGCCTGTTAAACGATGCCTTAAACGTATTGGCATCGCTCATGTCGAGGTTTTTAAGTATATCTTCCTGCACCTTTGGCGTGGCCGTAGCGGTAAGGCCTATAATGGGCACATCGCCAAGGTTGCGTATTATGGTACGCAGGTTACGGTATTCCGGACGGAAATCATGCCCCCATTCTGATATACAGTGGGCCTCGTCTATTGCCACAAAAGATATAGGCACACCCTTAAGGAACGCGGTATATTCTTCTTTAGTAAGCGATTCCGGGGCAACGTATAAAAGTTTGGTAAGGCCGGACGTAATGTCTTTCTTAACCTGGTTTATTTCGGTCTTGGTAAGAGATGAGTTAAGCACGTGGGCAATTCCCGCTTCAGATGACAGGCTGCGTATGGCATCTACCTGGTTTTTCATGAGCGCGATTAGGGGCGATACCACTATGGCAGTCCCTTCTAACACAAGGGCAGGCAACTGGTAGCAAAGTGATTTGCCACCACCCGTAGGCATTATTACAAATGTATTGTTACCAGAGATGATGCTTGTTACCACACCTTCCTGCAGGCCCTTAAATTTGTTAAAACCAAAATATTTTTTTAACTCTTTATGTAAGTCAATTTCGGTCGATTTCATTATATCTTTATAGTAATTTACATAAATTTGCAGAACATAAAGATACAAAAATCTTTTACATCCGCAACTTTTTAAACATTTCGTAAGCTTGACTAATAACGAAGCAATACTGGCCTCTGCCAGAAAAACCATACTTTCTGAAAGTGAGAGCATTGCCGCCCTCGTACAGTACCTTGACGACGATTTTGCAACCGCAGCCACTATTATTTACAAAAGCACCGGCCGCCTTGTAATTACAGGCATAGGCAAGAGCGCGCTTATAGCGGCAAAAATTGTAGCCACGCTAAACTCTACCGGTACCCCTGCCCTGTTTTTGCATGCTGCCGAAGCCATTCACGGCGACTTAGGCATGGTACAGCCCGGCGATGTGGTTATATGCATCTCTAAAAGCGGTAACAGCCCCGAAATTAAAGTATTGCTACCTTTGCTAAAACGCGACGGCAACACACTTATTGGCATAACCGGCAATAAAAATTCTTACCTTGGCAAGCAATCTGATTATGTTCTTAATGCGTATGTAGAAAAAGAGGCCGACCCCAACAACCTGGCCCCTACTAACAGCACCACGGCACAACTGGTACTGGGCGATGCCCTTGCCGTTTGCCTTATGGAATTGCGCGGCTTTACCAGCGATGATTTTGCTAAATACCACCCCGGTGGCGCATTAGGCAAAAGGTTACTTTTGCGTGTGGGCGATATGTTGGATAGTACCCATATGCCTATGGTAAAACCGGATGACAGCGTAAAGGTGGCCATACACGAAATATCGGCAAAGAGGCTTGGGGTTACCGCAGTTATAGAGAACAATAAGGTTATAGGGATTATTACCGATGGGGATATACGCCGCATGCTTAACGACCGTGACAACATTGCCGGTGTTACCGCTGCCGATGTTATGACCCGTAACCCTAAAACCATAACTACGCAGGATATGGTGGTAAAGGCATTTAATACAATGGAAAACCACTCTATTACCCAACTGGTAGTGGCAGATAATGGTGAATATAAAGGTGTGCTTCACCTGCACGATATACTAAAAGAAGGGATATTATAATATGGCAAAAAATAAAAAAAGCGGCGGTGAAATGTCGTTTATGGATCATCTTGAAGAACTACGCTGGCTGCTTGTACGCAGTACCGTTGCCATATTAATAGGCGGCTGTGTGGCTTTTACCTTTAGCAGCTATATATTCGAGAATATAATATTTGCACCTCAAAAATCAGATTTCCTTACCTACCGTATTTTTTGCGAACTGGCTAACAGGTATGATCTTGACAAGAGCTTTTGTATTACAGATATTCCTTTTAAAATACAGAGCCGTACTATGGACGGGCAGTTTACTACAGATATCTGGACGTCTATTACCGCAGGGCTAATTCTTGCTTTCCCTTTTATTTTATGGGAATTTTGGAAATTTATTAGTCCGGCACTGTATGATAACGAGAAAAAAAATGCCGTGGCCTTTATAGTTTCTACCTCGCTCCTGTTCTTTTTAGGGGTGCTTTTTGGGTATTACCTAATCATGCCACTATCTATAAACTTTTTAGCTAACTACAAGATATCTGAAGTGGTAGAGAACAATATCGACCTTGATTCTTACCTTAGCCTTGTAAAAACCACCGTAATATCGTGCGGGCTGGTGTTCGAGCTGCCCATTATAATTTTCTTCCTTGCAAAAATAGGCCTTGTTACGGCAGGGTTTTTGAGGAAGTACAGGCGATACGCGTATGTTATTATATTAATTTTAGCCGCAGTTGTAACACCACCCGATGTGGTAAGCCAGATGACCGTAACCATACCAATGGTTATACTGTTTGAAGCAAGTATATTGATCGCGGCACGAATGAACAAAACACCTAAAATAGAAGAGACCAATGGCTAATATAGTAGAGGAGTTTAACGACTACCGCCAGAAGATGAACGAGAAGCTGCTGGCAGACAACAATAAAGTTATAAAACGCATTTTTAACCTGGATACCAACGCCTATATGGAGGGTGCTCTTGATGTTAAGACTAAAGAACTGCTGGGCCTTGTAGCATCGGCAGTGCTGCGTTGCGACGATTGTGTAAAATACCACCTTGAAACCAGCCATAAAGAAGGCCTTACCAAAGCCGAGGTTATGGAAGCGCTGGGCATTGCAACCCTTGTGGGCGGCACTATAGTAATACCGCACCTGCGCCGTGCTTACGAGTTTTGGGAAGCATTAGAAGAACAGGCGGGCGATACTACAACCATATAATTCAGCATTATGAAATTAAGGGCAGATAACCTGATTAAAACATATAAGGGCCGCAGTGTTGTAAAAGGCATATCGGTAGAGGTTAACCAGGGCGAGATCGTAGGGTTATTAGGGCCTAACGGTGCCGGCAAAACCACATCGTTTTACATGATCGTGGGGCTGGTAAAGCCTAACAGCGGTAATATATACCTTGACGATATGGAAATTACCGATTTCCCCATGTACAAGCGTGCCCAGAACGGCATTGGCTACCTGGCGCAGGAGGCATCGGTATTCAGGAAACTGAGTATTGAAGACAATATACTTAGCGTACTGCAGCTTACTACCCTTACCAAAAAAGAACAGGAAGCCAAGATGGAAGAGCTTATAGATGAGTTCTCCCTGCAGCATATACGCACCAACCGTGGCGATTTGCTTTCGGGTGGGGAACGCCGCCGTACAGAAATTGCGCGGGCACTGGCAACCGACCCAAAATTTATTCTTCTTGATGAGCCTTTTGCCGGGGTTGACCCCGTGGCGGTTGAGGATATTCAGCGTATCGTAGCACAGCTAAAAGATAAAAACATAGGGATATTAATTACCGACCACAACGTACAGGAAACCCTTGCCATTACCGACAAGACCTACCTGATGTTTGAAGGCGGTATCCTAAAAGCGGGTAAACCCGAGGAACTGGTTCAGGACGAAATGGTACGTAAAGTATACCTTGGGCAAAACTTTGAGCTGCGTAAAAAGAAGATCGATTTTCATAAGCCAAAAGTTGCCGCCACTGTTGAAGATGACCCTACAGTGCCGGACCAGGAGAATTTTTAATTGAAAGGCCCCGCTGCATTTCATATCGATAACTAACGTGTTATGGTAAGCTGTATCTGCACTACATCTGACAATACTGATTTTAAGGCTCTGGTGGCATTGCTTGATGCCGATTTGCGTTTGCGCGATGGCGATGAGCATGCTTTTTATGCACAGTACAATAAAACCGACGCTATTAAGCATGTTATTGTAGCTTATGATGGTGATGTTCCCGTGGGTTGCGGCGCGATAAAAGATTATGACGCCGATGCTATGGAGGTAAAACGTATGTATGTTACCAAAGATATGCGTGGGCACGGCATAGCTTCTGCAATTCTAAAAGAACTGGAAAACTGGGCCGCCGAACTGCATTACCAAAAATGCATTTTAGAAACCGGCAAAAAGCAACCCGAAGCTATAGCGCTTTACCTTAAAAACAACTACACTATTATCCCTAACTACGGGCAATATACAGGCATAGAGAATAGTGTTTGCTTTGAGAAGCGTTTGTGATAAGTATTATTATAATAAGAAAATAAAGGAGATTATAGCCGCACTTCGACAGGCTCAGTGTGACTATAATCTCCCTTATTTCTGCAAAATACCCCTAAAACAAACAGTCAGACAGAGCTTGTCGAAGTGTATGTTTTAGAGATGTATAATTACATAAGCACAATTTTAAATTTTGAACCTTACAGCAAAATAACTTATTTTACCCGTACCTATCTTTGCTTTATAAATTACACAGCCATGATAAAAGTTATCCTAACAGGCGCAACGGGTTTAGTAGGCGAAGGCGTATTGTTTGCCTGCTTTGAACGCCCGGAAGTTGAAGAAGTATTAATTGTAACCCGCAAGCCATACACCGGCGTTACACACGCCAAGCTAAAAGAACTTGTAATTCCTGATTTCATGATTCTTGAACAATATATAGATAAGCTAACCGGTTACGATGCCTGTTTTTACTGTGCGGGTATCAGTTCGGCGGGTATGAAGGAGGCAAAATACAGTTATATTACTTACGACACCACGCTTCATTTTGCCAAAACGCTTGTGAGCATTAACCCTAACATGGTTTTTAACCATATATCCGGAGCCTACGCCGATGGCTCAGAGAACGGAAAAGCCATGTGGGCACGCGTAAAAGGCAAAACCGAAAACGCCCTTATGAAACTACCGTTTAAAAAAGTATACAACTTTCGCCCGGGTTTTATGAAACCCTATAAAAACCAGCAAAACGTAAAAGGCTACTATAAAATTATTAGTGCATTAGCCCCTCTTTTTAAATTATTCATGCCCGGCCTTGCAAGCACCATACAACAGGTGGGCTTTGCCATGATAAACAGTGTGCTTAAAGGATATCCTAAACAAGTATTAGAGGTTAAAGACATTAAGGTGCTTGCCAAGGAGTAAGCAATTCCAATTTGAGATATATTTAGCATTGTTAAATATTGTCTCTATTTACTGATAATCAGATTGATATTTTTTATCTATTTTTACTATGCTGACAGATAATCAACTGAACAGTAATAGATATGGATACAGAAACAAACCCGACACCGCCTGAAAAAGAAAACAAACCTGAAGTTATCCCTGCAAATTGCCGGCAGGTTGAAGTTTTAAAAAAATGTATAGAAGAACAAATTAAAGTTTTCAGGGCAAAAGGCAGGAGTAATAAGAAAGGTGCAATTATAGTTCAAACGTTTATAATAATACTATCTGCAACAACGACAATTTTTATTGGCTGGAAAATTGGTTCGAAAAATGAATCAAGTCCAACCCTTATTAATTTTGCGCTTATAACCAGTGCAGTTACCACAGGGCTAACTATGCTTTATAACTTCTTTGATTACAAAGAACTTTGGGCACAGTATAAAATAGCCGCAAATGAACTGGAAGCTATTTTAGCTGAGCTTACCTACCTACAGGGATGGGAAATTCAGAAAAAAGACCTGGATCGTATTTTCGACAGCTATTCTTCTGTATGTAAAAGTACCAATAGCGCTTATAAGCAGATAAGAATGTCCAAAGACACCACTTCAGATGCATAAATACACCGCTTACAAGACTTTAAACCTTTTACAGTCCGCATCCATAACTTAGTCTTTTGACAAGTAACTACGCTAAACAGTGTACTAAACAAATAGTAGAAGTTAAAGATATTAAGGAGCTGGCGAAGGAGTAACCCTTTCCGCTCCTGTTATTATTTTTGCACACCTGCAAAGGCTTCAAAAGGAATATCTTCCGCCTCAAGCGTAGTAAGTATTTCGCGTGTTATGGGTGCTAATGCAGCAGTACGGTTAGCATGATTTTCAAATGTTTTTTCAAAAATATTACGGGCTAAACGCGCATTGCCAAACTGTTTGTTCTTATTGTTATAGAGCAGTGTAAAAAGTTCCTTTACCCGTGCAAGGGCAGTTTCTTTAAATACAAAGCCTGACTTTTTAGCAATACTGCTAAAAATTTCGGTAAGCTGCTCCGGGCTATAGTCGTTAAAATAAAAATAACGGTTAAATCTCGATTTTAAACCCGGGTTAGAATCTATAAAGTGATTCATTTCGTCTTCATATCCTGCAACAATTATTACCAGGTTTTCCCTGCTGTCTTCCATACGCTTCAGCAGAATATCAATAGCCTCCTGCCCAAAATCATTCTCGTCATTACCGCGTTTAAGGGTATATGCCTCATCTATAAACAATATACCATTCATCGCTTTATTAACAATAGCATCGGTCTTTATTGCGGTTTGGCCTACATAGCCTGCCACAAGCCCTGCCCTGTCGGTCTCTACAAAATTGCTTTGCGGCAATACACCTAAATAGCTGTAAATGTTAGCCAGTATACGTGCAATAGTAGTTTTTCCGGTACCGGGAGGCCCCATAAATACCGAGTGCAGCGAAAATTTGTGCTGGGGCAACCCTTCCTGCGCACGCAGCTTATTACTATTAATAATATTTATAAGCGACTTTATATCCTGCTTAATATTATCGAGCCCTATAAGGCTGTTAAGTTCTTTTAATGCATCTTCAAGCGTGCCTTTATTCTCAGTGGGTTTAGCTATGGTCGGCACTGCTTCCACCGCACTATTTGTTACAGGAGCGGGTACACCTGTTACTGCATCAACATCAACCCCTTTAAAATATTTAGAGTTTATCTGCCTAAGGTTTTCGGTTTCCTGTATGGTTACTTTTCCATCAGCTTTAACCACTATCTCACCATACTGGTAGTATGCTTTTTTAATTATATCAAGTTCGCTGTCTTCAAAAAGAACGAGAGAATTAAAAGTAAAGTCATAGTTGTACGATTCCAGTTTTTTAAAGAAATTTTGCTGCCCATCGTAGGTTTGCAAAAAAACGGCAACAACTTCTTTTTCGGGTAACGTGTTAAGGCTCTCCAGTTCAGAATTATCAAGATTAGTAATGTAATAGCTTACAAGCCCAAAACTAAATTTGTGCATTTCGCTTAAGCCGTTCCCTTTAATTGCAAGCAACATAGTTTTAGTAAAATCTTCTAAAACATAAAACCGGTGCATAAATTCCATTTTTTCGAGCAATGGCTTTATATTCTCAAGTATATCTAAAACATTTTCTATAAGCTTTGCATACAGGCTGGTTTCAAAAGTGGCAATGTTTTTAATATTCCCGTTAAACAAACCTATAAGGTTCCAGTCGCCGGTTTCCCTTACATAATCACGGGCAGTCATCCCGCTGTCATCTTTAATATTAATGTTTGCACCTTCTTCTAATATAAACTTTACTAACTGTAAGTGCCTGCCTTCGCAGGCAATCATTAATGTAGTTTGTCCTATTATATTGGCCTGGTTAATATCTCCGCTCTCTTCAAGAGCTGTTTTGTACAGGTTTGTATCTCCTGTTTGTGCCGCGACAAATAATTTTAAATTCATATAACTGCTTATACCGTTTACGTATGGGCAAGATAAACAATTAAGCTATTTTATATAAAAATGCTTTTAAAAATATTTGTTGCAAACTAAGACACACAGGTATTATTTTAGTTTAGCAACAAACTGCGCCCACACCTTATCTCTTTTAATTTTCTCAACAGCAAGGTCGGCGCCATATTTCGTAAAGTGGTCTTTATCGCGCATGTAAGTAACATTCTTTGGCGATAAAGGCGGGAAGTTATCTTTATTAAGAATATCAATGTAATACCCCTTTAAATTAACTTTCAGGAATTTATTAATATTTATTGTGTAGCTATCTAAGTAAAATGCACTATCTGTTTTGTACTGATGGGCGCGCGCAGTAACTACAGGATATGATACTGTGTAGCGTTCTGTCTGGCCAATAACAACTACAGGTATATTGTACCGCTGTAAATAGGCAATGGTTCCTTTTATACCGCCTATAATTTCTCCGCGCTGTACCTGCCCCTGCCCCGCCCAGTTACCGCTGATTATAACCCCGTCTATCTTACCCGCATTTTTAGGGATAAAATCATAAAAGGTATAATCCATTAATTCCCTTACATTGTTCTTTTTATTGTAGTAACTGCGAATGGTTGGTAAAGTAGCAGGTGCTGTTGCCTGCAGGAAATTAATATTATCATAAGCAAAGCCTTCCCGCAATGACTGCGATAACTGCGCCAGGTGGCTGTCGCCTATAAGCAGTATATTCTTTTTGCCATCCTCAAAACACAGGCAGGGCTTCTTTTTATAAATGCGCATCGTTTCTGCAAAGCAGGTATCTTTACGGTACTGGTTATAAAAAGGTGTGCTTTTTACACCTACGTTATTAGCTATTGTTAGCGTTTTAGCATCATACATTACCCTGTTGGCATTAAAATACTGTAACAGGAACATTGTGGTAAACAGTACTGCCATACCTCCTACAATACTTCTTTTACGGCTAAATTGTATCGGCTCAACATACTTGTACGACAGATACCCCAGCCCAACCGAAAGCAAACAATATACTGTTACCATAACAGTACCTGTACCCAGCCCGTAATACTGCGCAATAACATATACAGGCCAGTGCCACAAATACAGCGAGTACGATATTTTACCAATAAACTGGAGGTTGCGCTGCTTTACTATTATAAAGTTATTGTAGTTAGCTACAATTACCAATAAGGCTCCTGTAACGGGTATAAGCGTATATATACCGGGCCAAAGCAACAACTCGTTAAGGGTAAAAAAACTAATAAAAATAAGCAGGTAACCTGTTATTGCGGTAACTTTCTGCCACAGGATGTGTTTTATTTTGCCCTCTGCAAAAAAGGCAAGGCCGCCAACCAGCATTTCCCAGGAGCGTGTGGGCAGCATATAAAAAGACAGGCTGGCGTAGTAGTTGGAAACTATTACAGACAGTAAAAAGAACAGTACTGTAAGTGTTATAAAAACAAATTTGTACGTTCGCTTACTTTTAAATAGTTTATGTAACAGCACTAATACAAGAGGGTGTACCAAATAAAACTGCCATTCTACCGAAAGTGACCATGTATGCAAAAACAGGTTGGTATCTGCCGATGCATCAAAGTAAGAGGGCGTGTTGTACCAGTAAAATATATTGGATAAAAAAAAGATACCGGACGCACCGTTTTTTAGGTTTGCTTTATAATCATTGGGCAGGTATATAAAAAAGCAAAGCAGCGTGAGCACAGCAACAAGAACAAGCAGTGCCGGGACTATACGGTACAGCCGCCTTTCAAAGTAATCAACAAACGAAAATGTGCCCTTATAGATCTGGTTTATAACCACACGGCTCATTAAGTAACCCGAAATCACAAAAAACACATCTACCCCGGCAAAGCCCCCTGCAAAATCATCTACCTTAAAATGATACAGCAGCACCCCTATAATAGCAATACCCCTAAGCGCATTTATATCGTACCTGAAAGAAGATCTAAGGGCAGGTTGAAGCATGGCGTTACTTAATCAGCAGTTCGTTTAAGTTCCCTATCTGTCCGTTATAAATATTTACATCTACACTGCCGTTTATACCTTTTACAGCGCCCTTATCGGTAAACTGCCAAAAGAGCCACTCTTTACGTATCTCGTCTTCAAAAAAACTGTAGTTGGCTATCCAAAGGTTGTAGCCGGTAAATTCTTCCTTTAAAAAATCGGTATAAAAACTTTCGCCGCTATAAATAATGGGCTTTACACCGTAATGGTTCTCTACTTTAGTAAGCCAGCGTTTTAACCCGCTCTTAAGGCTGTCCAGGTTTTGTTTGCTCGATATTTTTTCGATATCCAGCACCGGCGGAAGGTCGCCTTTACCAAGCGTTACAGTTTTAATAAAATTATCGGCCTGCTTAACAGAGTTTTCATCGGGGCGGTAATAATGGTACGCCCCGCGAATAAAACCGGCAGGCTTTGCGTTGCGCCAGTTGCGTTTAAACTCGGTATCATTGCCATTAACACCTGCAGTAGCACGTACAAACACAAAGTCGAGCGGAAATTCGCCTTTAGTGCGCTCTATGCTGTCCCACTGTATTTCGCCCTGGTAATGCGAAACATCAAGCCCAAAAACTTTGTCTTTATGGCGGCTCACAATTTCGTACAGCCTTAAGTTGGCTATTTTGCGTTCTTCTTTTGTAATAACCTCTATACGCTTGTTGGTCTTAAAACCAAGGTAGTACAAAAAACCATGACGGTACTGGTAAGCTGCGGCAATAACAAAGGATGTAAGAAGCAGCAGGAACGAGTACTTAAGTATAGTGCCCGATGTAATTTTAGATTTGGCTGCCCGGCCTTTAGGCGCAGCTTTTTTACGCACCCCTTTTTTATGGGTAATAGTTGCAGCCGCCTTTATGGGCGAAGGTTTTTTAGGTGGCGGCACGCGCTTCATACTTTATGCTTTCTTAGCCCAAAGCTTGTTATTAACAGCCGAAAGCGCCACATAAAATAATATGATTACCGGTATGGCAACATATTGCAGTATAAAAAGCAACAGTATAGAAACAATTAAAAATACAAACTGTATTTTATTAGTTTCCCAGTTAAAGTATTTTATTTTAAGCGAGAACAAAGGTATCTCTGCATTAAGCATGTAAGCGCTAAGCAGCGTTATACCAATAAGCACATACGGATTACTTAGTATGCTAAAAATAAAACTGTCGCCATCGCTGTGCACCAATATAACCGGCAGGCTCATAATGAACAGAGCATTAGCAGGCGTAGGCAGGCCTATAAAAGAGTCGGTCTGGCGGGTATCTATATTAAATTTAGCCAGCCTGTAGCACGAGCCCAAGGTAATTATAAAACCAAGGAACGGCAGCATACTCATATAAAAATTATCATAATCCTGGCTGCCTTCTTCCTGCAAATCGGCTATGTTTGCCAAAAGCTGGAACATAACCATACCCGGCACTACACCACTGGTAACCATATCGGCCAATGAATCGAGCTGAAGCCCCAACTCACTTTTTACGTGCAGGATACGTGCAAAGAAGCCATCCCAAAAATCAAAAAATATACCTATTGCTACCCATAAAAAGGCCATTTGCCAGTTGGTATCAAAAGCATATACAAGGGCAATAAGCCCCGATGAAAGGTTAAGAAGGGTAATAATGTTAGGCACGTGTTTTGTAAACGGCATAGCGGCTATTTTTTATAGTGCAAAGTTAATACAATAAGTTAATAGAATTGGAGTTTAGTAATTGAGAATTTTATATCATATTTGCACAAAATAACAGCATTGAAAAAGTTACTTTTTACCCTACTGCTTACCGCCCCCATTGTTACTTACAGCCAGGCCGTTAGAAAATATTCTAACGAGTTTATGAGCATAGGTACAGATGCGGCTGCACTGGGTATGAGCAATGCTGTAACCGGCCATACCGGCGATGTAAACAGTGGCTACTGGAATCCCGCAGGGCTTATGCAGGTAAAAGAAAAGCAGCTTGCCCTTATGCACGCCAGCTATTTTGCCAATATTGCCCAGTATGATTATGCCGCTTTTGCTATGCCTATAGACGACAGGAGTGCCTTTGGCCTCTCTGTAATACGCTTTGGTGTAGACGATATATTAAACACCACACAGCTTATAGACGACCAGGGAAATATAGACTATAACCGAATAAGCCTTTTTTCTACTGCCGATTATGGTGTTACGCTATCTTACGCACGATACCTGCCGCTGGATGGGTTTAGCTACGGTATTAATGCTAAGGTAATCCGCAGGGTTATAGGTAAATTTGCCAATTCGTATGGTTTTGGTTTCGATTTTGGCCTGCAATATAAGTCATCAGGAAACTGGCAGTTTGGCTTAATGCTTCGCGATATTACCACCACCTATAATGTTTGGAATATTGATGAAGAAGAATATGCTACCATAAGCGGCGCAGTAGCTGGACAAAACCAGGAATTGCCCGAAACTACCGAGATTACCTTACCTAAAGCACAGGTGGGGCTGTCTAAAAAATTTGAGTTCCACAGCGAGATAAGCCTCCTGGCAGCCGCTAACCTTAATATGCAGTTTGCAAAAACGAACGATATTATAAACCTCGATTTTGTGAGTATAGACCCCGCATTAGGGCTTGAAGCCGGTTACCTTGACCTGGTGTTCCTTAGGGCCGGCGTGGGCAATTTCCAGAACGAAACACAGCTGGACAATTCGCAAAATCTAACTTTTCAGCCTAACATTGGCCTTGGATTTAAATACCGCGGTATTCAGGTAGATTATGCCCTTACCGATATTGGCGACCAAAGTGCTGCCCTTTACTCTAATATATTTTCTCTTAAAGTAGATTTGAGTATCTTTAGCCGATAATAATTAAACGGATACCATGCGCAGCATAACCGCTTTTCTGGCTTCAATTTTTATACTTACATCGCTATCCCAAAAAACATCTGCACAGCAACTGCCCTTATCAGACAGTGCTACGGTTAGCCTGCTTACCTGCGGGCCGGGTAACGAACTGTATTCGGTTTTTGGGCATACTGCCATAAGGGTTTACGATCCGCTTCGTGGCTTAGACATTGTATATAATTACGGTACGTTTGATTTTGACACACCTAATTTTTACCTGAAATTTGTTAAGGGAGATTTGCAATATTTTGTATCTGCCAGCTCCTACCAGGATTTTGTGTACACCTACCAGTATTACAACCGCGATGTTTTTGAGCAAACTTTAAATCTTTCTGCCGAACAAAAACAACAAATTGCGACCGGGCTTTTTAACACCCTTACCTCTAACGACCGTTTTTATACCTATAAATATTTCGACCGTAATTGCACCACCATGGTTGCCGATGTGCTTAACAAACACATACCCGGTAAAATATCTATGAAAAATAAAGATGCCGGCAAAACCTACCGAAAAATAGTTATAGAATACCTTGACAATGCCTTTTACGAAAACCTGGGCATAAGCCTTATTTTTGGCTTTAAGACCGACAGGGATATGGAAAGGCTTTTCCTGCCACAGCAATTGCTGGAAGGCGTATCTAACACCACAACACAAATCGGTCCGCTTGCCACGCCTGCCGTAACCGTTTACAAAAGTACCGCAGTACCCCAAACATCGCTTTGGAATAATTATTACACCTATGCCCTGGCCTGCCTGTTGCTTATGGCAGCATCTGTAAATAAAATTGTATTGCGTTCTCTATTAGCACTTTTTGGGCTGCTGGGCGTGTTTTTTTGCACTGTAGGCTTCTACTCTTTTCATATAGAAATATCGCAAAACTACAATGCGCTCCTAATAAACCCGTTATTTTTAGTATTGCTTTATTTTATTTTTAGCAACAAAGTTAACGCTGCAAAAACAACAGCTTATATATGCCTGGCATGCAACGTAATTTATGTAGCCTTTATGTTTACCAAACCACATTTAATTATTGTATTGCCGCTTGTAGCTTTAATTACCATTTTGCTGTTAAGAACCCTTGGGCTACGTTATAAAATTTTATCAAAATACCAAAGTAAATAGCAGGGTTTACTAAAAAGGTTTACTAATTTTGTTTTATAACCCTTAAAAACAAACCACCTTGTTTATTTTCAGTAAGCCTAAAAAGCGTTTGGCCGACCTTATACCCAATGGCTATACCGATATACATTCGCATCTCTTGCCGGGCATAGACGACGGATCTAAAGATGCCCAAAATACATTACAATTAGTAAACACGCTAAAAGGGTATGGGTTCTCTCAGTTTATAACCACACCCCACGTACTTACAGGCGTATGGAACAATACCCGCGAAGGGATACTTAGCAAAGAGGCATCTACCAAAGAATTGCTGTTATCTAACAATATTGAAAATCCTTTTAAAGCAGCCGCAGAGTACTTAATGGATGATACGTTTTTAAAGTTGCTTAAAAATGAACCGCTGCTAACCATCAAGGATAATTACGTACTGGTAGAAATGTCTTACCTTAATGCCCCTATGCAGCTGTATGAAATTATATACGAACTGCAACTGGCAGGCTACCAACCCATACTGGCACACCCGGAGCGCTATTTGTTTTACCATTTTAAATTTGAAGAATATACCAAGCTAAAAAAAGCGGGCTGCCTTTTCCAGGTAAACCTTTTGTCTGTAACGGGTTATTATGGCAAGCCCGTACTTGATGTCTGCAAAAAACTGCTTGATCAGGATATGATAGATTTTACAGGGTCTGATACGCACCACGAGCGCCATACAGAAGCTTTTAAAAACCCCGTACTGCTTAAAAATACAGAGCCACTAATAAAGGCACTAAATAAAAATTCCCTCTTTAGTATTTAAAGAGGGAATTTTATTTAGTGGCAACTTACTTTATTTTTTACCAAAAAGCTTGTCTTTCCATGTCTTTGGTTTTTGGATATCCGGACCATAGCCATAACCGTAGCCGTAGCCATAACCGTAGCCATAACCGTAGCCATAGCCGTAACCCTTCTCGCTTCCCGTATCATTTAACAGGATAGCCATATTTGGCAATTTACCATCACGGTAAAGAGAAGATGGTATAGAAAGCATCCTTTTATCTAAGTGGTTTGCACGGGCAACATATACAAACGCATCTGCATAGGAAGCAAGGATCAATGTATCTGTTACAAGGCTTACAGGAGCAGTATCTACAACTATATAATCATATTCGCCTTTAAGCTTTTCAAAAAGTTCTTTTACTTTTACACCCATTAGTAATTCTGCAGGATTTGGAGGTATAATACCCGGAGGCAGAACATCAAAGCTGTCAAATCCACCAATTTTTATAATATAATCCTCTATAACGGCATTTTTAGACGACAGGTAGTTTGTTAATCCCTTAGACGGAACATCTATATACTCATCTAACTTAGGATTCCTAACGTCCATAGCAATTAATAAAACTTTTTTACCGGTAAGCGCTATAGTAGCGGCAAGGTTTACAGATATAAATGTTTTACCCTCTTTAGGGATAGTAGATGTAACAAATATAGTTTTAGCCTTATCTGATAAAAGCAGTGTATTTAATATGAACTCTAAATTTGTTCTTATAATCCTTAAAGACTCTGCCGTGCTGGACCTGCTATGATTATTAATAAGCTCCTTATTAAATTCCGATTTCGGAACATCACCTAAAAACGGAACACCTATCTTTTCTATGTCTTTGCGGGAATGTATTTTAGTATCCAGTAAACTAACAATATAAATTATAAGCAAAGGTATAGCTAAGCCTACAACAAGAGCCATAAGATAAGCAAGGCTTCTTTTAGGCGATACTGGCAACGGATTAGCAAAAGCATTGTCGATAACTTTTGAAATTGGCGCCGTTACAGCTAACGATATAGCGTTTTCCTCTCTTTTTTGTAGTAAATAAAGATATAAAGCTTCTTTTACTTTCTGCTGCCTGTCAATAACCCTAAACTCACGCTCCTGACGCGGAACCTGGCCAATTTTACCACCCAGCAGGTCTTCCTGCCTTTGCAAATCTCTTTGAGATATTTTAAGTGATGAGCGCAAACTGTTAAGGCTCTCTGTAATACTGGATTTTAACCCCGCGATTTGCCTGTCTAATGCAAGTAATCCCGGATTTCCTTCCTTAGCTTCAAGGGCAGCATTATTTCTTGTTAGCACTAATTCATTATATTGTGCAATAAGGCTTTCAGTATTTCCTTCGGGAACAATATTAGCAGGAACTACATCTGTAAGCTCACTTTTTTTCATGAAATCAATCATAGCATCTACAACCTTTAAACGGATTGTAGCCTCTACAACACTACCCTGATAAGTGCTTGCCGTGCTTATAAACAACTGAGCCTCTGAAGGAATGTCAGTCAGGTGGTTTTGCCTCTTAAAGTCTTCAACTCCACCCTCAACAATACCTAATTCAGCATTAATAGAATCAAGCCTTTGATTAATAAAAATATCAGTATTACGGGCTACAATATTTTTATCATTTATAGCATCCTCATTATACTTTTGCATAAGCATGTTAAGAAAATCAATACCTTTTTCTTTAACAGGATCTACAATAGACAGCGTTAAAACACTACTGGCTTTTTGATTTACAGGCTCTACACGTAAGCCTCCCCTGTATCGGGAAGATACTGACAATAGAGATTTTAAATGTACTGTAACATTAGAGCCCTTATATTTACCATTTCGGGTAATAATCATACTACCCAATTTGTTTTTTATTTCCTGGCCAAAATTAAACGTACCGGCACTTATTTCTTTTGAATTTACTAATTCAAATTTGGAGTCAGACAACACTTTTACTGTAAAAGTTGTATCTCTTTCAAAAAAATTGTCTGCTGTGTTAAAAAAACTAACCTGTATAGGCAATTTCTTATAAAGCTCTACCGTCCTTATATTACCCGGAACCTCATAGGATATATTAAATCCAAGTTGCTTAACGGTTTTAGTTACAAGAGATCTTGCTTTTAATATCTCTATCTCATTATCTATATTGCTCTTTACACCTTCCATCAGGCCTAAATCACTAAAAGCAGATAACTCTGAGGCAAGGCCCCCTTTTTTATCATCTTTTATTAAAATAGTTGCAGATACAGAGTATGTAGGCGTTGTATAGCGCAAGTACAAGAAAGCACTCACTATACAAATAATTACGCTTAGAGCGATCCATTTCCAGTGAAATAAATAAGGACCAACAAAATCTCTTACATTAAATTCATTTTCAACTTTAGCTTCCGGCAATGAGGGTATATTATTTTGCATATTTATTTAACTAATAGAGCTATAATAGTAATTAATAAAGAAACTGAAGTAATTATAACAGTGGTATTAGGGCCGATAGCAGCAGAATTTACCCTTGTCTTGTTAGGCTTAACATAAACAACATCGTTTTGTGTTAAGTAATAAAAGGGAGAATTAATAAAATCAGCGCTTGTTATATCTACAGTATTATATGTTTTAATCCCGTTTACATCTCTTAATACCATTATTTCATGTCGTAGGCCATAAATAGACATATCGCCTGCCATACTTAAAGCCTCCGGTAATGTTATACGTTCACTGGAAATAGTATATGAACCGGGTTTCGCAACTTCACCTAAAACCGATATTTTATAATTTACGATCCTTAAGTTAATAATTGGCTGATTAATATATTTTTTAAGTTCTGTAACCAGTTTTTCTGTAGCCTGGGCTTTAGTTAGGCCACCTAATTTAACAGTGCCAAGCACCGGCAGGACCACATTTCCTTCTTTATCTACAAGATATAACTGGATTTGCTGCTGGCCTGCAGCAGATGTTATATTTTCTCCGGTTCTCTGAACAGCCGTTACAGGCAAATTAAAAGGCGCAGCTGCTAAAGGATCAGGCGCAGAAACGATAATCAATAGTAAATCGTCTGCTTTAAAAGTAGTTTCAAATTCTGTGGCATTCCCGTTATTACCGCCTGGTGCATTAGCGTCGGTTTTAGCATCAGATTTACTTTGAAAATAAACAATGTCCTTGCTCGAAACACACGAACCAAAAGTTAAGGCAATTAAAATTAATGCAGCAATTTTTTTAATCATTACAAATGTATATTATCTATTGATATTTAACTTTTATTCAGTGTAAATGCACGTTTATAGAAATCTGTGCAAATATAATTTTTTAAATTTAATAAAATATTATAAAATCTCAAAACATTAAGATTTACAAACCCTACAGATCAAGCTTATCGTAATGAGAATTAGCACTCACAAATTCCGGCACGAGCTTCTTCATCCGGAAAACCGTTTCTGTATTTTCATATTTTTTTGCGTAAAATACAATCTCGTTTATACATTTTAAAACATACCCGTAATCTTCAGGTGCTTCCCTGCTTATCATGATATTTTCATTATGGGTAGGCACTATTTTTGAAGCATCGGTAAGCAGCTCTTCAAATAGCTTCTCCCCGGGGCGCAACCCTATATATTTAATTTGAACTTCTTTGCCCGGTTCAAATCCGGCCATGCGTATCATTTTGTGGGCAAGGTCTAAGATCTTAACCTGCTTGCCCATATCAAAAATATAAACTTCGCCGCCTTTACCTATTGCACCGGCTTCCAGTACAAGCTGGCACGCCTCCTTAATAGTCATAAAATATCTTGTAATATCAGGATGCGTTACAGTAACAGTGCCACCATCGAAAATTTGTTTGGAAAACACCGGCACCACCGATCCGTTAGAGCCTAAAACATTACCAAAACGCGTAATAAGAAACTTTGTTTTTGCTTTTTTTGCACCTGTATGCTTTTTATTATGCAGGGCCTGTATGTATTTCTCTGCAATTCGCTTGCTTGCTCCCATAACATTGCCGGGATTAACAGCCTTATCTGTAGAGATCATCACAAAAGTATCTACACTGTAAGAGTATGCCAGGTCTGCCACGTTTTTAGTACCCAACACATTAGCAAACACAGCCTGAGAAGGATTTTTTTCCATCATTTGCACATGTTTGTATGCCGCTGCGTGGTAAATAACATCCGGCTTATATTTTTTAAATATTGCTAACAAAGTAGTTTTGTTACTTACATCTGCAATTTCCGAATATAAATTTGCCTGTGGTGCAAGCAGCTCCATTTCCAGGTTTAACAAATAAAGAGGTGTTTCGGCCTGGTCGAGCATAATGATGCTTTGCGGACCAAAATCAGCAACCTGCCTAACTATCTCGCTGCCTATAGAGCCGGCGGCACCGGTAATTAAAACTGTTTTTCCTGTTATTTGATGGGAAATAGATTTATTATCCAGCAGTATAGGCTTTCTATCTAACAAATCTTCTAAATGATAATCTACCTTAACCATGCATCGTTACTTATTACAAACAATAATTATAGCGCTTAAAACACGTTTTCGACTAATTTTAAAATTTTATCAAACTGTTCTTCTCTGGTAAGATATGAATTATCAATTTCTATAGCATCTTCTGTTTTTATAAGGGGCGAATCGCTCCTGTGTGTATCGTTATAATCCCGGTCTTCTATATTAGCAAGCACACTCTCATAAGTAACATCCTGCCCAAGCCCTACTAATTCATCATAACGTCTTTGTGCCCTTGTTGCAGGCAAAGAGGTCATAAATAATTTAAGTTCGGCATCAGGAAAAACAACTGTACCAATATCACGGCCATCCATAACTATACCTTTCTCCTTACCCATAAAGCGTTGCTGCTCTACAAGCTTTGCCCTTACTTCAGATACTTTTGCAACAGTACTAACAAGATTAGACACTTCCATAGTACGTATTTCCTTCTCTACATTAACACCGTTTAAGTACATTTCGCTATGGGCAACATCTGCATTAAACACAAACTTAAGGCTGACAGACGGAAGGCTGCTTACAAGGCCTTGTTCATCAAAATGACCTGCCGAAACAAAACCGTTTTGCAAAGCATACAATGTTACTGCACGGTACATTGCGCCGGTATCTACATATACATAATTTAGGGCCTTAGCTAATTGCTTAGCCAGTGTGCTCTTACCCGTAGACGAAAAACCGTCTATGGCAATAGTTATTTTTTTATCCAACTCTTAAATTATTACTATTATACAAAACAAATCTAATTAAAAAAATCATGTAAACATTTATAAATCCGTGCCCTGTCGCCATCATTAAGGTTAGACCCGGACGGCAGGCATAAACCGGTATTAAAAAGCCCTTGGGCCACCGCACCGCCATAATAGGAAAAAGCGCTAAACACAGGCTGTAAGTGCATTGGTTTCCATAAAGGCCTTGCCTCTATATTATGCTCTAAAAGCGCGAGCCTTAAATCTTCGGCCGTTTTACCCTGTGTTTTTTCAGCATCTATAGTTATAGCAGTGAGCCAGTGATTAGAGAAAACATCATTACTATATTCTGCAAAAACGCTTACCCCTGCCGTATGTTTAAAAAAATCGCTGTAAAAGCTGTTCATTGCCCTTCGCTGTGCAATGCGCTGCTCTAAAACCTGCATTTGCCCCCTGCCTATACCCGCACATATATTACTTAAACGGTAGTTATACCCTATTTCGCTGTGCTGGTAATGCGGGGCGTCATCGCGTGCCTGGGTAGCTAAGAAAACTGCTTTATCCCGCCATACTATATTATTAGCAACCAGCGCACCCCCGCCCGATGTAGTTATTATTTTATTACCATTAAAAGACAACACGCTTATATCGCCCAGTGTACCGCAGGGTTTGCCTTTATAAGTACTGCCCAATGCTTCGGCACCGTCTTCTAATATGGGTATAGCATACTTATCAGACAATTGTTTTATTTCATCTGCCCTATAAGGCATGCCATATATATGCACCGCAATTATAGCTTTAGGCTTATTGCCTTTTGCGAGCCGTGCCTTTATAGCCTCTTCCAGTGCATTAGGGCATATATTCCAGCTATACGGTTCACTATCTACAAATACCGGTGTGGCTCCAAGATACAGTATAGGGTTTGCCGAAGCCGAGAAAGTAAACGTTTGGCAAATCACTTCATCTCCTGCTTTTACGCCAAGCAATATTAAACCTAAATGAAGGGCTGCCGTGCCCGATGACAACGCTGCAACATGCACTCCATTGCTCAGGTAATGCTCAAGATCTTCTTCAAAACCTGTAACATTGGGGCCAAGCGGCGCTATCCAGTTACCGTTAAAAGCCTCCTGAATATAGTGCTGCTCTAAACCGCCCATATGAGGAGAAGAAAGCCATATTTTACTCATCTATTCACTATTTTTCAGGGAAACTAAAATAAGCTTTTTACATTAATTAATGATATATTTATTGTAAATAATGCTCCTTGGGTTTTTTACCAATTAGGGTATACACTATTAACTTTACATCAAGCCAAAGCGTTTGGTGTTTTTGATAACTGAGGTTTATCTTTACTTTATCGGGAAATAAAACCTGGTCGTTATATGCAAGAGGATCGTTAACCTGCGCTAAAAGCTCTTCTTCGTTAGCATACTTAAGGCTTGCGGGGCCGGTAAGGCCGGGTTTTAATTTTAGCAGCTCTCTGTCTGCCCCCTGCAAAGTGTCATAATAGCCGGGTAAATCCGGACGGGGGCCTACAAAACTCATTTCTCCAATTAGTATATTAAAAAGCTGTGGCAGTTCGTCTATTTTATATTTTCGCATAAAACACCCCAAAGGAGTAACCAGTTTATTGCCCGAAACATTTTTTATAGACCGTAATTTATAAATTTTAAATTTTTTGCCGTTTTGCCCTATACGAACCTGTACAAACATACCGTTTTGCCCGGTAGACAATGTTGCGGCTATAAAAAAAACAAGGATTACCCCCCACAGTAAAAGAAGGCCTGTTATAGCAAAGAAGGTATCAAATATTTTTTTAGCCATTATAGTATTGCGTTATACTGCAATGCAGCTAATTTAACAAACTATATATTTAGTATGCTTTATCTTCTCCCTTAAATATATTCCAAACGGTAAGGTAAACAATTTTTACATCCAGGAAAAAACTCCAGTTTTCAAGATACCAAATATCGTAGGCCACGCGGCTCTTAATATCAAAATCGTTCTCTATTTCTCCGCGGTAGCCGTTAACCTGTGCCCATCCTGTTATGCCGGGCTTAATAAGCTGCCTTACCAGATAATTGTTTATAATTTCCTGGTACTGCTCATTCTGGATGCTCATGTGCGGCCTTGGCCCTACTATAGACATATCACCTCTTAAAACATTCCAAAACTGGGGAAACTCATCAAGGCTGGTTTTCCTTAAAACACGGCCAATAGGTGTTATGCGCGAATCGCCTTTAGAAGCCATTTGCTTATCTGACACTGCATTTACATACATGCTCCTAAATTTATAGCACCAAAACTCTCTCCTGTCGCGGCCAAGCCTTTTTTGCTTAAACAGCACAGGCCCCTTAGAATTCATTTTAATAAGTATTGCTATTAACGGATACAGCCATGAGCAAATAAACAGCAGGACCATTGCACTAAAAACAATATCAAAAGTTCTTTTGGTAAATTTAAAGTGTGTTTCTTCCAGCGGTTCTTTTCGCAAAGAAACTGTAGGTATATTGCCAAATTGCTTAAACTCGTAACGGTTATAAAACTGAAAGTGAAAATCAGGGATTATCCTTACCCTTATACCCGCTTTGTCTACCACATAAGTAATTTCCTCTATTTCGCCAATGGTAATACCGGGCGTAGCCACTATAACCTCATTAATAGGACGGGTTTTTAAAAAAGAGCCAAGGCTGTCTATCTTACCTAAATAAGGGCCTATAAGCGCATCTTTTTCTTCATCATCAAAATAGCCTACAACATCGTAACCCAAGTGTGGGTTATTTGTAATAAGCTGGTAAAACTGGTTAGCGGTATTACCATGGCCTAATATAATTACATGCCTAAGGTTGTAGCCCTGTTTCCTTAAAAAAAGCACAAGCCTGTGTATTATATATTTTTCTGTACCAAAACATACGGTAAGGGTAGCAGCATATATAAAAACAAAGTGAGTAGGCAAAAAATTAGCCGAAAAGAAAGACACAACTACTACAGAGAGGGCCAATATAATTATACCTTTTACGGTTTTATATATCTCCAGAGAAAACCCTGGTTTAACACGGTGCTCATTGTACAGCTTATTAGACGTACCACTAAAAAACCACACTAATAAAAGAATTATTAAAAGAAAAAATTTCGTTTTAAAATCCTCTGCATAAGTAGTGGGCTGTACACAGTATATACATACAATATAAGTTAAAGCCACAACAGATAAATCTGCTATTAGCCTTACTAAAGAAATTTTGTTAAGGTATTGTTGCATTTTTAGGGAATAACAAAAATATGAAAGATTATTTAGCTTAAACTCAGCAGGGCGTCCTGTTTAATTAATCGTTATTTCTATTTATTAGCAAGGAAAGTAATATTTAGCCATAAAATAATTGATTATAATTATGTGGTAAAGGTCATCAATTTAAATCTAATTACACATAATTTTATTTTTTTTTTTAACATTATTTTCTCCTTAATAATATTCTAACCATCAATATTAACTAATTTTTGCTCAAAATCGCGTAATATATTCTCTTTACTTAAATAAGACTCAGCATACTTCCTTGCGTTTTTCTTATAAATATCCAGGTCATTATTAATGGCATAGTCTATACCGTTGCTTAACGATTCTATATTTTCCGGCTCTATTAAAATACCCATATTATGCTGGCTTACCACTACATGCAGCGATGTGCCGGGATCTGCCGTTACAATAGCGCAACCACCTGCTGCCAGTATACCTGTAAGCTTGCTGGGCATTACAAGATCTGCAGCTGATTTTTTTTGCAGTACTAAATGCACATCGGCAGTAGCCAGTAATGCAGATAGTTTATTATAGGGCTGTAAAGGATAAAAACGCACTTGTGTAAGGCCGGCATCTTTAGCTAATTGCTCCAGTTTTTCCTTACCCCCGCCAGATCCTATTATCAAAAAATATACATCGGTACGGTTTTTATATTTTTTAGCAACATCTATTATAGTTTCCAGCCCTTGCTTTTCGCCTAAATTGCCGGAGTACAAAACAACCTTGTCACTATTGCTAAGGCCAAATTCCTGCCTTAACGATTTTTCTTTAGGCAATGGCATAATATTATTTTCATCTACCCAGTTAGGAAAAAGCATTTGCTTATTGGCCGGTATGCCTTTGCCGTTTATTTTAAGCTGCATACCAAGGCTAATGGTAGAAACTTTCGCGCTCTTTTTTAATATAAAGCGCTCCATAGAAAACATTATATTAAGGAAAGTTTTGTTTTTTATCATACCCAGTTCTTTCGCTGCATCTACCTGCAAATCCTGTATATGTGTTATCATAGGCACGCCTTTTAGCTTACTGTAAAGCAGTGGCAATATGCCTAAATGAAAAGGAGGTGCTATACAAAATACAACATCGGCTTTCTTTTTAAATAAAAAGCTAAACCATACGGGCACTATGCCCAGCACAAAAGAAAATTCGTGAATTATTCTTTTTACAGAGGTTACATCTTTAGGCACATATAAAGGTATCCTGTGCACTTTGGCACCATCTATATCTTCCGTATGCCACAGTTTGCCTTTGTACTTTTCATGAACTTCCCACTCCGGGTAATAAGGCACTGCCGTAACCACGTGCACATCATGCCCCTGCTGTGCGAGCCAGCTGCCCATTTCGCCGGTATATTTACCTATACCTGTTAATTCCGGACTATAGTTTATACCAAATATTAGTATCCTCATACAATTATTCTCTTAAGTAAAGCATTAAAAAAAAACAAGCCGCAATAGCAACACAGCAAATGCAATTAGCCTGTATTACAATTATGACTGCTTAAGCAGTGTGTCAAAATATTCTATTGTTTTAACCAAACCTTCCCGCAGCTGCACTTTTGGTTCCCAGTTAAGTTCTTTTTTAGCAAAAGAAATATCCGGCTGCCTTTGCTTAGGGTCGTCTTTTGGCAACGGCATATAAGTAAGCTTAGATGAAGAACCTGTAAGCTCTATAACATTTTGTGCCAGTTCCAGCATGGTAAACTCATGTGGGTTACCTATGTTTACAGGGCCTGTAAACCCTTTTGGGGTAGCCATAAGTTTTACAAATCCTTCTACCAGATCGTCTACATACTGAAAAGACCTTGTTTGCTGGCCGTCGCCAAAAATGGTTATATCCTGCCCTTTAAGCGCCTGAACAATAAAATTAGATACTACACGCCCGTCTTGCGGGTTCATATTGGGGCCATAGGTATTAAATATCCTCACAATTTTTACATCTACCCCGTTTTGATTATGGTAATCCATAAACAACGTTTCGGCAGCACGTTTACCCTCGTCATAGCACGAACGTATGCCTATAGGGTTTACATTGCCCCAGTAGCTTTCCCTTTGCGGATGTTCGGCAGGGTCTCCATACACCTCGCTTGTACTTGCCTGAAAAACTTTAGCATTAACCCTTTTTGCCAACCCCAGCATGTTAATAGCCCCCATTACAGATGTTTTCATGGTCTTAATGGGGTTATACTGGTAATGCACCGGGCTTGCGGGGCAGGCCAGGTTATATATTTCGTCTACCTCTATATAATAAGGCTCAGTTACATCGTGCCTTACCATTTCAAAAAACGGATTATCTAATAAGTGCAGGATATTACTTTTAGAACCTGTAAAATAATTATCGAGGCTTATTACCTCGTTACCTTCGTTTAAAAGGCGGGTGCAAAGGTGTGAGCCTATAAAGCCGGCACCACCTGTAACTAAAATTCTTTTTTTCATCTTCTTAAGGTCTTACCCCTTTAATGCTTTATTTTTCAATTCCCTTTCATTATACCAATCATAAAAACTATTAACTGGTTTTATTATCAGGAAACCTTAGGCAAAGTTAAAGCCTTTTTTTTCATAATAAATTTATTAAGCCTTGGATAAATTATAACTTCTACCAAGTAAGAAAAAATAAAACAAATTATACCGTACAAACAAAGTTCTATAAACCTATTACCTATAAAGGAAAGGTAACTTGCTTTTATAATAAGAAAAAAATGGCTAATATAAATACAGTAGGATATTTTTGCTAATGGTTCAAAAACCCCAATGGTGTACTTAAAACCTATCCACCTTAACTTTAACCATGCAACTCCGGCAAGTATAGAGAATAAAGCAAATGCAAAGTGCCTAACTTCTAAGGCAGGGCTTGCTCCTTTACCAAATCTTACATTAGCATCAAAATGGATTGCTTCATGCACAGATACTTTGTTAAGGTAAAAATTAAGGCACAGCAAAAGGATAATACCCAACATTAGAAAGGCCTGATATTTTAAGTCTTTAAATGAGATTGTGCCGGTTCTTAAATAAATCCCGGCCAAATCGGCGCCCAGATTCCAAATCATTAAATACATAAAAATTCTATTGCCCCAAAAAGGATAAAAAATATAGCTTATAGTGGCTATTATGCCTGCAGCGTAAATAATTTTAGACGTTTTGTCTTTAAAAAAATAAAAGACCAGAAAAAATATCATATAAAACCACCACTCGTAAGCAAGAGACCATAAGGGCGTATTGCCTAAAAATGGTTCAACAATTATATTAGGAACCCTGGGAAGATCCTGAAGCATGAACAGATTTCCAATGAACGTTTTAAAATCAAAGCTTCCAATTTTACCCTGATAATAAAAAATTAAAAAATTTGCTGCAAAGACTAAGAGCAATGGTATATAAATTCTATTAAATCTTTTAAAAAAATAGGTATTAAAGCTTTTGTCTTTAGTTTTTGAAAAGGAATATTCAATAACAAAACCCGACAAAATGAAAAATAAAATAACTGCTTCCTGTCCAAAAATGAATAGGAAGGAAAAAGAGTACCCTTTTAAAAAAGTTGTATTATTAAATAAATGATGTATCACAACATACAATGCTGCAATGCCCCTGATTGCCTCTAATTTGTCTAATTTTTTATTCATTGTTTTTTTTTAAGCTTTAAATACAAACTACTTATTGCCTGTAATTTTTATTTTATTTAAAATAATTAAACCCAGATAGCCCCCTATTGTATTTAAAAATACGTCTCCCATATCTAAGACGCCCAAATAAAAGCTATATTGAATTAATTCGATGCATACAGTAGATAAAAATACAGCTATCATTATAGTAATTTGATGTTCCTGCTTTGTTAAAAAGTAAAAACATACTGCATACGGAATAAACATAACAATATTTCCTACAAAATCTATCAAAAAATGTATTACGTGTATCGGATAATCAAATTTATAATTAGCTGTTAAATTTAACGGATTTAGATTATAATAATTTCTGTAATCATAGTGCCCGTTACCTATCCTGGAAATCAGGGTTATGTAAAGCACAGTTAAAAAATATACTATTGCGAGTAACTTCCTCATTAACTTTTTGTAACTATTGTACCTGGTTTTTTTCTCAGCAAACCTATTAATATAACCGATTAAATTTCAATACGATAATTGTCTTTAATAAATTTCTTTATTTTTTCTTTATCGTCTCCACAGGCTTTTTTAATTTCATATATCTTTGCATCTACGAGTGTGCGATACCACCATCCTTGTAAAAAATGCCACAAAAAGCCTTCTTTTCCTTCGGTAAAGCCAAACTTAAATAGATATCTGTAAACAAAATAAATAAATGAACGCCAAAACAGTTTCATTTTAGCATACTTTAGTTTTTTATTTCGCTTATCATTAGTGTCATCAGACAATATTGTGTTTACTGCATTGTCTCTTTTCTCTAAAATATTAAGTTCAACATCTAAAAGTTCGATGGCTTCACGAATAGAGTAATCATTGTGCTTTTGTATCCACCATCCTAACGAATTAAGGTTATGATCTACAAAAAAACCGTCAAATTGTACCGTATTACCCCTTGTTAAAACAATATGCTCATCCATCCAGCGCTCTTCACAAAACCCGTCCTGTTTTTTAAATAACCGGAGCATATTCATTTTAACCATGCCTTTTTTAATTAAGCGGTTAAGAAAATACATCTTTCTTTCAAACACTACGCCCGAAACATCTGTTGCAAGTGCCGGCATTTTTTGCAGCATCTCGTTAATTAACCCGTCTGAAAGGTACTCATCTGCATCGAGCCTGAATATCCACTGTGTAGAAACGGGCAAATTTGCAAGGCCCCAATTAAATTGACGCGCGTGATTATTTTCCCATTTATTTTGATACACCTTAGCACCCAGAGATTCTGCAATAACTTTAGTATTATCTGTAGAAAAAGAATCAACTAAAAAAATCTCCTTAGAAAATTTCTGAGCGTTAAGAATACAGCGCTCTATATGCTTTTCTTCGTTGTAGGTAAGTATTATAGTGGTTATATCTAACATTTATTGTATATTTTACAACTGCTTATTATTATTTACTTAATATGCGTTCCTTAATTGGTTTACAGGGATGCCCGGCACAAACCGTCCAGGCCGGCATGTCTTTAGTAACTACAGAGCGTGCCCCGATTACAGCTCCCTCGCCTATTGTAACCCCGGGATGCACAAAAGCTTCGGCTGCTACCCAGGCATTATCCTGTATTACTATTGGCGCAGTAATAAGAGGGTGTCCTTCTTTAGTATAATCATGTGTGCCGGCACATATAAATGCCCGCTGAGATACTATAGAGCGATAACCTAATATAATTTTACCCTGGCAGTAAAGGTCTACACCATTTGCAACACCGGCTTCATCATGGGCTTCAAGATTCCACGGTGCCCATATTTTTACCCCCGGGTATATATGAACCCCCCTGCCTATTTTTGCACCAAATAAACGAAGTATAAAAGAGCGCCATGAATGAAATGGTTTTGGAGAGTATTTAAATAATAATATATATACAACTCCCCAAACAACCCTGCCAAGCCTGTTTTTTAACGAGAATGAAGCTCCTGTAAATGTATCTGTATTATGCATATTAAGTAACGATTAAGTATTTGGCATTACTACAATTTATAGCTTTACGAATAAAACTTTTTAAGTTTTAGAAAATGACTTTCAAAACCATAGAAACTCACACTTGCAATTAAGTACGTTAAAGTTGTTAGTATTAAGAGGTCTGCAATTATATATCCCGTGATAAAATATTTTGAAAGTATTAGTATAAGCATTGGATGGTATACATACAACCCAAAACTTATTTTTCCAGTATAAGAGAAGAAATTATTTGTAAGTATTTTGTTTATAATGTTTGTAGGCTGAAGACATAATACAACACCTATGAGATTAAAATAAAATAACGAAAGCAATAAAAACTTAAACGATTGAACAAGGTAATTGCCATCGCCACTGTATTTAACTAATATAAATGCGGTAGGTAATGCAACAGCAAACATCGCTATAAGAAATTTAGTAAGATACTTAGGTTCAAAAATATTTTTCAACTCTAATATAGCCAAAAGCGCGCCTAAAGCCAGGGCATCAAATCTTGTAAATGTAAAGTAAAAAACACCTAAACCATTATAAACCATATAAAGCCTTAATAATAAAGCAAAGACTATAATGAAGTAAACTATTTTTGATAATGCTTTTTTTGTTGTAAAGTATACTAAAAGCGGCCAAAATAAATAAAAGTGCTCTTCTACAGCCAGCGACCAATAGTGGTTGGGACCAAAGGCATTACTCCAATTAAAAGTAAGGGCGAAATTTTGAAGGTAAATATAATAGTAAAATTGCTGATCAAATCCATGATAGTCTATTACCCCAATGAGTGGTAGCCCAAAATAAAAAATTATGAGAAAAAGGTAATAAAGGGGAAATATCCTTAAAGTTCTTTTCCAATAAAAATTAATAAAATAATTCTTTTTATCTTTAGAATAAAATAATATTCTCGTGATTAAAAATCCAGATAAAACAAAAAACAAATCTACACCTGTTTGACCAAATGTTGAAATTTTTTTTAAAAAACCAAGACCAGGCTCCAACTGATAATTATGGAAAAAGTGAAAAAAAATAACCATAAGCGCAGCTATTGCTCTTATTCCATCAAGGTTTTTATAGTATTTTAAACCCATATTTTTTAGTTTTTTATAAATTAGGATATTTTACAATATATATTATTTAATTATATTGAGGTAAATAAATTACTGAGCATTACTTTAAAACATTAACAAAACCTGGCTTTTTATCTTTTTCCAACATCCATTCATACAGTTCTTCCATCTTTTTTGCAGATAAATCCCACGTAAAATGATTTTTAACCAACTCTTTACCATTAGCGCCAAGATTTTTTTGATCTTCATTACTAAGGGAAAGAAACTTTGTAAGGTTTTGGTATATTGATTCAGCGTTGTTTTCAATCTTTATTGCCGCGTTGCTTTCAAAACCTTCGGGTATATTACACTGCGGCGTCATGATAACCGGTAATCCCCAGGCCCAGGCTTCAAGTACCGTCATGGGTAAACCTTCGCCATGTGATGGTAAAATATACGCATCAGATGTGGCATACATTCTTTCTTTTGCTTCGCCAAAAAGCCCTCCATGAAATATTACATATTCCTGTAGGCTGTATTTATTTACAATGGCATTAAGTTTTTGGTCGAAACCTTCTTGTGGCCAGCCTACTATATCTATAATCCAGCCATCAAGTAACTGCTTATTGTTTTGTTTTATTTTACCTATTGCTTCTAAGAGCATGTCTACACCTTTTTTAGGGTGAAGCCTTCCTAAAAATAGCAAATGTTTTTTATCATCTGTACGCTCATAGTGCTTATTTTCTGCCGGCATATCTATACCGTTAGGAATAATTGCAACAGGCTCTTTAATACCAAAAGCCCTTATTGCGTCAAGTTCTGCCTGGCACAGCGCATGGTAACAATCTATATGTTTAAAAGCTTTATTAGCAAACAAAACATTACCTAACAGCCTTTTTACAAAACCCTGGTTAGAAATAATGTAAGGGTCCAGCATTCCGTGAGGTGTAGCCACTACAGGCTTATTAGTATGTTTTTTCCAGCTTGTTACAAAGGCATGGGGGTAGCGCCATAAACCATGTACATGCAAAATATCTGCCCCGGATGCAAGAATATCTTTTTTTATTTCAGCTGAATAAAAGAAAGGATTTGTTTTTTCATATAGCTTAACATCCATAGGGGTCCAGCTTGGCAGGTCAGACTCTGTATCTGTATCAATATAAGAATACACGCTGATATCTGATTTACTACGGTCCATTTTTTTATAAAGATCCCTAATAGCATCTAAAAGTCCTCCGGCCGAACGCGAAACAGAGCATGTTAATATATCTATTTTCAAAATTTACCTTTTAAATATTATTAAAAAAATCTACTATACGCTCATGATATTTATCCCAGGAATATCCTTCAACAGAATTCCTTGCAGCTAAGCTCATGCTTTCAATCTTATCCCTGTTAGCAATAAACCAGTCTATTTTAGCTTTAAAAGCTGCTGGATCGCTGGCGGGCACCACAAAACCATTTTCGCCATTTGTAATTAAATCGTTTACACCGGTATTTTCTGTACAAAGCACAGGCAACCCGGAAGCAAGAGCTTCAAGCCCTACTAATGCTAAACCTTCAGACAGGGACGGCAGTACAAAAATGTGCGAACTTGCATATTTATCTGCCACAACATCGCGTGTAACAAATCCTTCAAAAGTTATATTTTCACTGTCTTTATAATTAAGGTATAGATCAGAGTTTGCATCATACCCGCCTGCTAACGAAAGTACAACCTGCTCCTTTGTATATTGCGATACTACACCCAGTAAATGATGAATACCCTTTCTTCTGTTCACTCCGCCAACAAAGAACAGCTTTAACGGGCCGGTGCTGTAGTCTTTTTTGGTAACGTTAAATTGTGAAACATCTACACCATACGGTATTTTCACTATTTTATCGGCACTGCCAATTATAGGTATGATACTTTTTTTTACAAATTCAGATCCCACTAAAAGATAATCAGAATTTATAAATTCATTTTTATAGTTCTCTATGTTAGCCTCGTTCCAGAGATGAATCTGTTCTTTATATAATTCTTTATCATTTGTAACCGCCATATCGTTTATATAAATTTCTTTCATATAAAGCCTGCTGGCTATGGTAACATCTAATATGCAAACAATTTGCGGTTTTTCCTGCTTGATTTTTTTAAAGCAATCATAAACATTAGAATCAAAAAGAACAACTGCATCTACATTATTTTTTATTGCATACTTTGCCACTTTATTAGCAAAACTACGGTGTATAATACGGTAAAAATAGTTGTTGAGAGTTTTGTTTATTCCTATTTTCCCTAAAAGTATAAGCAATAAGCCACCGCCTTCGTTATATAAAATTATCTCATTATCATTAAGAATTGTACTTTTTCGTGATGCAGCTTTTTTTAAATTTTTTCCCTTTAAAAATTTTTTAGCTTTATTTGTAAGCGAGTCATCCTTATCATAAACAGTAGTAATGAATTTAAAGAGGCTACCGGTTTTTTTTAAAGCAGCCAGCAACTGAAAAACATGCTGTTTTCCAGGGTGTGCAACGAGAATTTTTTTTGCTGCCATGTTAATTTTTGTTAATTACGTTTAAGTGTGCTGTAGCCATATTTTGAAAAGTGTTATTCCTTATACTTGCAAGATTATTATTACTTATTTTAATGGCATACTCATCATTGTGTAATATATTATTAATAATTTTATAAAGAGCTTCCACATCTTCTACAGGAACAATGCACTCTCTATCTTTAATAAGTTCTACACCTGCCACACACTTATCTGTAGTAACCACAGGAAGGCCAAACCCCATAGCTTCGTTAATAACAAGGCCCCAAATATCTTCGCGGGTAGGCAGTACAAATACATCTGCTGCCATTAACCATTCTTCAATCTCGTTTTTAGATTTAAAACCAACAAAATTTACATTGCTTAACGCTAATTTTTGCTTCATTTCCAAATACTCATCCGTAGGCTTTCCCCCTATAATGTATACACCTACAGATTTATCTATAAACTCACAACTTTTAAGCAACACATCAAAACCTTTCCTATGGATGAACTGCCCTATAGTTATTACTATTTTATCTTCAGTAATCCCCAGCTTTTGTTTAAATTCTTTTTTTGCAGCTTTAGTTAAGGCATTATTTAAAATATCAGTCTCGCTTAAAGAAGTAAAAGGATACCTGTTTATTTTTTCGGCAGGGGCGTTGTAATAATTTAAGTATTCATCAGATCCTTTACTTGGGCTAAAGTATGCCTGCGCACCCCCAATTAAAAACCTTTTAACCTTTTTTACAATATTTTTTTCGCCATAAGATATCATTCCCCCATCTGTCTCAAAGTAATACTTTATACCTTTTAATTTCATATACAGCAATGCAAATGTTTGGGTATAGGTATAGTAGCAGGAAATTATTATAGCATCGTATTTTTTATTATCTAAATGCTTTAAAATACTGGTGTCAACCTTTTTTTCGTTTAAACTTTCGTTTAAATATATGGGCTTAAATGTAGTTATCTTATCGTCATTCCAATTAAATGTCAGGTCACCGGGCCTTTTACCCTCAAAAATAACGGTAAGATCAGAGTGCTTTCCTAATTCACTATAAAAATCAACCCTGTAGGGCGTGGGCAAATTAGTTATAAATAATATCCTTTTCATAATGCTATATAGTTACTATATTTTGCTTTTTGTATTTATGAATATAAAAAGCAATTACCGGGAAGAAAAACAAAAACATAAATTCTAACCTCATAAAAATGTATGCAGTATTATGTGTAAAAATAGATGTTACCTGTGTAAAAATAAACATATAGACAATCATATATAGGGAAGATTGCGAAGAACGCGTCCATAAAATGCCTAAAATATATCCTAAAAATAAAAACTTTATAAACCCAAAATAAGAAAACGACGCAAATGCATCAAAATAACCTGTCATTGTTGTTGTACCGTGCGTTAGTACGGGAATGATTTTTTGGTAATCATACTGAAACTGCAAGCTGCTTTTAAACTCGGAACCTACTAAAAAACGGGGTACAAAATTAAATATAAATATATTCCATATACTAACTCCATAATCATAGTCACTGTTTGTTAAGCAATAATCTACACCTATGGCAGCGTTGCCAATATCCATACCCACAGCAAAGTTTTTTTGTGCAAACGACTCCTCAAGATTCTCTGCATAATCAATTGACTCATTAGAATTCCCAGCTAAATTTGTTCGTATAGTTTCAATACTCGCATTTAATATAGAGCCAAAGAGGAAAACCGAGATCAAAAAAACTTTAATGTATTTAAATGATTTGGGTTTAATTAATGCAATAATAAGTAAAACATTTAGCAAGAACCTTAAAGTTAGATTTCGCCTGCCCATACCAATAGCCGTTTCCAGCATTAAGAAAGACGCAACGAGAATGATACCAATAATTATTTTATCATACTTGCCAAGCCTGCGTAAATAAACAAGGCAATATATAAAACCCAGCTCCATATAGTAAGCAAGATTAACCATTACTATAAAGTTACTCTTAGCGCTACTCTCAGAATCCATTTCGTTCATATACACGCCCCTCAAAGAGAACCCTGCTACTATACCCGCTAAAGACAATATAGTTAAAACAGGTTTGGCACTAATTAAGTCTACATCTCTAACAGCTGCGGGCATGCTCTTTTTTTTACCCAGATCAAACCCAAAAGCAAAAGCAAGGTTGCAAGTACACATTACAACAAGAAGACTGGGTAGAAGGCTGTTATCATAATAGTCACTAATATAATATGAAGTGAGCTGCGGTAAAAAAACCGCAATAGAACCTGCAGCCGCCAAAAAAGGGGCCTGAAAAACGCCTAAATCAGATTTATAATATTTCACTACTATAAATAAGTTTATT
>Ga0247814_10000289_pt1 | contig 43752 bp, 43 predicted proteins | sample UWRJL179409R1_FD_179947 | JGI IMG/M metagenome (GOLD analysis project Ga0247814, IMG submission 179947) | Plant litter microbial communities from Arlington Agricultural Research Station in Wisconsin, United States - UWRJ-L179-409R-1 | ecosystem: Environmental > Terrestrial > Plant litter >... | reverse complement strand
TACATAGCGTGGGGTGTAATCCTATGTTTGTTTAGGAATGACAGCCTTTTTATCACTTTATCCTTTTAAACACGGTGGCTGCCAAAGGCGGCACTGTTATGCTGATACTGTTTTCGCGGCCATGCCAATTTACGCTTTCACTTTTCACAGCAATACCGTTCTTTACATCACTACCCCAAAAATTTAGCGCATCAGACGTAAAGATCTCTTTCCAATTACCCGCATAAGGCACACCTACCCTAAAATCGTGACGGGTAACGGGTGTCATGTTTAACACAATTACCAGATCGTTTGCAGTCTCATTTCCTTTCCGCTGGAAGATCATTACTGAATCGGCTGCGTTTCCGCCATCTATCCATTCAAAACCGTCGCCTTCAAATTGCCTTTCATATAAAGCGGGTTCGGTTTTATACAGATGATTGAGCCCTTTCACCGTTTCTTTTATACCCTGATGATTTGGATAGTCAAGCACATGCCATGGCAGCGAATGCTGATAGTTCCATTCTGTACCTTGGCCAAACTCGCTGCCCATAAACATTAATTTTGCGCCCGGGTGCGTAAACATATAGCTATATACTAACCTAAGGTTGGCAAACTGCTGCCACTCATCGCCGGGCATTTTGCGTAACATGGAGCCTTTACCGTAAACCACCTCATCATGAGAGAAAGGCAACATAAAGTTTTCAGTAAAAGCGTATATCAAACTAAAGGTAAGCTGGTTGTGGTGATATTTACGATTGATGGGGTCCTCGCCAAAATACTTAATAGTATCGTGCATCCAGCCCATCATCCATTTCATACCAAAACCTAAACCACCCAAAAATACCGGGCGACTAACTCCTGTAAACGAAGTAGATTCTTCGGCTATGGTCTGCACATCCGGGAAGTGACTGTAACAGGCCTCGTTGAATTCTTTTAAAAATGATATAGCTTCCAGATTTTCGTTACCGCCAAACATGTTTGGTTCCCACTCGCCATGTTTACGGGAGTAATCCAGGTATAGCATGGATGCCACCGCATCAACACGCAGCCCATCAACATGATATCTGTCCAGCCAAAAAATGGCGTTGCTAATTAAAAAAGACCTAACCTCGTTACGGCCGTAATTAAAAATATATGACTTCCAGTCGGGATGAAAGCCCTTACGCATATCGGCATGCTCATATAAATGCGTACCGTCAAAACGGTAAAGCGCGTGTATGTCGCCAGGAAAATGCGAAGGCACCCAATCCAGTATAACCCCAATTCCTTCCTGATGGAAACGTTCTATCAGCAACATCAATTGCTGTGGTGTACCATACCGCGATGACGCTGCATAATAACCGCTAACCTGATACCCCCAGCTTGGATAATACGGATGCTCTGCCAAAGGCATAAACTCTACGTGAGTAAAGCCCATTTCTTTTACATAAGGAACCAGCTTGTCTGCCAATTGCTCATAATTATAAAAGTCGTCCGGGCTTTCTATGCTACGTGCCCAAGAGCCTAAATGCACCTCATAAACAGAATGCGGCTGCGCCAGGTTATTGTGCTTGTGGCGGGTATACATCCACAATGAGTCATTCCATTCGTAATAGGTATCGGTTACTATAGATCCTGTTCGTGGTGGTACTTCCCAGCGTAAAGCATACGGATCGCTTTTTTCCAGTTCTTCGCCGCTTGATGATTTTATAAAGTATTTATAAACCTCGCCGTTACCTACGTGCGGAATAAAGCCCTCCCAAATGCCCGAACCATCCCAACGCACATATAAAGGGTGCGAACCCTTGTTCCAGCCGTTAAAGTTGGCCATTACCGCTATGTATTGCGCGTTAGGTGCCCATACCGCAAAATAAGTACCTACAACGCCCTTATGCTCCACTACATGCGAGCCAAACTTCTCATAAAGCTTATAATGCTTACCCGATTGAAAAAGCGAAACATCAAAGTCGGTAAATCTACTGTACGGTTCAACCGCCGATAGTTGCTGCAGTTGCTCAGGCAGAGTTTGCTTAACTGTTTTGGCCGCCCTGGATTTGGTAGTTTTAGCCGGTTCTGACGCAGAAATTTCTGTTTCCTTTTTAACGGATTTTTTAGCCATATAGAAAGCCCTTGCGGGAATTTAAACAATCGTGTATATATAGAGTAACAAACCAAATATATCATTATTGTTTGGTGTTAGATCAACAGAAATAGGTTTTATATTTGATATAATAACCCTAACCATTGAAGTACTAATGAATTTTCTCAAAAAACTTTTCGGCCCTAAAAAGCCACAAGCGCAAATAACAATTCCTGCAAATTCCATTGACAGAACCAGCAATAATAAACAAGCTACGTCTTCGGTCGCTACAATGAATGAGTTGGAAGAAATGTTTAACATGGCGGGGCTCGCAAAATATTTTGAAAAAGTTTCACACCATGTTAAACATAAGCTTGAAATCACTACCCATCCAACTGATGAGGACCAATTAATCAAAGGTCAATCCAAAATTGGCGGACAACCCGATTTACCGGCACATATTGAATGGCCTAAAACTGAAATGGGCAAATCAATGTCGTTTATTGCACAGATAAATTTAAGTGATACGGCAATTTATAACAGCGCTGACGCGCTACCTCAATATGGACTTCTTTCGTTTTTTAATTGCGCAGACCAGGAAGCTTGGGGATTCGATCCTAAAGATAAATACCGCTTCAGGGTGATTTACACTGAAAATATTACAGAATTGGAACGCACAAGTATTCCATATGATCTGGATAATGTATTTACCCCTAACAAAGTAACCTTTAACGAGGTGCTAAGTATACCCGGCGCGTTTGATGAAACTATTTCTAAACACCTCGAAAACAGCGATGTTGATAGCTATTGTGATATTGAGATGCCTTCAGAAAACCAAATGTTTGGCTACCCGTGTATTATTCAAAACGCGATGGAACTTGAATGTCAATTGGTTACTAACGGGCTTTACTGTGGCGATAGCTCCGGATATAATGACCCGAGGGCAAAATTATTAGAAGAAGGCGCGAAAGACTGGCTACTGCTTTTACAAATAGGATCAGAAGATGATAAAACCGGGATGATGTGGGGCGATGCCGGAAATTTATACTATTGGATAAGGAAACAAGACCTTGAGAACAAAGCATTTGATAAGGCCTGGATGATATTGCAGTGTTATTAACTTAATTAAAAGCGGCTTGATAGATTGATATCAAGCCGCTTTTTTCAAAAGTGTATATTAATTACAACGCTATTTCAATTTTCTTAAATTTCTTATTGGTTTTAAATTCAAGAATCTTTTCTTCATTCACCGCAAATTCAGTTATTACCTTATCATCAGCTGTAATTTTAGTTGGCGTAAACGGCAGGCCGAACACGTTAAACTGATAAGTTTCGTAACGCGGCGTGTATAGGCCTTCCATACTTTGCTCTATAACAAAGTTGATTGTGCTGCCATGTACAGCAAACTTTTTTTCTGAATAGATGTCCTGCTCGTAAGCAAAGGTTTCGCCGTAGTCTTCAAAAAAGAAAGAGTTGGTTTCTGCATCATTAAAATAAACGTTTAATGTTACCTCCTCAATTTCCTTCTCGCCTACATACTGCATTACAGGGTATTCAGGTAGTACGGCACCGGCCTTAACAAACACTGGTATGGTATCTAAAGGAGTCTCTACCTCAACTTCACGTCCGCCTTCTATTAGTTCTTGCGTCCAGAAGTTAAACCACTGGCCTTTGTGCAGGTAAACCTTTCTGCTTTTTTGTCCGGGCTCTAACACCGGGCAAATCAACAGTTTATCGCCATATTTAAACTCATCCTGGCGATAGTGATTACTAACCTCGCCTTGCTCCTGCATAACTATAGGCCTTAGGATAGGGAAACCATAACGGTGATGCTCCCAAAACGTTGAGTAGAAATAAGGCATTAAGCGATATCTCAGCTCAATAAATTTACGGTTGATAGAGGTGTATGGTTCGCCAAAGCTCCATGGTTCGCGCTCTTTGGTATCACCGGCAGAGTGCGCCCGCATAAACGGTGCAAAAGTACCTAATTGAATCCAGCGTGTAAACAACTCGCCATCGGGTTCGCCGCTAAAACCGCCAATATCTGTACCACAAAATGGTATGCCTGATATAGATAAGCGCTGTAGCTGTATGTTGCCTAATTTTAAATGCTCCCAGGTGGCTACATTATCACCCGTCCATACTGAAGTATAACGCTGAACCCCCGAGTAACCCGCCCTGGTAATAGTAAAAGGACGTTTATTCTTCATTATGTTGCGCAGACCTTCATAGGTGGCGCGCACCATTTGCATACCGTAAACATTGTGTGCCTTACGGTGCGATCCGCGGTGCCCATCATACTGGTGCCTAACATCATCAGGAAAAGTACCAGTGCCAAATACAGCAGGTTCGTTCATATCATTCCAAACACCAGCTACACCGGCATCAACCAATCCCTGGAACAAACCGCCCCACCATTCGCGCACTTCCGGATTGGTAAAATCAGGAAACTGGCAGCGGCCCGGCCACACATGGCCCTCCATAAAGTAATCGTCGCTTCGGCGGCAAAAATAATTTTTCTCTTTTCCTTCTTTAAACACCCAGTAATTATCGTCAACACGTATACCAGGGTCAATAATTACAACGGTTTTAAAGCCATCGTCTGATAGTTCCTTCACCATTTTCTTCGGGTCCGGAAAATATTTCTTGTTCCAGGTAAAGCACCTGTAGCCGTCCATATAATCAATATCCAGATAAATGGCATCGCAAGGTATTTTTTGCTCGCGGAAGGTTTTTGCTATCGCCCTAACTTTCGCTTCGGGATAATAACTCCAACGGCATTGGTGATAACCAAACGCCCAAAGCGGCGGCATAGGGTGGGTACCGGTAATCAGGTGGTAATTTTTTACCACATCCATCATATGCGGCCCGTGTATATAATAATATCTTAACTCGCCGCCATCGGCCCAAAAACTGGTGCGGTTGCTTTCTTCTTTACCAAAATCAAAATGCGATTTGTAAGTATTATCAAAGAAAATACCGTGTGCTATATCATCGTTAACGCTAATATAAAAAGGTATAGTGCGGTAAATAGGGTCCTGGTTCCACTGAAAAGAGTAAGCATCAGTGTTCCAATTTACAAATCTTTTACCCCGCAGGTTAAGGTCTGTAGCTTTATCGCCCAAACCAAAAAAGCTTTCCTGAGGCGCACATGTTTTGGTGCAAAACACATAGTAACCCCCAAAAGAAACGTTCTCTTCCCAGTGCATTGATACGGCATCTGAACTGGTAACGTGATGTTCTGCATCAGAGAAAGAGATAAAAAAGTCGCTTTTGCGGATGTGACAATTTACTGCATTAGTTGAAACGCGGTATTCTGTTTCATCTTCAGACAGCGCAAATTCCGTAGCGCTTTGCGGAAGCTTTGGCACGCCGTAAGAAAATTCATCCAAAAACACACCATGCGGTGCAAGTCTTACCCGGATAATCTGATCTGTAACTACTACAACCTCAACTTTAGCATCGCCATCCGTAAAATAAAACTTGTTGCCCTGGGTATCGCAACTGTTGGGCGTACCCAAATATTTTTTTTGTATAGGTTTTAAACCAATAACCGGATTATTGACGTGCTGAAAATCCTCTTCCTCAGCTACATCTTTGTTCAATTCTAATTCAGGGTCTTTAGTGTTTTCTTCCATATAACAATTAAAAGCTAAAGCTACCACCGCAAAATATAATAAAGCGGGCAACAATAATCTGTTTCAACAGCTAATAAACGATTTTTATCGCACAATTAAGTTATTGTACAACCTAAAATTGAGCATAAATTGAAAATTTAAAAAGGTTTCAAAAATAGGGTGGGGATTATGAAATTTTTGCAATTTAGAGCAGACCAATATTATCTGCAATCTTTACCTTCTTTTTATGAACAGTAAAAACATCCCGTTTCAAATAGTAGATTGGAATGCTATTGAAAAAATAAGTTATGCCGGTGACACAGGAAACGCGTTTTGGCAAACGTTAAATTTTTCAGGTTTAAGAGTGCGGATAGTTGAATATTCCGCCGGATACCTTGCTGACCACTGGTGCCAAAAAGGCCATATAGTTTATTGCCTTGAAGGAAAATTTATCACCCAATTAGCCGACGGAACCAGCTATCAACTAACCGCAGGAATGAGTTATATCGTATCAGACGAGTTGAGCTCGCACCGTTCAGTAGCGCAGAATAAGGTTAAGCTTTTGATTATTGACGGCGATTTTTTGAAATATCAACCCTAAGTAAGGATTGATATACAAAGTATAAGCAACAATTACATTGCTTATCTTTGTATGAATGATAAAGCCGGCCAAACAACAAATATTTTCTGTTGCAAATGCAGAGCAGTTTGATGCTATTGCATTGCAGGTGTTTAAATACCAAGCTGCCAATTGTAAAATTTATCGCGATTTTATAAAAGGCTTAAAAACAGACCCGGCGCAGGTATCAACAGTAGCAGAGATACCATTTCTACCTATCAGCTTTTTTAAAAACCACGCGGTAAAAAGCGATATTACGCAAGCGGAGACTATTTTCACAAGTTCGGGCACCACAGGTATGGTTACCAGTCAGCATTTTGTTACCGATGTTAGCTGGTATGCGGATAGTTTTAGAAAAGCGTTTGAATTATTTTATGGCGACATTAAGAATTATACGGTGTTGGCCCTGCTCCCATCCTACCTGGAACGCGAAGGTTCGTCATTAATTTACATGGCGGCTGATCTGATAAAACAGTCTGAGAATACCGACAGCGGCTTTTATTTATATAACCACCAGGAATTATATCAGCAACTAATTAAACAGCAAGTGGCTGGTAAACCTACAATATTAATAGGCGTAACTTTTGCCTTGCTTGATTTTGTGGAGCAATATCAAATACATTTTCCGCAATTAGTAGTGATGGAAACCGGTGGAATGAAAGGCCGCCGCAAAGAAATGATACGGGAAGAGTTGCACGCGTTGTTATGCGCCGGTTTTGGCGTGCAAACAATACATTCTGAATATGGCATGACGGAATTGCTATCCCAGGCTTACTCCAAAGGCGACGGCGTGTTTGCTTGCCCTCCCTGGATGCGGGTAATTATAAGGGATACTAATGATCCGTTGAGCCTGCTGGCCGAACACAAGACAGGGGGAATTAATATAATTGACCTGGCTAATATCAACTCCTGCTCGTTTCTTGCCACGCAGGATCTGGGCAGGCTAAGCAGTAACAACGAGTTTGAAGTGCTGGGCCGTTTTGACAACTCCGATATACGGGGTTGTAATTTACTGATAGCGTAAAACTTAATATATAAAAACAGAAATTTATATATTTTTGCTCAAATAAATATAAGCTACTATGATAGAGAAATTTTTGAACGACGAACAAGACCCTAAAGCGGTTGAAAAAGTTTATCTGCGCCTTATTGATCTGTTAACCACCGGCGAAGAGATAATTTACATTGCGGTTCAAAAAAAACCTTTGGTAAACCTGCTACCCGATTGCATTGCCATAACCAATAAACGGATTCTGTTTTTTACACCTGCCAACCTGGGCCTGTCTATAAAATTTGTTGATTTTGTTTGGAAAGACATAGTTGATGTACATACCAAAGAAGAAATAATAGGTGCCATATTCAGCGTTCGCACTACCAATGGCGCCGAAATGGGCGTTGATTACCTGCCCAAAGTTCAGGCCCGAAAACTATACCAATACGCACAAGAACGCAAAGAAGCCGAGCGCGAGGCGCGCAGATTGCGCGATCTGGAAGAAAAACGTGCCGAATCTGGTTCAGTACAGTTTGAAACACCATCGCAACCTATTGCGGCGGCCGCAGTTCCGGCAGCGCAGGTAGAACAGGCCCCAATTGTAGCGCCGGTTGCACCTGCACCAGCACCCGAAGTTAAACCTGATGTACTTACAGAGAAACTTAAAAGGCTAAAGACCATTTTTGAAAATGGTTTGATATCACAGGAAGAATACAATCAGAAAAAACTAGAATTGCTAAGCGATTTTTAATTGATCCTTAACATAAGAAAAGCGAAAGGCCGGATAATTCCGGCTTTTCGCTTTTTAAGTTCTTGGTATCTTGAGTTTATGTTAATAATCGCTCATCAAAACTGAAAGGCTTTTTACCTACAACTTTTACTAAGCCGGCTTTTGCATGTAGCGGATTCATCAGGTAATTATATTCTTCGCTCACTAATGCAGAAGGAACTTTAAGCATTAAGTTCTGCTTATTCTTCAAAAAATAGTTACCTATTTGTTTAAGCATTTCTATTTCGGGATATTCCTGCCAATCGGGAGGTAAAGTGGCGGCATCCAATTCTTCAACATCATCCGGCGCTTCTATGGTCAGCATGCAAAATTCACCGGGCATATTTGTAGGGCTTAAATGCGCCAAGGCTTCCAGTACCGCTAATGATCGTGACGATGCCAGATATACCATCGCTTTGCCTTCACTGTTCCATCTGCCGCCATATAGTCGTGCGCCGTTACCGCTAAGGTCATCAGCATAAACACAATTAACTAAACGGTAAAGAATCATCAGGCAAAAATACCGTGCTCAATACGGCCCAACTCTTTAAATACTATATCAAACCCAAGGGAAGTATCTAATAATGAGACCGGGGCTTCGCCTTTGAAAACATGCAGGGGCGTTTTCATCCAGGCTTTAAACTTATCTAATGAGCCGAATACTTCTTCACCGCGTGTATAAAGGCGTGCTAACTCAACAGCTTTTTCGGCATATTCAACCTTTATAATGGCATCATCTTCATAGCGCTGCAAAGTACGCTCAGATATGTGCATAATATTGGCAAACTCCTGCAGTGTAAGAGATATTTTTTTTGCAAGCGCCATCAAGCTACTTTTTGGCAAGCCTTGCCTGCTAAGCGTTAGCATATCAAAACTACTGGCACCGAAAGAATTAAACTGCTTTGCAGTGCTACCAAAAACAGTTGCAAACAAATTAGGCTGCAAACCATAGGCAAGCATCGGCTCCGCTACTTTACTTTGAGTTGGATCATCTTTGTAGTTTTTCATACTCTATCAGACATTTATCCAAATTTACAACCATTTTGTCGTTTAAGCAAAATTATTTAGCAATTATTAAAAAATAATTCTTCTTACCTTTTTGCACCACCAAAAATTTGCCATTTATAAGCGTATCAGTCTTATAAACGGCTTCTGTTGATGGAATTTTAATTTTGTTGATCGCAGCACCTCCACCTTGTATCATTTTTTTGGCTTCTCCTTTTGAAGGGAAAACGGATGTATTAGCAGCTAACAGATCAACAGCATTTATGCCTTGTTCTATCTCACTTAATGCCACATTAAAATTAGGCACACCTTCAAATAATCCGATTACCTCTTCATCGTTTAGCTCACTCAAAAATTCAATTCCTGTGTTGCCAAACAAAAAATCCGACGATTTTATAGCTTTCTCATACTCGGCTTCGCCGTGTACCCGTATCGTTATATCTTTAGCGAGAGCCTTTTGTATTGCACGTAAATGAGGTGCGGCTTCCTGTTCTGTTTCTAATGCTTTTATAGTTTCTTCATCAAACAAAGTAAATATTCTGATATAAGCTTTAGCATCATCGTCGCTGGTGTTTAGCCAAAACTGGTAAAACTTATATGGCGATGTCTTAGCGGCATCCAACCAAATATTTCCACCCTCGCTCTTTCCAAACTTGCTGCCGTCTGATTTTTTTATTAATTGGGTAGTAAGGGCGAAAGCCTCTCCTGCGCCCTTGCGGCGTACAAGCTCAGTACCGGTAACTATATTACCCCATTGATCGCTGCCACCCATTTGCAGGGCGCAGTTCATGTTCTTCCACAAATAGTAGAAATCATAACCCTGTACTAACTGGTAAGTAAACTCGGTGAACGACATGCCGGTTTCCCCTTCCAAACGTTTCTTAACCGAATCTTTAGCCATCATGTAATTAACAGTGATGTGCTTGCCAACTTCGCGTATAAAATCTAAAAAGGTAAAATCTTTAAACCAGTCAAAGTTGTTAACCATTTGGGCGCTATTAGCACCGCTGTTAAAATCAAGAAATTTCTCCAGCTGCGCCTTTATGCCTGCCAGATTCTTCTGTAATGCATCTTCTGATAATAAATTACGCTCGGCAGATTTGCCAGACGGATCGCCCACCATACCGGTAGCGCCACCAACTAAAGCATAAGGTTTGTGCCCCGCGCGCTGAAAGTGGATCAGCGTCATGATCTGGGCCAGGCTGCCAACATGCAATGAGTCGGCTGTAGGATCAAAACCAATATATCCGGAAACCATGCCTTTATTCAACAATTCTTCGGTCCCGGGCATTATATCATGCAACATACCCCGCCAGCGCAACTCTTCTACAAAATTCATTCTGTGTATTATTTAAAAAAAGCCAAAGATAATACATTAAGTAGATTGCCCGCTACCGGATACAATATCCGTACACAAAGCCAAGAAAATGCTATTTTTTTTGTAGCTTTAAGGCATACCCCTATTGCTATTTATGAACTTTCTATCTCACTATTATTTTGATCGCGATGTTGCCGACTGCTACCACATATTAGGAACAGTGCTGCCTGACCTGTTAAAAAATGCAGATAAAACAATTGTACTCCACCCCGAAAAACTTAACCATCCGGATAAAAATGTTAACAGCATAGTTACCGGCTGGAACAAACATCTTGTGGTTGACCGCCATTTTCACTCATCCGATTTTTTTAAAACGCACAGCCATCAGCTTAAAAAATTATTATTGCCTTCAATTGAGGGCTCACCTGTTAAACCTTTTTTTTTAGGCCACATAGCCGTTGAATTAATTTTAGACAGCCTGCTTATTACCACCAACAAAATAAATGTTGATGCTTTTTACAACCATTTAGGCAATTGTGAGGATAACATTATGTGGGAGTTTTTCCATGCAGCCGGTTTAAAAGAATCCGCCTTTTTCTTCCGATATTTTGAACGATTTAAAAAAGACCGTTACCTGCATACGTATGCCGAATTACCACAAATTACCTACGCATTAAAGCGCATCTGCATGCGAATTTGGCAGGACCCGTTTACAACCGGTAACGAAAACAAAATGACTGAAGTGCTTACTAGCTATTGGACAGATCTGCATGATGATTTTATGCTGATTTTTAACGAGATAGAACAAAAGCTAGCCAATAATTGATGTGCCTTATGTTGGGCACAATACTAATATCACCTATAAACGCCCGGAATGTTATAAAAAGCCTTAAAATCAACCTATAAAGCGCAAATTAAATTTTTTTGAATAAAATTATAGTTCTACCTTTGCAGTCCCAATTAATGTTGGGAAAAGGAGATAAAATATTTAATGGCAAAAAAACAAGAAGCAGAAAAAGAATTAAAAGCTAAAGAGGCAGAGCTGGGAACAGCAACCGCTACAGCAGAAAAAGAGACGATTGAATCAGAAGCTGATTCGATATCGATCGAAGAGATCAAATCTCAGATCGCTACAGCACCAGACGCAGATTTTGACTGGGATGCTGACGACAAAAAATTTGGTAACTACAGCGACAGTGAGCGCGAAAAAATGGAAAAACTTTATGATGGAACTTTCAGCTCTATCACTAAAGGCGAAATTATTACCGGTACTGTTGTAAATGTTAACAACAAGGATGTAGTACTAAACGTTGGATTTAAATCTGATGGTTTGGTATCTGTTTCTGAATTCCGTGATACACCTGATCTGAAGATCGGTGATCAAGTTGACGTTTTTGTTGAATCACAAGAAGATGCTAACGGACAGTTAGTTCTTTCTCGTAAACGTGCAAAAACTCAAAAATCATGGGAAAAAATTAATTCTGCGCTTGATAACGACGAGATCATCACCGGTTTTGTGAAGAGCAGAACAAAAGGTGGTTTGATAGTTGATATTATGGGCGTTGAAGCCTTCTTACCTGGCTCTCAAATTGACATTAAGCCAATTCGTGATTACGATGTTTACGTAGGTAAAACTATGGAGTTCAAGGTTGTTAAAATCAATCATGAATTTAAAAACGTTGTGGTATCGCACAAAGTGCTTATTGAAGACGATCTGGAAAACCAAAAAACCGAGATTGTTGCCAAACTTGAAAAAGGTCAGGTATTGGAAGGTACCGTTAAAAACATTACCGATTTTGGTGTATTCATCGACTTAGGTGGTGTTGACGGCTTACTGCACATTACTGATATATCTTGGGGCCGCATAGAGCATCCACGCGAAATTTTAGCATTAGATCAAAAGATCAACGTTGTTGTTCTTGATTTTGATGACGAGAAAAAACGTATCGCTCTTGGTTTAAAACAATTAACCCCGCACCCTTGGCAATCGCTTGACGAAACCTTACAAATTGGTTCAAAAGTTAAAGGCCGCATAGTTACTGTTGCTGATTACGGCGCATTCTTAGAAATTATCCCTGGTGTTGAAGGTTTGATCCACGTGTCAGAAATGTCATGGTCTCAAAACCTGCGTAACCCTCAGGAATTCCTGAAAGTTGGCGACGAAATTGAAGCACAAGTATTAACCCTCGATCGCGATGAGCGCAAAATGTCATTAGGCATTAAGCAATTAACGCCAGATCCATGGCAAAATGCAGGCGAGAAATACGCTATCGGCACGCAACACGTTGCAACGGTTAAAAACATGACCAACTTTGGTGTGTTTGTTGAACTGGAAGACGGCATTGACGGATTGATCCACATCTCTGACCTTTCATGGTCTAAAAAAGTTAACCACCCTAACGAGTTCACTAAAGTTGGTGAAAAACTGAATGTGGTTGTTTTAGAACTGGATATTGATAACCGTAAATTAAGCTTAGGCCACAAACAATTAGAAGAAAACCCTTGGGATACTTTTGAAACTATCTTCACTATAGACTCTATACATGAAGGTACCGTGTTAAAAGTAACTGATAAAGGTGCTATAGTTGCTTTACCTTACGGTGTTGAAGGCTTTGTGCCAACCAAACACCTGGTTAAAGAAGATGGCAAAAGCCTTAAAGGCGAAGAAGCTGCTGAATTCAAGATCATTGAATTTAACAAAGACAGCAAACGTATTGTGATATCTCACTCACGTATTTGGGAAGAAGCCCGTGCAGAGGCCCGCATGCAGGATTTTGAGAACCGCAAGAAAGAAGCTAAGTCTGCAAGCAGTGCAGTGAAAAAAGTTAAAGACTCAGTTGAGAAATCAACTTTAGGCGACCTGAGCGTTTTAGCACAGCTAAAAGAGCAAATGGAAGGCGCTGAAAATAAAGCCGCTACTAAAAAAGCAGCAGCTAAAAAATCAGAAGAAGAAGCTAACTAAGCTTTAACTATAAATTTTTGCAAGCCCTGTTGAGCAATCAACAGGGCTTTTTTTATGAATAATTTTTAACTTAGACCAAATGATTACAGACAAAAAGCATGTAAGTAAATTAATTAGTTATTGGCTACGTCATCATCCGGAAGCGGCCGGATTAGTGCTGGACGAGTTTGGATGGTCTGATATAAGTTGCTTGTTAAACGAATTAAAAGCAAAAGGATATGAATTAACGGTGAATGATATAGTAATACTAAACCAATCATTTGATAAAGTTCGATGGGCTTTTAATGAGATGGGAAACAAGATACGTGCAACACATGGGCATTCTGTGAACATTGTAATTGAAGAAAACCCCATCACACCCCCTGATATACTCTACCATGGCACGGCAATTAAATTTTTAGAACATATCATAATGGGCGGGTTAAAAGCAATGTCCCGTCAATTTGTCCACTTATCGTCAAACCCAGCTGTCGCTTTACAAGTTGGTGACAGGCACGGCAAATCAATATTAATAAAAATTGACGCGCAGGCATTACATAATGATGGACATATTTTTTATAATACAAGTGACAACGTATGGCTAACAAAAGTTGTCCCTGATGTTTACCTTCAGTTTGGACAATGGCACAGATTAAATTATGATAAAATGCACTTCTTACAAAAGGAGTTAAACAATGAAGTTGGACTAAGACACACACTATATAGTAGGTTGCAAACGCTTGAACCCCTAATGAGGCGCTATGACAGGGACGATTGTTTGTTTATTGATAAAAAAGACAACAGTGTACATATTGTTCATTTAACATGGAATAATGAGAATTACTATTCAGATATTTATCCAAATACAGTGTCCTACGTCAACCTTGCCAAATGGTTATCTACTGATTTTTTAGAAGATTATGAATTTGAATAATCAACGATCATTTTTTCAACCTGAAGAAAAAGCTAACTAAGCTTTAACTATAATGCTTATAAGCCCTGTTGAGCAATCAACAGGGCTTTTTTGTTGCAAAACCGCGAACATTTGTACAATATTGCAGAGCGTTATAAAACCGCTTTCAGATACTTATTGCTACTTTTATTGATGCCATTTAAAAACGCTATAGCTATTACTATTGACAATAATTACGTACAACACGCGTGCGTAATGCTGTCGTCTTTAAACGCTCATATTAAAGATGACGCCAATATATACTGCATATACAGCGACTTAAATGAAACAAACAGAAAGCGTATAGCAAGCGAAGTTGAGAATACAAAACTAAATATCCGCTTCATTGAATTTAATACTGCCGTTCTACCAAACCTGCCTATTAAGCCCAATGACCATGTATCCGCCTCAGCGTTTTTAAGAATATGGTTGCCTAATCTGTTTAAAGATCTTGACCAGATTCTGTTTATGGACCCGGATATTGTGATTAACGGTGATATAACACCTTTATTAAACTTAACTATAAAAGATTATCCGCTGGCAGCAGTGCCTGATATAGGAATGTCGGCGCAAAAAAAAACAAGGTTAGGTATACCACCAGGTGCGCCATATTTTAATAGCGGCATTATGGTGCTTAACCTGGCTTACTTCAGGGAGCACCGCCTTACTGAAAAGATCTCACAATTTATTGCTGAACATCCTGATCTGTGTGAGTTTTGGGACCAGGATGCAATAAATGCTGTAGTAAAAGGCAATTTCCATATTCTGGATTACAGGTATAATGTGCAAACCGGGTTCTACGAAATAGGTAAAGATGATACTTTAGTGCAAAAGGCGCTCGCCGACCCCTTGATAATTCATTATACAGGAGGTGGCTATTGTAAACCCTGGTTTTATCACAACCTGCATCCATTAAAAAATCTATACTATAAATATTTAAAACTAACATCTTTTAAGGGCTATTATCCGCCCGATATTCCGCGTAGCTGGTTTGTTTTCAGGAAGTTAAAGTTTATGTTATTATATAAATAAGCCTGGGTAGGCAAATAAACGAGGTTAACTTATCTTTAATCACTAATCAACTAATTACTAAAATTATTACCTTTGCCCAAATCCAACCATACGATGCAAAATCTAACACTGCTCGACGGAAAGAAATTTCAGATAACTATTCAACGCCTGTGTCGTCAGTTAATTGAAAATCATAATGATTTTTCCGGGTCAGTTTTAATAGGCATACAGCCACGCGGCATTTATCTGGCCAAACGCGTAGCCGAAGAATTACGCAAAATTTTACCTGAAAGTACAATAGAACAAGGCGATCTGGATATTACCTTTTACCGGGATGATTTCCGCAGACGCGAATCACCATTGGTGCCTAATCAAACCAAAATAGACTTTATTATTGAGGGTAAAAAAGTGATCATGATGGACGATGTGCTGTGGACAGGTCGCACTATTCGCGCTGCTATGGATGCCATGCTGGCTTTTGGCCGCCCTGAGAAAGTAGAACTGCTGACTTTGGTTGACCGACGCTACTCGCGCCACATACCGGTAGCGGCAGACTACGTGGGTATTGAGGTGGATTCCATCGCATCACAAAAAGTAGTGGTAAGCTGGAAAGAAACCGATGGTGAAGACAAGATTGTATTGTTATCAGAAGTGAAATAAAGTCGGATTTTGGATTGAGCATTTTGACGAGCTGATAAATAATAAAGAACAAAATTCGATATCGAACATTCGATATCCGATATTCAAACTATGGGACTAAGTACAAGGCATCTATTAGGAATAAAAGATTTAAACGAGGCAGATATTCAATTGATATTTGAAACCGCCGACACCTTTAAATCCGTTTTAAACCGACCGATAAAAAAAGTGCCTTCTTTGCGCGATGTAACTATCGCCAACATATTTTTTGAAAACTCCACCCGTACACGTCTTTCATTTGAGTTGGCACAAAAACGCTTATCTGCTGATACGGTAAATTTTGCCGCATCTTCATCATCAGTAAGCAAAGGCGAAACACTAATAGATACTGTTAACAATATATTGGCCATGAAGGTGGATATGGTGGTAATGCGCCACCCTTACGCTGGTGCGGGCATCTTCCTGTCAAAACACGTAAAGGCCCAGATAGTAAACGCCGGCGACGGCGCACACGAGCACCCTACACAGGCGCTGCTCGACGCATTCTCTATCCGTGAAAAATATGGCGATGTAGCCGGTAAAAAAGTGGTTATAGTTGGCGATATACTGCACTCGCGTGTGGCCTTGTCAAACATTCTTTGCCTTAAACAACTGGGTGCCGAAGTAATGGTTTGCGGCCCTACCACGCTTATCCCTAAATTTATTGGTGCATTAGGTGTTAAAGTTGAACATAACCTGATAAAAGCGCTAAACTGGTGCGATGTGGCCAATATGTTGCGCATACAGTTGGAGCGCCAGGATATTAAATATTTTCCTTCGCTGCGTGAGTATACTATGCTCTATGGCTTGAATAAGCAGATACTTAATTCGCTGGATAAAGAGATCACCGTGATGCACCCAGGCCCTATAAACCGTGGCGTTGAAATAACCAGCGATGTGGCCGACAGCAAACAATCCATTATACTTGAACAAGTTGAAAATGGCGTAGCTATACGTATGGCGGTGCTGTATTTGCTGGCGGGGCAAACACCTGCATAAATAAAAGTAAAAATTAAATGAAAGAGTTCCTGTTATATGTAAAACTTAACTACTGGTCACTCATCATTTCAAGCCTCATTCTTGCTTGGCTCTACGGTATTGGTCAACAGTATCTCCTTCTTGCAGTAATTGTCTTCAATATAGCAACCGGCTATAATAACTATAGAAAAAATATCGACTTTGAGACTCGACTTAAAGCGAAAGGACTGACAAGAGAAGATGCTGCTAATATTCAGTTTGTAAAAAAGTGGGAGATAACCCGCGAAAGGGGGCTTTGGAATTACTGCATAACCGATGGCGGCTTTATTTGTGGGTCAGGCCTATCAATAGTAACCAGCATTTTAACTATGCTGACTTTACAAAAATCTTTAACCACACTTTTTGCTGAACCAGAAGACATGTTTCGTTTTATTGGTTTAAACTTTTTATCGGGAGTTGTATTAGGCATCGTCATATTCAGGTTTAAATGGAACATGAATGAGAAAAAAAATTTAAATCTCACCGACTCATTAAACTTACATTTTTCAACTGTAAAAAAACTGTTTTAGATGCGTAAAAAATGTTTGCTAATTATTGTAGTCATATGGATAAGCGCTTTTAAAACATCTGCCCAAAACCGCCAGCTGCAAAAAACAGATTCAGTATTAACGCTGGTTAAGCAAAAATTCAGAATAAAAAATGCCGACGAACTATACGGTTTAATGGGCGATAATTTTAAGAAAACACTAACACCCATTGCTTTCCAAAACATCTGTAACCAGCAACTGTTCCCGCTGGGTAGTATTAAGGCTGATTCGCTTGTTAGTTTTGTAAACAACAAAACGGCTACCTATAAAATAAAAATGGATGCCGTAACGCTGCAACTGATGCTGAGTTTGGACCAATTTGATAAAATAGAACTGTTCCTGTTTCAACCGTATAAAGATGTTTCGGCAAAAAAACTGATACTGGCAAGCACAGACAACGCGATGTTGACCACCATCGACAAAAAAACAGATACCGCTGCCCGCGCTTACATTCAAAAATCTAACACAGTTGGTTTAAGTATTGGCATCATAAAAAATGGAGCACTTAACTTTTACAATTACGGCGAAACCGTTAAAGGCAATAAAAAATTACCTACCGGCAATACCCTGTTTGAAATAGGCTCAATAAGCAAAACTTTTACCGCTACCTTGCTGGCCTGGTACGTAAACGAGGGCACGGTAAAACTAACGGACGCTATAAGTAAATATCTTCCTGATTCTGTTATTGCCAATCCTCAGCTACGTAAAATTACTTTACAACAACTAAGCAATCATACGTCTGGCCTGCCTAATCTTCCTGCTAATTTCCAGTCGCAAAAGCCCTATGAGCGCGCTAATCCCTATAAAAATTACAATAGACAGTTATTATTCGCATACTTAAAAAGCTGCCGTTTAGATAATGAACCCGGCACAAAGTACACCTACTCCAACTCCGCGGTGGGTTTACTGGGGGTTATATTGGAAAAAATCAGTGGCAAAAACTATGAGCAAATGGTACGGGAGCTTATTACTCTTCCTTTACAGATGAAGGGTACGGCTCAACTTTTACCACGCATTCTTGCTGACCGTTTTGCCTCTGTTTATGATGATGAAGGCACCCTTACTCCGCCCTGGGAACTGAACGCTTTGGCTGCCGCCGGGGCCTTACGATCAAGCGTTACTGACATGGTTATATACGCGAAAGCTAATATGGCAGCGGATAACAGTAAACTTTCAAAAGCTTTTCAACTAACACAGCAAATCACTTTTAAAAATAACGACAACGCCATTGGGTTGGGTTGGCACATTATAAAAGTAGGTGGTGTTGATTACACGTTCCACAACGGCGGCACCTATGGCAGCAGCAGCTTCCTAGCTTTTAATACCGAAAATAAACTAGCGGTTATAGTACTCTCAAACGCCAGCGAGAGTACAGATGCTTTGGGTGCCGACCTGATAAAAAAATTACAGTAGTTACAGGTCTAAGCTGTCCCCAACTTTATAAACCGGATTAAATTTAATACCGCGTTTTTCAAAATGCTTTATATAAGCCGCATAGCGCTGTTCAATAAAAAAATCTTTAGCATAGCCGTCGTGAACAGGCAATATCTGTTTGGGTTGTAGTTTGTCGGCAAACTCAGTTATGCGTAGCTCATTGGTAAAAGGGGCCATGGTTACCATTATCAGCAGTTCAATACCTTTATACTGCAACAGCGCATCCTCCATAGAATCAACCGGGTGCAACACCTTATCGTTAATAATAAAGCCCATCATTTGTGGTAAAGGGTTGTCCAGTATCAGTTCGTGTTTTACGGTAATGGCCTGCAGTTTAAACGGCCCAATGTTATATATGCCATCCGCCCAAACCACATGCATTATGCCTGCCTTAGCAAGCACCTCGCCTACCTGCGCGTTTGTATAAACGGTAGCGCCACTTAAATCAACAATTTGTTTCAGAATATCAGCATCCAGATGGTCGGGATGAACATGCGTGATAATAATGCTGTTTACATCGGCAAATATTTCGGGCTTTACCAAACCTTCGGCAAAGCTGAATTTACCCGGATCAAACAGCAGTTTGTAGCCATCCTGCTCAAACACTAGACAGGAATGCAGGTATTTGCAGATCTTCATAATTGTCTTTAATCGCAGATTATTGTGATTTGTTTGATTTTGGAGATTTTACTGGCAATACATAATCGTCAAATCAAAACAATGTTATAAATCAGCTTCATCCGCGATTAAGACTTTACAGCAACTCTAACAGATCACGCACCTGTTCAATAGTCGCTACTTGCCCATCCTCAACCTTGCCAAAACCATAAGCCGCAAATATAAACGGCACACCTGCGCCTACAGCCGCGTTATAATCGCCCATGGTATCGCCCACGTAAACGGGTGCCTTTAGCTGATGGTCGTTTACTATATCCTTTATATTATCCGCCTTGGGCATATTTTTGGTGCCGTAGCATTGGTGACCCAGAAAATATTTCTCCAGTCCGCTTGTGTTAAAAAAAACCTCAATGTAGCCGCTTTGGCAGTTGCTTACTATGTAAAGTTTGTATTTGGCTGATAAGTATTTTAGCGTTTCTTCCAGCTGCGGATACAGACTGCCTCCTTTGGTATGCAGAATAGCCAGTTCCTGCTTAGCAGCAATAGCTTTATACTCTTCACGCTTTTCATCGTCCAGATACGGAAACAGCTTTTCAAAAATGGCTTTATAGGTCATCCCGGTTATGCCTTTAACCATATCGGCGGTTATATCCTCGTTAATAAAGTCGACTTGCTCCTTGGCAGATTGCCAGGCCTCGGCAACTACGCCGGTGCTGTCCCAAAGGGTGCCGTCCAGATCAAAAATTACGCTGTCGTATGTGTTTTTCAGTGAAGTATTCATTGCGGCAAAAGTAAGGTTTTATATTTTCGCAAGTGTCATTTTGGGGTTACTATCACCACCTGCATTGTTATCAGTTCCTTTTCCCGCGTCGCCTTATTTAAAAAAGAAGGTTTAAGTCTGCTTATCCAATAATTATTAAAGGATTTCAAGTGCCGTACCTCCCATCTTTCAGGTGAAATGCTTTTGATAAGATCCGCGCTAGCGTACAGAATATATGGTTTGGAAGGGTAAAACGCCGTACCATCAACCATAGTTAGCGCTGTACCTTCAATGTAAAATTCAAATGGCGTGGTTAAATCTCCGTTCATTTGCACCACAGGCAAATTTCGAGGATTATGCTCATTGATCCACACAGCAGCTTCACTACCCGCCTGGTATTTTAATAACGACTTATAAAATACCTGATTAAGATAGAGGTTGATAATAAACGATACCATAGCCGTGCGCAAAATAACTTGTGGTATAACGCCCTTACTGATGCGCTGCGGCAGGAGAAAGGAAAATAAAAAGATGACACCTAAAAAAAAGCCTGTTACAAAAGTTAAAGTTTCGGGCTGATAAAAATAGTGGAGCGTGGCTATCACCAATAACAACAAAACAAATATTACCCACTGCGTTATTTTAACAGCCTTAATACTGGTAGGCAATTTTAAATTGTACAGGTATTGCGCTGTGAGTATTGCAAAAAAAGGAAACACAATATTTAAATAATGTGGCAACTGAAAACTTGATGCAGAAAAAAGCAAAAAAGTAAGCATAGCCCCGCTTATACAATACCATTCTGTACGGAAAGGAAGCTTTATCCCTTGTTTTACAAACTGAAATAAGGCAGCAAACAATAACAGCGACCAGGGCAGAAATGCCCACAATGCGGTATGCACAAAAAAGAAAGGGTCGCCGTGGCCCTTAATTGGGCCGGTATTAAAGAAACGCCCAAACTGGCTATCCCAAAAAAAGAATTTAATGCCGGATACATTGTGCGTATCAAACACCAGTTTTTCGGGATGCGCATCAAATTGCACGTACAGGCAATAAAGTTCAGGGATAATAAAGATGAGGATAAATACAGCCGCTATAAGCCACTTTATATTAAAAACCTGCTTCCATTGCCTGGTAATTAACAAGTGACCGCCTATGGCTCCGCAAATGGGTACCAGCGCGAATAGGCCTTTGGTCATTACAGCACAAGCCGCAAATACGCAAGCTAATAACAACTGTACATAATTACCCTTTTGCGAGAGATAAAAATGGTACACTGAAGCAATAATTAATCCTGTGAGATAAGGCTCAGCGCGTACATCGTTGTTTGATAAAACAATATGCTGAGCTGTAAGCAATATCAAAACCGACCATAAGGCAATTTGCACATTGTATAATCTTTTGCCCAACAGGTAGGTATAGCCGGCACCCATCAACATAAAAAGTATAGCGGGCAGCTTATAAGCAAATGTTGTAAAACCAAGAATTTTAAAAGAAAACGCAGTTACCCAGAACGGGAAGTGTGGCTTATCCAGCCAATCGGCACCGTTGTAAAACAGTTCTACATAGTTATTGCGCTGTACCATAGTTTTAGCAATGGTAGCGTACAGCGTGCCATCCGGACCCATAACAGGAATAAGAATACCCGTAAAATTGATTATAACTGCCACACCTATAAAAAGGTATAGCCATTGTTTATCAATTAAGGGATTTGCGCGGTTCATTTTGTTAAAGCAAAGGTAAACAGTTTACGCTACTTTTTGGCGGTATTGAGCAAACGATAACCCACCAGTTCGTCCCAGCGGGCACTTGGCGGGCGGTAGTATACCAGTACCTGGTAGTCGTTCTCTGTTTCAAAGTGAGTGCCCTCGATGGGTACATCATCTGCCTTGCCGGCGTTATCTACCCAAATATATTCGTAATCATAAACGCCCTGCTTTAAAAACTGAACAACGGAGTATCTGCCCAAGCTTGGGTCGAAATCCATTTTGTTGCGGGCATCTAAACGGTAATCATTAAACTTGCCTATTATGTATACCGACCCTTGTGTGGGTACTTTAGGGCCTGCTAAACTAAAATAAACATAAGCATAGTCGCCGTCACGGCGGGCATCGTTGCCATCCTGGTTCAGGATATAGAAACGACCATCGTTATCAAACTCAAATAAATAATCGGGGTTATTGCGCACCGGTTCTGTGAGTAACACTACAGAATAAGCCGTATCGCGGTAAATACGCGCTATGCGCTGCGAGTTAAGTTTAAGTGTCCGCGTATCAAAACGCCTAAACTCGTTGCGGCCCGCAAAATTGTTTATGCTGATATCATTATATATTAACTGGCCGTTGCGCACATAAGTAGGCGGAATATTTATTTGTGCCGTCTCCGGGCGTTCGTTTTGCATCACCACCACCCGCATATCAGAGTTTGGGTTTTGTACCACCAGGCTGCCGTAGTTTACCTGCACATTCACTTTTTGCCCTGTTTGCCTTAACTGTACCAGGTTAGGTGTGATCACATCGGCAGCAACAGATACCCGGCTGCCTAATACCGAAAAGCGACGAGTAAGGATGATTTTATTCTGATCACCGTCTTCGTAAACTTTGAGTACGTAATTGCCGGATATTTTGGGCTTAATATTCTCGTTAGGCAATTTCACCTCGTAATGCGTGTACTTGCGCATGGTACTGGTTGAATACGCGTAATCTATTATACGGTCGTCCTGATAGCTTTGCATGTAAAACCCGGTTGAAAGGTTGGATGAGTTCCATTTGTGGTCGCAATGCTCAATGGTGTAATAATAATTATGATAACTACCTCTCAAGTCGTCAAAAGCTAAAAGCAATTGTTCAGCACTATTCAGGTTAATGACCGGGAAAGATCCAATCTGCGATGTGTTATAAAACTCAACGCTTTTTATGGCGTGGCTAAAAACGTTGTTGGTGTAAGGGGTTTGAGCAAAGGTATTTATGCTGATGGAGAGTAATAACAGAAAGGCAATTTTCCTCATAATACAATATTAGCCTTTCTATTCAATATTTAGGCTTTTCCATATATTGTTTGGATCAACTTCTGTATAATTCTTATTCTCTTCCGCCTCGATAATCATTTTAACAAATGCTTCGACATAGGGTGAGTTTTTATAGTCCGCTAATCTTATTTCCCTTATTACTTTTTCTATCCGCTCTTCTACCGTAGTATCACCCTCTATTTTAAGTACAGGGCAGTTCACCTTACTTAACCAATCTAGATGCACACCAAGATTACGTCCATTGGTACTGTTATCGTCATAGCCATTGGCCCAGGCGGTAAATTGCCTGTATTGTGCCGCGCGATAAGGGTCAGTAAATATTCTGTCGCCATAGCGCTCCAGTTCCCGTTTATGCAGGCGTTGCATCCGTACATGATGCGGGATGTAAAGAAAAACTACCAGATCAAATTGAGCATACCAGTCATCGCCCCAGCTAACTAATGATCCGCCAACTATAACATCGTCATGCGCATCAAAATCTGCTTTCAACATAGCTATTCGTTCTTCCGGAGCGCGCTTTACCGAGTAAGGAATAGCTGAAGGGACAAAGTAATAAGCGTCTGTATCCAGGTAGGTATAATTTAACCGTTTAGCTAAAGCTGTGCCCAATGTTGTAGAACCGGCACATGAAGCGCCCATGATGTGGATCTTCATGATAAGTTATAAGCATTATAAAGGGTGTCATGTTGAGCTTGTCGAAACATGGTGCATTGACCTTTGCACGCTTCCTTCGACAAGCTCAGGATGACACCCCCTCACTCTATTTACTTTATCCTTCCAACTCCATTATCTGCTCAGCCAATTCTTCCCATTGCTGCTGCACTTGCTTAAGTTGGGCTTGTTTTTGGGCATACGCGGCGTTGGTTTCTTTCAACTTAGCACCGTCATTGTATATTTTTGAGTCGGCCAGTTTAGCTTCAAAATCTTTAACAGCTTTTTCCAAAACAGCTATTTGCTCTTCCATTTTAGAAAGATCCTGGTTCAGTTTTTTTAGCTGCTGATGTTTATTTTCAGACGGCTGTTGCTTAACCGGCTCAGGCTTTTTCTCTTCCTTTTTAGGTTGAGGAGTTGGCAATGCTGCTTTTGGCTCTACCTTACGTTTCGCGTTCCACTCGTCGTATTCAGCATACGTACCCGGATATTGTTTTATCTTCTGATCTTCAATAAACCAGATCTTATTGGCCACATTATCCAGGAAATACCTGTCGTGCGATACTACTATCACCGTACCCTCGTACTGTTGCAAAGCCTGTATCAAAATATTAACCGAAGCCATGTCCAGGTGATTCGTAGGCTCATCCAGTACTAAAAAGTTGGCATCGGCGGTAAGTGCTTTAGCCAAAGCCACGCGCGATTTCTCACCACCCGAAAGTACTTTGATCTTTTTAAACACATCATCCCCGGTAAACAGGAACGATCCTAATATGGAGCGTAGTTCTGTATCTGTATGTTTTGGCGCGAAAGATTGCAGTTCCTGCAAGATCTGGTGCTCCAGATGCAAGCTTTCTAACTGATGCTGGGCAAAGAAGGTTTGTGTTACGTTATGGCCGGTAACAGCTGTGCCACCAAACTCTTTATCCGCACCTGCCACAATACGCAACAGGGTTGATTTACCTTTACCGTTGGCACCTATCAACGCTATTTTATCACCTTTTTCAATAATAGCTTCGGCATCATCTAAAATGTCAATTGCCGGGTATTTTTTGGTGATATGCTCTAAAGTAGTTACGTGCCTGCCTGATTGCTTGCTGAATCGAAAGCTGAAGTTAACTTCGGGGTTATCGTCGTCCACATCATCAACCCGTTCCATTTTGTCAAGCATTTTAATGCGCGACTGCGCCATTTTTGCTTTGGATGCCTTAGCCCGGAAACGTTCAATCAAACGTTCCTCTTGCTTTATTTTTGATTGCTGATTTTTAAACTCGCCGCGCTGAATTTCGGCACGAAGCGCCTTCTCCTCTAAATAAAATGAATAGTTACCCGCGTAAACGTTCAGTTTGCCCTTGCGCGACTCAACCGTGCGGTTGATCACCTTATCTAAAAACCATCTATCGTGCGATACGATTATGATAGCGCCTGTAAACGCTTTCAAATAATCTTCCAGCCACTGTATTGATGGTAAGTCTAAGTGGTTGGTAGGCTCATCCAGTAACAAAATATCCGGTGCCTGTAACAGTATCTTGGCCAGCATTACCCGCATGCGCCATCCACCCGAAAAGGTGCTTAGCTTACGCTGGCAATCTTCTTCGGTAAAGCCTAAACCCGCTAAAATCTCGTGTGCTTTGTACTCGATATTGTAACCATCCAGCGCCTCAAACTCGTGTTGCTTGTCGCTTAGCTTGTGCAGGATGTCTTCGGTGTATTCTGTCTCCAGTTTTTTAAGTAAAACTTCTATCTCATCATGCAGCTGGTTCTGGCGCTCAAAAGCCTCCATGACCACATGAACAATATTTTTGTCAGATGAATACGACAGCAGATCCTGGTTAAGGTAACCCATGGTAAGGTCCTTAGCCATTGATATAGTACCCGATGTAGGTTTATAATCGCCTACAATTATTTTTAAAAGTGTGGTTTTTCCGGTACCGTTAGCACCAATCAGTCCAATTTTTTCTCCGGGTTTAATGTGCCAGTTGGCCTCATCATACAACGCCCGCGCACCTATCTCGAACGTTAAATTATTTATCGCGATCATTTGGGCGCAAAGGTACGGTTTTTAAGCGTCGCTTAAAAACAGAGATTAGTGATTACGACCAACAACTATTGATTTAATTTGTGCATTTTCAATACTATCGGAGTTTCACTCATAACAAAAAACACTTGACCGTCTTTTTCTAAAACACTGAATCCCATTATCAAAGAATTATCGCCTTTAGTGGTTTTCAATTGGACCTCATTTTTACGGCTATCATAGCTCCAGTAATTAATGAAAGGCATATCAGGTAAGGCAACCGATGTTTTACAGCGTTGATCGGCGTTAAATTCAAACGTTTTATCAGTTAAAAACTTAACAATCTGATTAAAAATCAGCTTCTTTTCCTGTTGAGTCATTTTCGGCCCGCCTTCTGCCATAGTTACTGACTCAACCTTCCATTTACCAACTATTTTAGGCAGGGGCTGAGTTTCCGGCAGGAAAGCCGCCACCGCAAATAACATTAGAAAGAGTTTATGCATAACTACGCTTTAACAGCCTCCAGCCAGGTTTGCGCCATCAATGCCGCGCCTGCTACCGTTGGATGCACACCATCGCTTGTCCAGTAACTCGGCGGGGCTTGTTTTATGGCTTTATCAAAAGCCGCCTGGTAAGGCACAAAGGTTAGTCCATAAACGTCGGCAATATCTTTTGCCGCCTTACGAAAAGTGTCAAACACCGGATACCATTTCTCGTCAACGGCCTTTACCCCTATTAATCCAAAGGGCTCACACAAAATAAGTTTAACGTTCGGCAGCGCTTTTTTTGTACGATCAAGCAAGGCTTCATAATCATCAATGTAGGTACTGTAGGTACCTTTATACCCATTGGTTAGCGTGTGCCAAAAATCGTTAACACCAATATGTATACTCAAAATATTGGGTTTAATGGCAAGCGCGTCGGCATCCCACCGTTCGGCTAACTGGTAAACCTTATTACCGCTTATGCCCTTGTTAAAAAACTTCAGATCCTTATCCGGGTGCTTTAACAACAGTTCTGCGGCTGCCATCAACGCGTAACCATTACCAAGTGCCGAAGCCGCGTTAGGTGTATTATTGGTTTTGTTGCGGCCGGAATCTGTGATGGAATCTCCCTGAAAAAGAATGGTATCACCCTTTTCAATATTAACCTTTTTAGCTATTGGTTGTTCTGCCACAGCAGCGGCCACAATTTGCGGAATACTTACAGCGGCCAATGTGCCAAGTGATGCGTTTTTAATAAAATTTCTACGGGTATTGAATAGGTTCATGGTTTAAATTAGATCATGGTTGATAATTCATGGTTCATAGCTACTTGCTAAATATCATGACCATTTGATATGGCTAATATAAATATTCTATCCGAGAAGCTTGCTTAAAAAAACCATGAACTATCAACTATTAACTATGAACCAAACTGCTAACTTTGCCCCATGTACTCAATAATTAAACCTATTCTATTTCAATTCGACCCGGAAAACGTACACTATTTTGTAACACGTAATTTAAAGCGCTTTAACCGCTTTCCGGGCGGAGCGGCTTTGAGCAGGGCTTTGTGGGATCTGCGCGATAACCGATTAGAAAAAGAGGTATTCGGCCTTAAATTTAAAAATCCGGTGGGCCTGGCGGCTGGTTTTGACAAGAACGGCGAAGTAATAAGCGAAATGGCTAATCTGGGTTTTGGTTTTGTTGAGCTGGGTACAGTAACACCCCTTCCCCAGCCCGGCAACCCTAAACCAAGGATGTTTCGTAGTCCGGCGGATAAGGCCATTATTAACCGAATGGGGTTTAACAATCTGGGGGTTGATGTTTTGGCCTCGCGGATAGCGGCCTACCGTAAAAACCAGCCGGAAGCCCAAAAAGGTTTAATTATAGGTGGTAACATTGGCAAAAATAAGAACACACCTAACGAGGAAGCGGTTACCGACTACATAAAATGCTTTGACAGCCTGTTTGAAGTGGTTGATTACTTTGTAGTGAATGTAAGTTCGCCAAACACCCCCGGCCTGCGTGCCCTGCAAGAAAAAGAGCCGCTGATGCATATTTTAAACACGTTGCAGCAACGTAATAATAAAAGTGGCACAAGTAGGCCTATTTTACTTAAAATAGCACCAGACCTTACCAATGAGCAATTAAATGACATTGTAGAAATAGTACAGGAGACCAAGATTGCAGGTATTATTGCCACCAACACTACTATTGATAAATCGGGCCTTACAAACGAAGAACTAAAAACCGAAGCAGGCGGACTGAGCGGGGCACTGCTTACCAAACGCGCTACCGAGGTAATACGTTATCTGGCCAATAAGTCAAACCGTTCCTTCCCTATTATTGGTGTTGGCGGCATACATTCGGCAAAAGATGCGTTGGAGAAGATTAAAGCAGGCGCATCATTGGTGCAGTTGTACACCGGTTTTATTTATGAAGGGCCGGGGCTGATAAAGGAGATTAAGAGGAAAATATTGTCTGAACTATGATTCGTAGGATTTTTAGGATTAGAAGATTTTTACGAGTTGCATCCTAAAATCTTCTAATCCTAAAAATCCTGGTCAAAAATAAGCGCACAAAAAAAGCCTTGTCGGTTATCACCAACAAGACTTTATACTTAAAATTTCTTCAGAAATTATTTAGCAGCAACGGCAGCTAAAACTTCGTTGTTTATAGCTATCTGGCTTTTCTTTGATTCGTGTGAACGGCTACCAAACTCAAGGTTGGTAGCATTCTTCAAAAACTGAACTTCTAATCTTGAAAAAGTTTTGTTTCTTCTATCTTTTCTTTTTAAACGAGTAACGCCCATGACAATTTTTTTATTTAATGTTTTTAACCTTGAGGTCGGGAGCGGATTCGAACCGCTGTAAAAGGTTTTGCAGACCTCTGCCTAGCCACTCGGCCACCCGACCCTTTTTAAGGAGTGCAAAAATAGTAATTATTTATTGCACACCAATATTTATTTGCGCTTATTTCTGTTTATTTCTGAACAAAATATGGCCGTAGCTATGGCAACGTTTAATGATTCTGCCCCGCCAAAGCGTGGTATGGTAACCGCTTTACTTATCATGTCTATAATTTCGGGGCGCAGGCCGTTACCTTCGTTACCCATCACAATTAATCCCTCTGTGCCAAAAGCGGTATTGTAAATATCCTCGCCGTTAAGCAGTGCGCCATAAACAGGCATATTGGTGTTTGCTAAAATTGCCGCCAGGTTAGTATACTGAACGTTAACACGAGACAGTGAACCCATAGTAGCCTGCACCACTTTAGGGTTGTAAACATCAACCGTATCTTCAGAGCAGATGATGTTTTGTATACCAAACCAATCAGCTGTGCGAATAATGGTGCCCATATTACCTGGGTCCTGTATTCCATCTAATACCAGAGAAAACTTATTTTTAAGCGTATCAGGCTTCAGATGGGGCCAATTTGGCACTTTAATCACAGCAATTACATCAGCAGGCGTTTTTAAAGAACTTATTTTCTGTAGAATGGTTAATGATATCTCAATGGTGTTTATATTATGCGATAATTTAAGCAATTTTGGCGCTATTGCGGGCGTATGGTAAATGGTTTCAATAGTGTAGGCCGATTGTATAAATTCAGTAACGGATTTAAGGCCCTCAACTAAAAAAACACCATGTTCCTTACGGAATTTTTTATGTTGTAACGATTGTAATAAACTTACCTGAGATTTTGAAAGCATATATTAATAAAACATCTTTTTATCGCTTTACAATATTAGGTATTCTTCTGCTTTTTATAGCTACCGGATGCAGTTTAACCCGAAAGCTTGGCCCCAACCAGGCTCTTGTGCGTAAAATTACCATAAACGGCATGGACAAGGATTTTGAAGAGGCGGCAGTTAATTACGTGGATAAGCAGCAGCAGCCCAATAGTGTAGTTAATTTACAATTCTACTATTGGTTCAGTAAAAAAGGAAAAAGAAAAATTGGCGAACCGCCTTCTATACTGGATAGCAACCTGGTTGAATTTTCCCGTTTCCAAATGGAAAAATTCATTCAAACCAAAGGCTATCTGAAAGCCAAAATTACCGATAGTATTATCATCAAAAAAAAGAAGGCCGAACTGGTGTTCAATACCATATCCGGGCCGTTATTCCGGATACGAAAGTTGAGTGACAGCATACCCGACGAAAAGGTTCGTGCACTTTACCATAACACCTATGCTAAGTTTTCAAATTTGCGCCCCGGCGGAAGATTTGATCTGGATAGTGTAGCTTATAACCGTGATGCATTTTATCAGGTGATGAAACGTAATGGTTATTATGATTTTTACAGGCAATACATCAATTTTACGTATGATTCTGTTTTTAATAACAGTGTTATTGATCTGCATATGATAATTGATAACCCTGCTGATAAAAATGAACACCCCGTTTATACCATCAACAATACGCTCATAACCATATCAAACAGTAATGGCCAAACAAGTGCTAATGCCGACACCATACAGGTAGACTCGCAGTTCAGGTTTGTAGATCACTCGCGTAAATTTAAACCTCGAACAGTTACTGATTATGTTTTTCAGAAGAAAGGTGATATCTATGATGTAGATATGCAAACCATTACTACCTCGCGCCTATCAGAACTTAACGTTTTTAGAAACGTGCCTAACCCCACTTATACCAAAACAGCAGATAGTACCAACCGCCTTAACTCAAGGATAGATATAGTACCGCTCAGAAAAATGTCTGACCGGGTGGAAGGTGAATTTTTATTTGCCGGGGGGCGGTATGGCTATAATATAGGCAACACGTTTACCGACCGTAATATTTTTAAAGAAGCAGCCATATTACAGATAAAGTTTAATTACAGTATTTTATATGCTACCGGTAACGATATACCGGGCTCAAGCGGTGTAACCAACCAGGATTTTAAAGTAGGTGTTAGCCTTACTTACCCACGCATAATAACCCCATTTAACTTTGCCAAACCGGGCAAATATGGTGTGCCGCATACTACGTTTGCCAGCAATTACTCCTTGTTTTTTCAGCGCGACCTGGTTACGCGTACCAGTTTTGTAAACTCGGTTACATATGATTTTTTTGAAACTGCAAACAAACTTCATAGCTTAACCGCTGCCAATATCGAGTTTTCAAAAGGCTCTATTGACCCAGTTGCCCGTCAGCAATTGCTTGACCAAAACAGGTTTTCGTACGTGTATCTTATTGGGCGCACCATTTTTACCACGGGCAGCCAGTATACCTACCAGGTTAACGGCAACCAGTTAAACACATTGCGCAACTTCTCATACTTCCGCGGGTTTCTTGATGTTGGCGGCAACATGCTGTCATTAGTAAGTGGCGCCCTAAATACCGGGCGCGACGCGCAGGGCCAACGCACACTTTTTGGTTATACCTTTGCCCAATATGCTAAAGCCGAAATTGATTTCAGAGCCTACAAAAGCCTGGGCGGCGATCGTCAGTTCATCTTAAGGGTAAACCCCGGTGTTGGCATACCCTACGGCAACAGCAGGCAACTTATTTTTGAAAAAAACTTTTATACCGGTGGCGCTAATGACATACGCGCATGGCTGCCCCGCACACTGGGGCCGGGCCAATTTAATCGCGGAACAGCCTATGGTAATGATGGTACTACGCGGTCGCGACTTAAATATATTGACCAATTTGGGGAGGTGAAACTGGTGCTGAATGCAGAATACCGGTACAAACTGGCTAATAATTTTTTTGGGACCATTTTAAAAGGAGCCCTTTTTGTTGATGCAGGAAACATATGGCGCCTCCACCCCGAAGTGGAAAACCCCAATGGCGAATTTAAATTCAACCGTTTACTGCAATCATCGGCTATAGGTATAGGCACCGGCCTGCGGTTTGACCTAAACTTCTTTGTATTCCGCTTAGATGCTGCGTTTAAAGTAAAAGATCCGCAGTTTAACGGCTCTGACCAATGGGTGCTATTTAAACACGCTAATGAGCTTTTTAAAGGCGGGGCTTTTAAAGAGAGTTACCAAAACGCCAACGGCGGCGAAAGCTACAACTTTATGCAGCTTAATTTTGGTATAGGAATGCCTTTTTGATGTGCAGATTTGTGGATATGCAAATGTGCAGATGCGTGGATGTGCAAATGGTTTGATGTGCAAATATGCAGATGCGTGGATGTGCAGATGGTTTGGATGTGCAAATATGCGGATGCGTGGATCTGCAGATGTTGTTTTATTTATAATGAAATTACGCTGAAGGATCTCAATGCATTTTGAAAATCCATGACGTTATGAGTAATCTGCCCATTTGCACATCCACGCATCTGCACATCAACGCTATCCGCACATCAAAACAACCCCCTCAAACCATTTACAATACTTTCAAAAAAGGTTCCTATGCTTAATCCGTTCTGGTAATTAAAGAACAGGAAGATGCAGAACACGATGAAAATTATGGCAATGAAACGCTTAAAAATATAACCCAGCAAAATAAGGCCAAGCGGTATGCCCAATAGCAGGGCCCAGCTTACAGTTATAGGTCGCAGTTTGCCGTCTTGCTTATAAATGTAGTATAGCATAGCGTGGGTGCCGTTATCATTAACATGTTTAACGTAAAAGAATGCCGATTTTTCTAACTTATGGTGGTAAAACGCGGTGCCTTTTTCAAACTTCATCTCTTCCTGAAAGCCGTTAATAGTGAAGCTAAAAACACCGTCAACACCTTCGCGAATATTATCGAGGGTATCAATCGCTACTATGGCCACTTCGCTTTCGGCAAAGGGGTTTTCTTTAACGGTAAATCTGTCTATACTAACGGTATCTGCAAATAAGTTACTGCCGGCACATATCAGCAATAAAAAAACTATAAAAACTCTTTTCATAACAATAGGGTTAGCAATAAAGCGGCAACTTGTTTGGCAATAAATTTAGATATTTATTTTAGTTTAAATCTGCACCACAATACATTTAACAGCCAAACAACACAATTGTGCGGCAACACTGTATATTTACAAAAACACTGCTTATGCTAACAAAATCGCCGTCAGACTCGCACACCATTATGAATGAACTGGTATTACCCAATGATACCAATATGTTGCACAACCTGATGGGCGGCCGCCTGCTGCACTGGATGGACATTGCCGCCGCCATATCTGCACAAAAACACTGCAACACGCTGGCGGTAACAGTATCGGTTGATAGTGTTTCTTTTAAACATTCTATAAAACTGGGCGATGTGGTAACTATTGAAGCAAGAGTGTCGCGTGCGTTCACCACCTCGGTAGAGGTGCGTATGGATGTATATGCCGAAAATATTCCATCGGGAACCCGGGTAAAAAGCAACGAAGCCTATTACACCTTTGTAGCGCTTGATAAAGAAGGCAACAAACTCCCCGTGCCGGAACTGGTGCCAACAACCCCCGCAGAACAGAGCCTTTTTGATGGTGCCCTGCGCCGCCGCCAGTTAAGATTGATACTTGATGGCAAATTAAAGCCGCACGATGCAACAGAGCTTAAAGCTTTGTTTATGGACAAGGAATAAAAGAAAATACGGATAATTTATTTCGCCAGGCTATACTCACCCGATACATCAGTAGTAGCAGAAATGCTTTGATTTATGTTAGGTAAAAAATTGGCTTTATTAACATGTACGCCGGTTATGGTACCGTCTGCCTCGCGAGTGATTGTTACGCCGGGGGTATCATCAAATGTAATAGGATTCAGCATAATTTTGTATGCAAACCTGCCGTTGGTGTTTACTACATCTTTAATAAGTTTACGCGACACAGCAAGCTCATAGGTATAGTTCATTTCGTTATCAAAAGCCGCCCCTACACTTATGCCATCGGTGTTATAAACAGAAAGCAGGGTATCCACCCCCTTTATGCCGCTCACTCTTAAAAACTTACCCTTGCCTACAAAATTTTTATTATTGGCAGATACAACATAGTCTATACTGTCTGACGGCACCTTTTTAACAGAGAATTTTATATCCGGTTTGTTTTTATAATTAAACAGCGGGTACCTGATGGTAGCTGCCCCGTCATCTGATTTTTTGCCTACGCTGTTTATAATAAAAGTAATTCCGCCGCTTAAAATTTTGCGTACAATACCTTCATCCGTAGCTTTTACAGCCAGGTAAATATTTTCACTATCATGTGCCAGGGTATAGAAAACATCAGTAGCGCTATTGTACGCCTGAAAACTCCACTCGTTGGCCTTGCCATCTATTTTAACTTTAGCCGGTGCAACAAAACTGGCCTCCTGTTTATTGGGGAGCTTTTGTGCCTGCGCATAAAAAAAGAATGTGATTAAGGTAAGTGTAAACGAAATAACAGACAAGCTATAAAAGAATGATCTACGCATAAGAGATGACCTATTAATTGGCAGCTTAAAACTAAGCATTTAGTGTTAAGCTGCCAAATATTAATAAACGCCTCTTATCTTATCATAAATTTCGGCATCATATAGTTTACGCAGATCGCTGAAAGTTTGGGCCGGTAACGGTGGCAGCGTTGAAGCGTGTATATTACTTTCAACCTGGCTAACCTTTGAAGCACCCGGAATTACGGTTGTTACCTGAGGATGATCCAGTATCCAGCGGATGGCCCATTGCGCCATGCGCTCGTCTGGAAGCATAGCTCCTATTTTCTCTGATAAGCGCACACCTTCGTTGTATTCAATACCCGAGAATGTTTCGCCCACATTGAACTTTTCGCCATTGGCGTTGTAGTTACGATGATCATTAGTAGAAAATTGTGTTTGCTGATTAAACCTGCCGGTTAATAAACCACTTGCCAGGGGTACACGCGCAATAATGGCAACGCCCTTTTCTGCTGCTTTAGCAAATACCTCGTCGGCAACGTGCTGGCGGAACAGGTTAAATATGATCTGCAGCGATGCCAAACCCTCCTGCTCCAGGCATATCAAAGCTTCTTCCGACGTTTCTACACTGGCACCAAAGTTAGCTATCAGTCCTTCCAGTTGTAATTTACGCAGATGGTCAAACACCTTGCCTGAGCGCATTTCTTCTGTCGGGATGCAGTGCAGTTGCTCTAAAAACAATTGCGGCACATCTAAATGGCGCAAAGAATCTTCCACATGGCTGCGGATAGCATCATAAGTAAAGTTTTGCGGCCAGCCATTAGGCGCGTCTCCGCGGCGGCCAAGTTTGGTGGCTACGTAAATGGGGGTATCAACCGTTTTTAAAAACCGGCCTATCACCTGCTCGCTAACACCCATGCCGTACACATCGGCGGTATCAATAAAATTGCCGCCGCCATCAACATAGGCTGATAATATGGCAAAGGCATCATCATCATTAATGTTACCCCAATCAGCACTGCCCAATTGCCAGGTGCCTAAACCTACTTCGGCTATGGCTGTATCTTTAAATTTTCTGTAGTTCATGGTATCTTTCCCTTAAAGGGATCTTAATTGCTTCCTAATTTTAAAATGTAATCAAACTCTTCGGGCTTAATGCTGGCAACCGACAAGCGGCTTAACCTTACCAGTTGAATATCCTTCAGCGTGTCATCTGCTTTTATCTGCGCCAGCGTTACCGGCTTTTTTAGCTTTTCAACCGGCGAAAGCTCTACTACCACCCAGTTTGTATCATCGGTAGTTGGGTCTTGGTAAGCTTCTTTAACCACTTTGGCAATGCCTACCACCTCTTTACCCTCGTTGCTGTGGTAAAACAATACCAGATCACCATCCTGCATGGCGCGCAGGTTATTGCGTGCGGCGTAGTTACGCACGCCATCCCAAAAAGTGCGGCCATCAGCAACAAATTTGTCCCAGCTGTACTTTTCAGGCTCTGATTTTACTAACCAATAATTCATTTTTGCTTGCTTGTTATAATGTTGGTAAAGCTATTTAAAAAAGCGGCAGCGGTCAATAGGCTAAGTAAATAGTGAGTGGTGGGGCAAATAGTCACGTCGAAATAACAAAAATAAATTCTTTAAAAACTAACCATATAGTTTTATATTAGGGCAACCAATTGCTATAAACCTGTTATCCGTTAATCATGAAGAATTTTCTGTCGTTCTTGTTTATAGCAGCGCTATTTAGTAATGCTACCGCCCAAAATTTACCCGGTGTGCAACAGCTAAGTGTGAAAGCGCCTGCCAGCCTGAAAATTGATGGACATACCGATGAGTGGGCACCTTTTAAGGCCGATAATAACGACATAGCATCGTTATACACGATAGCTAATGACGATATAAATTTATACCTGGCAATTAAAATGAACAGTCTGCGCATATTGGAGAAGATACTTACGGTAGGTATAACTTTTACCGTTAATAAAGACCGAGTTAAGGACTATAAAGCTGTCGGCAATAAAGCGATAACTTTCCCGCTATTGGATGTTACTAAACGTTATTTTATACTTAGGGCTGCCGGAGCAGGAACGTTAAGTATACCCGTCAATATTGCAGGGCCCATAATAATATCGCCTATTAAACCGGCGGATTCTGCCAATTTACTGGCCAATAAGCTATTAAAAGAGGGTGCTACAACCATTAAGGTGGATGGATTTACAGGCTTGCCCGATACCATTTCAATACGCAACGCGCACAATATTACCGCCGGGCTTAATCTGGATAAAAACGGTTTCTACACTTATGAGTTGCAGGTTCCGCTAAAACTTTTAGGCTTAGACAATACCGGGCCTAAGCCATTTAGTTACAGCATTAAGTTAAGAAGTATATTGGAACTGCGTAAAGGAAACGAAGGAAAGGTTTATCATTACAGAATGGAGGGTAACCGTAATCCCAACTTTGATTTAAACGGAACGGCCGATTTTTGGGGCGAATATATCCTGGCAAAGTAACCATAGCATGAAAAAAACAATCTTACTCATTTTAGCTGTAGCTGCTTTCTTAAATGTTAATGCGCAAAAACTGCCTAACACCCAGCAGATAAGCCTGCGTGCACCTGCGAATGTAAAAATTGATGGCAAATTAACAGAGTGGCGAAATAAGTTTGAGGCTTATAATGCGCCAACTGATTTATTTTATACGCTGGCCAATGATGACCTGAATTTGTATCTTATTATTCGCGCAGACAAACCACGCACAATTGAAAAAATAGTAGCTGTGGGCGTAACTTTTACCGTAAACAAAAGTGGCAACAAGGATAAAAAAGCTGGTGAAAAAGCTTCTATAACATTCCCATTGCTGGATATTGCAACAGGCTATAGTATTATTAAAGCAGCTGGCATTAAAACAGATAATATTCCGAACGACCAACTACGCGCTTCCAGAATTATACCAACCCCACGGGAGGCCGACTCGCTGAAAAGTGTTGCCAATAAATTTTTAAAAAACGCCTCAAAGAGCATTAAGATAACCGGCTTTACGGGGATGCCCGATACCTTATCTATTTATAATGAGCATAATATTATGACGGGGTTAGATTATGATCAAAATGGCAGATTTACCTACGAGCTACAGGTGCCGTTAAAACTTTTAGGGATAAGCGCAAAGCAGGCCACATCTTTTACTTACAGTATAAAATTAAGAAGCAGGCTGGAAGACAAAAAGCCGGGAACATTGATAGTTTCTAAATGGGATAAAGATGGAAACACCATTAACCCCAACCTGGATCTGGATGCCACTACAGATTTTTGGGCCGAATACACCTTAGCCAAATAGATGATGAAAACGTTAACATTGCTCTTTCTTTCGGTAATATGCCTTTGCGCTAATGCCCAAAAATTACCCGCTAAACAACAAGTAAGTTTACGCGCCCCAATAGATGTTAAACTTGACGGCAAGGCTACTGAATGGGGTACAAAACTACAGGCATATAACCCGGCTACAGAAGCTTTTTATACAATGGCTAATGACGATAAAAAACTCTACTTAATTGTGCAGGTAAGCCAAGCCGTAATGACCAATGTTGTTAACGGCGGTATCAAGCTCGCAATACAAAAAACTGGCCATAAAAATGATGTCGGGGCGCCATTCATTAAGTTTCCCTATATGGAAAAAGGCAAGATGGTGCTGATAGATCCCAAAGACTGGGATCACGCTGCAGACAGTGCAGTAATGCTGTATAATAAACAGTTAGCTGCAAAGGCTAAATGGATATATACAAGTGGATTAACCGGGATAGATAGCCTGCTTTCTATTTATAACGAGCTTGGCATAGCGGCCACTAATGCTTTTGATAATGAGATGAAATACACCCTTGAAATGGCTGTTGATCTTTCGTTGCTTGGGCTATCTTTTAACCCGGCATCAAAATTTTCATACCACTTTATCATTAATGGGGAACCTAACAGCTATAGCCACACCAACCCGTTAAACCTAATGAAACGCGTTATAAGCAACAGCAATTGGCCTGTAACAGAGCGATCGATCCAAAACATGGAAACCTTTGAAAACTTCCTTAATAAATGGGCCGCGCCTACAGATTTTTGGGGCGAATATACTTTAGCTAAATAATTATGAAACTGTTGGCGTTTTTACTTCTTTCGGCAATATTATGCTTTGTGGCATCAGCCCAAACCTCCAACGATATACAACAAGTGGGTATTCGCGCTGACAATGCTGAAATGAAAATTGATGGCAAGCTAACGGAGTGGGGCCATCGATTGCAAACGTATAACAAGGCCTGCGAAATTCGGTACAGTATGGCAAATAGCAGCGACTATCTTTACCTTACCATCCAGGCAACAGATATAGAAATAATTCAAAAGATAATTACCGGAGGTGTAGCGTTTACAATAAACACCAACGGCAAGAAAGATAAAAACGGCCTCGTGATAACTTTTCCGGTGTACGAAAAAGGTAAAAGTCACCCCTATTTAAATCTGGATAAACAAAAGGAAATTAACGACGACAAGGCAAATTATAGCATGCGCACAGACAGCCTGGTAAATAGCGGAAACGCCAAAATAAAAGCCGCGTTTAAATTTATAGGCATCGCCGGTTCAAAAGACATTACCGAAGAAATGATACCAATTTATAATACTGAGGGAATAGCTGCAGCCGCCATGCTCGACAATAGTTTATACTACAATTTTGAACTTTCAGTGCCCTTAAAATTAATAAATGCCAATTCCAATCCCGAAAAACTGTCGTATAATATTAGGCTTAACGGTTTAGCTTTTGGTGGCACGGATCTAAAAATGGTGCGGGACCGCTTTTTAGTATTTAAAGGAGCCGACGGAAAAGATTACATGGTGGGCGACGCCACCCCACGCAACTGGAGCCTAGCCACACCCAGCCACTTTTGGGGCGAATACGCGCTGGCTAAGTAATTATGAAAGCATTAACATTTATTTTTTTAACAGGATTGTGTTTATCTGCACACGCGCAAAACTACCCAACGTTCAGCAGAACAGTTTACGCGCGCCTGCTAATGTTAAAATTGATGGTAAAGTAACCGAGTGGGGCGATAGACTACGGGCCTATAACGCTGGTACAGAAATTTACTACAGTATTGCCAACAACCAGGATTATCTGTATTTAGCCGTGCAGGCTACTGATCAGCAGATAATTAAAAAAATAATTGTCGGCGGGTTAGATTTTACCATTAACACAAGCGGTAATAAAAAAGACAAGGACAGCGCCATTATCACTTTCCCGTTCTATCAAAAAGGCCAAAACCACCCTTACGTAACGTTGGAAAAAGCATCCGAAATAAATAAAGACCTGCCCAGTTATGCTTCGCGTTGGGACAGCCTGATCAACACATCTAACAACAAAATAAAAAGCGGGTTTAAGTTTATAGGCACATCGGGTATAAAAAATATTACCGATGAAATGATACCGGTTTATAACGCCGAAGGAATATCTGCCGCTGCTATGCTCGACAATAATTTGTACTATAACTTTGAAATGGCGGTGCCTTTAAAATTACTTGCGGGTAACGCAACAATTAATAGCATAGCTTACAATATCAAACTAAATGGCCATGCTTTTGGCGGATCGGACCTGAAGGATAGTGGCAGATTTGTGATGTGGGTGGGCCGCGACGGGCAAAATTACCGGATGGAAGATTCTTCGCCCCGGTCATGGAGCTTGGCATCGGCAACGGATTTTTGGGGAGAATACGCGCTGGCTAAGTAAACTGAATTAGTTTAGAGGAAGCAAGATTGTCTATAAAACACATTAATAAGGTATTCTTCCGGTTTGATAAGCCAGATAGGTTACCATGTTTAGCAAAATGCATATACATATAACCACCGCACCAATCACCTGAACAACATTACCCTTTTTGAAGATTGTTTTTTTACCCTTGTCAAGATACTTAAGATGTCTGTTAACATTTTCCTCTTTTGTATAATGGGTCTCGTAATAATACGCGGTAACTTCGTCCCCAATTTTTAGGCTGTCAATACGTGCTGACTGTTCATCGGTATAAATTTCATACAGGTACCTGTATGTACTTATACCCAAATACCTGTACTTGCCAAAGTCCCGATAAGGCATATCCCGGTAACGTAATGACAAGTAGGTTATCTTACCCGTTTTCTTTGTATATGCACCCTTGTCCTTTGACTCAAGCCAAATTACATAACTCATAAAAACGATAAGACCTAAAGTAACAGCGAGCGTCCACCGAAAAGTAACGGGTACATGAACAACCATTTGGGATAGTTAGGGTTTTTAACAGCCAATTAAATACTAAAAAAGCAGAAATCGCTTATAGTCAACGCATTAAAATAAGTATAGAATGAACTATAGCACCCTCTCTGCTAAGCTATAGGCATTAATTAAAACCCATGTTGCGGGCAGGTAACCCTAAAGCGGTTATTCAACATCAGGCCAATAACAATCTCGTGGGTACCGCGGCTTACCGTGTTAAGGGCAGACGTGGTAATATCATAACTGTAACCTACATTAATAAGCGAGCTAAGGTTAAAACCGGCCAGAATTGCTACGGCATCGCTGCGGCGGTACGAGCCGCCTATCCAAAACTTATCCTGAAAGTTAAATTTTCCGTTAATGTCATACGTAAGCGGCACAGGGTTGGTTTGCTTAACCAAAACAGACGGCATAAAGGTGATCTCGTCCGTCATAAAAAGTTTAGCACCCGCTGTGAAAAAAAAGTGAGGCACGGTAGGGCTCCCGGTGTATTGCTGCTGATTAGTGCTGAAATAATATTTTTGCGGAAGCAATTGCCGCGCCGAAATACCCACATAGAAGTTTGATGAGTATAGCCAAACACCGGCACCAATATCCGGCCGTAATTGGCTGTTGTTGCCACCGTTTGTTATAGCCGGGTCGTTAGGGTCGGTAAGGGTTATGTCTGCAGTGTTCAATGATAGCCGGTTAAAACCCGCCATAATGCCTACTGAAAGATTCAACCTGTTTGTTAAACCCAAATGGTAGGCGTAAGTGGCGTTAAAATTTGTTTGTGTTATTGGCCCTGCTTTGTCGGTTATAATCATGGCACCTATACCGTGATGCGGCTCGGCAGCCTGATAATTTTGCGTATATAACCTGCTTGATGGGTTTACACCATTCTGCGCAGAAAAAGCTGTTGCATCGCCTTCAATAAAGTTACGGCCAATTGGCGCGTTTACTGATAGGTAGCTTGTAACGGGCGCTCCGTCTAAACCGGCCCATTGGTTACGGTGACCCAGCCTTACATCAGTATAATTTTCAATACCGGTAACGGCAGGGTTTAACAGGTAATTATTAAATACATATTGCGTATACTGCGGTAGTTGTTGTGCCGTAGCTGCACGTACGCTAACAATTAAAATGAAGAGTAGTATTTTTTTCATCAAGATGATCCACCTTTTTACTGCAATAACTGTTTTAAAATGAAAGGTTATTGGCTGTATACTTATAACTTATTAGTATTAATTTCGTTTGCAGCAACAATTATTGACGAATATAGCTTTTCTACTTTTATCTGTCATATAATAGTACATAAAATTTTTATTATTTAATGATACTAGCGCAGCACCTATTGTTTTTTTGCCGCTACCGGGGTTAATGGCCGGATGTTGACGATAGTTAACGCGTTGGCTGGTGTATCAAAATTGATGAAAACGAGCCGTAGGTTAATTTTAATTGGCCGGTAAAGAAGCCATTCTAATATAAATACCTAAAAACACAATAAAATAGCATTACATTAAGTTTTTCAAAGTTTCTATCTCGGCCTGGGCAAGCCGGAGTTTGGCAGCCAGATCTTTGTTTTCGCGCCTTAGTTTATAGATCTCCATAGCGTTGGTGATAAACATCTTTAGCTCATCATTCTGCCAGGGTTTTACCAGGTACTTATAAACATGGCCGCGATTGATAGCATCCATAACGGCGTTAATATCAGCAAAGCCGGTTAATAAAATTCTGATGGTATCCGGATAAACCTGTATTATCGATTCCAGAAATTCAATCCCCGTCATAACAGGCATCCGGTGATCTGTAATAATTACTCCTATTTCTGTTGAGTCTAATATCTTACGGCCTTCCTTGGCGGATATTGCCGTAAATATATTAAAGTCATGCCTAAAGGATGCTTTAAAACTATTAAGGTTATTAACCTCGTCATCTACATATAATACTCCAACTGCCATATCTATTTGCAAAGCGCACAGTAATTATACAGCTTAAAAGTTAAAATCGGATAGACTGCGGTATTTGTGGGTGTTTTTTGTAAAAATTCTGCACAAAAAGTCAGTATTTGTGACTAAAAACAGCAACTTATGTAACATTCCTATCTGTATTCAGGTTTCAGTAATGTATTTTTAACTAACCCTTTTACCTTTTAATAACAGGTCCATTGCATTGTCAAATGACCCGGCTTTTATCACTTCGCCCGAATTCACAAAAAATATCTCATCGGCATTTTCAATAGTGTTTAGGCGGTGGGCGATAATAACCCGGGTAGTATGCAACGGCAGATTATTAAGAATTTCGCTCAATAGTTTTTCTGTAATGGTATCAATATTTGCTGTGGCCTCATCCAAAATCAACAAGTCGGGGTTCCGCAATACGGCGCGCATAAAAGCTATAATTTGCTTTTGGCCCAAACTAATGCTGTTGCCGCCCGATAGTATTTTGGTATCCAATCCTTCATCAAACATTGCCAGTAAACTGCCCAAATTGGCATCCAAAATGGCTTGTTCCAGTTGCTCATCGGTGTAGGCCGTATAAGCGTCGTTACCGTATAATATATTCTGGCGCACGTTACCTGTAAACAAAAAGGGCTCCTGTAAAATAAATCCTATTTTTTTGGAACGCTCGCCGGCATCATAACTTCTCAGGTCTTTCCCGTTAAGCAAAATTGTTCCGCTTTGCGGATCATACAAACGGGCAATTAACGAAGCTGTTGTGGTTTTGCCACCACCTGTGGGGCCAACCAGCGCATAGGTTTTACCACGCTCCAGCTTAAAGCTGATGTTATGCAATATCTCATTGTCGCCGTATCCAAAGTGTACATTTTTAAATTCCAATAGGGTATCAGCACTATCTTTTACACCATTGTCATTTATTGTCACCAGATCGGTTTCCATAGCCAGGATCTGCGATATCCTGTCCCAACCGGCCATAGCCACCTGAAAGTTGGCCCATAGCGTAGCCAATTGCCTTAAAGGGTTATAAAAGTTAGTAGTGTACGAGAAATAACTCACCAACAAACCAATAGTAAACTCACCTTCGCTTATTAAGTAAATACCAAAAGTTAAAACTGCCAGCTGCGCCAAACTGGCAAACAGTGTGTAAACCGGCATAAATATGTTGTTAGCCAGCCCCGCCCCTATGGCAGTTTTGTAATTTTGGCTATTGGCGGCATCAAATCTTTTCCTGAAATAATCGCGA